>Ga0326728_10015928_pt1 | contig 15486 bp, 11 predicted proteins | sample MB3enrmetagenome_FD_207602 | JGI IMG/M metagenome (GOLD analysis project Ga0326728, IMG submission 207602) | Lab enriched peat soil microbial communities from McLean, Ithaca, NY, United States - MB31MN | ecosystem: Environmental > Terrestrial > Soil > Wetlands > Peat | place: USA: New York...
TTCACTCTTTGTGAGACAGGTCGCACTTTGTTATCAACTCGGATGCTTTTCTATACGTCTATAGTAATCCGAAAAGCTAATAAAATTAACCCTATTAACCAATTTGGATATTCGACTGCAAAAGCCCTATCTTATCTTAAATATTCATAACGTTTATTCTAAAAAATCATATTAAAGCTTTCTAAGGTACTGATTATCGATCTGTTGTCAGGACTCCGATATATATATTGCAGTAATAGTCAATTATAAATATAGATCTCCTGAGGACATCAGATACATTAGTTCCGATTTGCTGTAGTTCCTAATGACTACTCTTATTAGTTTCTAATTTATACTCATATTTAACAGGAGAAAACTTCATCAATACATCTCAATTCCATTTTTTCAACCGCTGCTAGAAAATTCAATATTTTAAGCTCTGAAGTAGAAATTGTACATATTTTATGCTAAAACTATTTTGTGACTTTCTTCGGGTAATATTTTTGAGTTTGTATATTAATAGGGAAAGAAGCGCTAAATCCAACATTTTGCAAATGTACATATATGTATAATTTGTTTATCTATTGTCCATTATTTATTCATTGAAAATTAGATTAATTTTTAAGCTACTATCATATTGAGAAAATTGATGGCATTCTTTGCATATTTCTGGAAAATGAGCTAGATTTCGTTCTCTATTAAACTCCATTGTTAGTAATAATCACTTTTTGACTTGATGTACTGTTATCTCAAAAACTAACTTCAATACATTCAAAATGTTATATATGATAGGTTGTATTACAAAATAGTGTACATTTAATGGTTGATTTTAAACTTGTTCGCTTCTTAGAAGCTTTTTTCTACTCTATATAAATTTCTATATCCCATCTTTACCTATATTCATATGATACCTGATTTGCGAATTTGCCTATTATATCCATTTTTTTGTCTGCTATAGATAAGATGAATGCCTAATCCTGATCCAACATTTCCACGATATTGAAAGTTGATCCACCTTTCTTAAACTGACATTTTAATATAATAGAAGTATTTACATATTCAATCGTATGCTTTCAAGAATTCCCTTATTCTTTTATTGGATTTAGCTACAATTATAAATTCCAGTTTGTTCTCATCCATTTTGAGATAACTTTCTTGTTAAAAAATAATCCAGCTATTTATAAGGTCCAATTTTACCCACATTATTTCAATCATTTCAAATAAGTATTTTATGAGGAGTGAATATTCTTTGCTTAACCAATTTATGTAAACAACATCAATTTTTACCTTTAGACCTTTCAGTTATATCTCAAGTGTAGAATGAATATCTCTCGATAGTTTCATTCTTAGTTTTTATCTTTATATATTGATTTTCTCTGTTTCCATAATATGACATACTATGAAAGTCAATAGCAATGTCTTGAACATGAGTTATAAGATCCGTCATCTTAAAACTCTCACAGTTTATTTTCCCAAATGAAGAATGAATTTTTTCAATCGAATTGTAATTGATATAATTAAAAGATGGTATCATCTGAGGAAATATTTATTTGTGATATTTTTAGCCTTAATCGCTGTTTGCAGTTTTAAGAGTATTATTAGAAAATGTTGCAGCATGAAATAAAAGATTAAGAACTTTTTGATAGCTATAATTTGCTCCATAAGGTAAAGTTATTATATCAACGAAGCTACTCAATTCAGAAGATACAGACAGTAAACTGAATGTATATATAGCATAAGTAAAATAATTTTTCGTTTCATAACCAGCGACGTCATTACCTTAAAAAATACCTATATATCTCCTGATTTGTATAAATTGTTTAGGAACTGACAAGATTGAAAAATACTGAATCTATGGACAGAACTATATAGACCAAATTTAAATATCAATAAATTTACGGGAAACAGACTATAACTTTTTAGCAGGATAATAATAGAGAGTATTATAGTGATTTATCGAAATCCTCCAGAATCTCAACAACTATTTTAGCCTACCAAAAATCAGTTGATTGATAACTATTTTGATTCAATAGGTACTTTTGATTACTAATCGATGAAAAATGAAAAAAAAATAATCAATAGCTGATAATTATATAAATATCAGTCAATCGGAATTTACTAATTGAATCCTACTGAAAAGGGATATTGATACTGTTTTTTCTTGACTGAATAATAAAGGATCTAAAGGGAAAAAATAGTAGGCCTTTCAAGAAGAATAAAAGGATATATAATTAGATGATGTTTTATTGCACTTTTTTAACTATTTCAGAGTTCAAAAGGATTAAACAAAAAAAGAGAAAATGAAGTTTTAGACAGGAACAAACCACAACGGAGAGAGGAATTATTCAAAGTAAATAAATATCAGCAGAGTTGCTAAATCACAGAATTTACCAGAATATTAACTATTTAATGAGATAGCACCAAATTTAATTATTGGAGATATTATACTTCAGCTATAAAATATACAAATTTGATAAAATCAACTTTAAGATAGTTTTATTCTTAAAATGGGGATCTCAAAATGAATTTATCTATAATCTTAGGCACAAGACCAGAAATTATTAAAATGTCTCCTCTGATAAGAGAATGCGAAAAAAGGAACCTTGATTATTTTATTCTGCATACTGGTCAACATTATTCCTTTGAGATGGATAAGGCTTTCTTCGATGATCTTGAATTGCCGAAACCAGCTTATAATCTCGAGATAGGCTCTGGAAGTCATGCAGAGCAAACAGGTAAAATTATGGTAGGTATAGAAAAAGTCATTCTTGATGAAAAGCCAGATGTGGTGTTAGTTCAGGGTGATACAAATACTGTACTTGCTGGTTCTCTTGCTGCTTCCAAAGTGAACATAAAAGTTGGACATGTGGAAGCCGGCCTAAGAAGTTATGACAGAAGCATGCCAGAAGAAATAAATCGAGTTGTTGCAGACCATGTTTCGAATATTCTCTTTGCTCCCACCGAGCTCTCAAAGCAAAATTTGCTGAAAGAGGGAATTGAAGAGAGCAAAATATTTGTAACTGGTAATACAATTGTTGACGCTGTTTTTCAAAATTTAGAGATTTCTAACAATAAAGGAAATGTTTTGAATGATTTGAAATTGAAATCAAAAGAATACTTTCTTCTCACATCTCATAGGGCTGAAAACGTCGATAATCGGGAACAGATGAGTAAATTATTGAAAGGTATTTCCATGATTCAAAAAGAATACTCTTTGCCTGTGGTACTTCCTGTACATCCGCGGACGGAGAAAAGGATTCAAGAGTTTGGTTTTTCATTGGAAGGTATCAAGTGTATAAGGCCAGTGAGTTTTCTGGAGTTCCTTCAGCTTGAAGCTAATGCCAGACTTGTATTTACTGATTCTGGTGGTGTTCAGGAGGAAACCTGTATTCTTGGAACACCCTGCATAACACTGAGAGATAATACAGAAAGACCTGAAACACTTGAAGTAGGCTCGAACATACTGGCAGGGGTTGAATCGAATAGCATCATGCAGTCAGCTGTCAAAATGACGAACGGAAAAAAGAGCTGGATCAATCCCTTTGGAGATGGAAAAGCTGCAGAGAAAATCATTGATACGCTGATAATCGAATAATGAGCTTCGTTTGAGGGCTTAGATGTATATATTGTATGTTTCTCTAATATTTTGTGGGGTGCCCTTTGGTAGAAGCAGCAACAATTATTTACAAGATTCCATAAAACTTGGAGAACTTAATTTGTTGAACCAATAAGTATTACAGTTCTCTTTACAGCTTAGGCAATTTTTGGACCTCAGTTATACTTATTTAACAGCGTTTATCATGCATATATTCTAGAATTTTGATGAACAAATTAAGAAAAAAAATCAAAGTTCACTGATGTTTTCTATCCAAATTCAGGTTGTAAACTCTATCCACTTTCCATATATGTACACAAAAATGCCATCAATTTTTCTCAATGTAACAGTGGCTTAAAAAAAATCTAACATTTTATGAATCTGATATTCTCAGATGTAAACAAGAAAATTTCGATAAAACTCTATCCATTTGAGTGTTGGAGAGTTTAAATCTCTTATTATTAATTTCTACGGATGATAACTTTCGATTACTTTTTCTAAAGTGCCCTTTATCTCTGTAAACCACTTCATTTTTTTCTACGAAATTTACCTACGAATCATAGGTGATACAGTCATTTTTTTGAATATTCTGATTAGCTCATGATCTCTTTCCATTAATGCAATTAAGTTTAGATCCAAAGTTGGACTAATTCGCATTTTTTTGTTTATGTTTATTCTCTGCTTCTCTTTGTTTTCGCGTCATTTTCTCGAGATTTATCCGATTTTGCATGTCCAGAAACTAAATGTATAAAAATAGCTTCCTAAGTCATTTCCATTTTTTTATTTTAAAACCAAGGCAATCAAATTGGTTTTGTAACTGTTCCCAAATTTACTCTTCTTTTGATCAATATTTTTTTCTGAATGACCAAATTGTAATACTATCTGTATGTACTCAGGAAACTAAGAAATTTCTGAAAGAACTTCGAGCAATCCCTTGTTTCTAAAGTTCAAGGTCTTAAAGACCATCCAATTGCTACAAAACAAGCATTTTAAGCATAATGATTATGTCAGCTTCAGGTCTGCCTTAGGAAACTGTTTTGTTAAAAAATATCGATTCAAAAATGATGCACAAAAATTTCCAATCAATTAAGGAATCAATTTTAGCATGTTTGTCTCCAACTGACTGAAGATGTCTTTATGCTTGTAAATAGCAGAATCAGTAAAAAATTTCATGAGTAAAAATCAATGTTAAGAGATTTAAACTCTCCAACACTCAAATGGATAGAGTTTTATCGAATATTCTATCATATTATGGATCCTATTATGATCTTACCAATACTGTTAAAATTATTTAAGCATAGTGGGTTATCGGAGTTTTGTTCCTGGGGTAAAGATTGTCTTGATTATGGGATGAAAAATCAAGGGAATATAATTCCTAAAGGAGCATGAGAGACAATATTTTTTGAATTTGATACTTCCAAAGAAAAAAAATGTTAGGAATATCATATGATTCCTGAAAAATGAAGCATTTGTGGAGTTGCAGGTGCTACTGGGTATTGTAGAGATACACTTTTGGTAATATCCTGAAGTTTTCGATAAAACCCGAAAAACTAGAGTGCCCTAATTTGTAGGAAATATTGTAGAAAGATTTTTGGGGTTACTATTTATCACAATTTATGAACAAGAAAAAACTTAAAAGAAGGTACAAAATAAAAAAAATTACAACTTACCGAAAATACAGTTTACACTGCCGGTAAATTATTATAATTTAAGAGATGGCCGAAATATTTCGGAACAATATTTGTCAAAGATATGATCTTCAACCTGCTCACAGATTTTAGTATAATCTTTAGATTTTGGGTCGTGTTTGCTCATTGTTTTTTTGACTTCAGCGTTCATTTTATCAAGAGTTTTCTGGTCGAAACCTTCTGTATTCTCCATAGTAAACATAAAAATCATGTTCTGTAGCTACCTTATCTCGTACTTAAGATACTTAATTGATTAATCTAAATATTGCAGACATAATAAGATTGTACAAATTTAAATTACAAATAGATATATCAGTTTGGTAATTTATTTTATTTATTCGTTAAGAGATTTATTAATTATACTCAAAAATTATTTTGTTTGAATAATTGAATGTTTTTATTAGCTGTTTTATATATTAATCTTATATTAGGCCAGACATTTATGAACACTATAAGGACCCAGAATCAGGACCCAGAATCGCAAAAATCTAATTTATTAACTTTTCAGAAGCTTTTCGTCTTAAGCAACCGAGAATTCAAGCATACTTCGAACGCTAAATCACTTATTTGTTTACTCATATAAATATTTTACACTTCTGTCAGTAGTTCCGGTCCCGTCAGTTACGAAGTAATTTATACAAATCACAATATATATACCTATTTAAGGTAATGACGTCGCTAATTATGAAACGAAAAAACATTTTACTTACTCAAAATATGCACTCAGTTTCCTTATGTATCCTCTGCATTATATAGTATCGTTGATATAATAACTTTACCTTATGGAGCAAATTATAGCTATCAAAAAGTTCTTAATCTTTTATTTCATGCTGCAACATTTTCTAATAATACTCTTAAAACTGCAAACAGCGATTAAGGCTAAAAATATCACAAATAAATATTTCCTCAGATGATACCATCTTTTAATTATATCAATTACAATTCGATTGAAAAAATTCATTCTTCATTTGGGAAAATAAACTGTGGTGTAATGGTATAACCTCCAATGTAATTAAAAGCCATGTTGAAAATCAGGGAAACCAGAAAGGAAAAAAGGATATACGCAGATTAAAATATTTTATTTTGAATAATTTATAAATATATATCCAATCTTGGCGTGAACATACCCAGTTGCTTGCAGTGGGGTGGACAACCGCAATTTTGATTTGCAGCCAGAACTTTTATTAATTTTCCCAAATATATTAGGTTTAAGTTTGCTGGATCAGATAGAAAAGTAAAGTTTTAGGACCAGTTCTATTATTTCTGAAATGTGGCTAGAACCTACTTTCGAAGGCCAATTTATAATTACAGTCATTGATGCGATTATTTTAAAGAAGAGATGGTGATTTAATGAATATTGAACAGATGTTAAAAGACACTTTTAAAGGAGAAACCACTGAGGTCGGATGGTATCTTGCAATGTCAAAAGTTGCTGAGAGTGAAGGACTTGCAGATATTGCAGTATACCTCCGCCAGATAGCTATGGATGAGGCCTGGCATGCTACGGAAGTAGCTGAGATTCTTGGACTTGTTAAAGAAAAAACCCTTGATAATCTGAAAATGATGCTATCAGGAGAAAGCAAAGCTGAATTTGAGAAAGCTGAAGCTGCAAAAATAGCTAGAGAGGAAGGCAACATAAGAGCTGCTCTTTTTTTTGAAAGAGCTTCTTTGGATGAAGCCAGACATAAAGCAGGACTTAATGGTTTTTTAGAAAGGCTTAAAAAGAAACAGTAAAAAAACATATCTTCTGATCCACTTTTTTGTTATTTTCAAATAAGTTCTCTAGTTTATGAGATAGGAGTGTGGACTTTCAAAAAAATCCCCTACTTCAATAGAGAATGAACCGACCCCTCTACTATTCGTAATAGATGGATATATTTGTATATTTTGTACATATTGCTTATACTCAATTATAGACCTAACAAATAAATCTTCGATTAAATAAAAGTCAATATGAAGCATTGAAAAAACTCGTCTGAGCCTCTACAAACATATCTAATAAGGTTTGTACAACACAAAGCAGTACTTTTTCCAAAATAACAATTTTTTTGTTAATATATCTTCCAAACTATCGGAAATTCTGATAAATTACTAAATTTTGTCATATGGTTACAAATTATATATTATACTCGTGAAAATCAGTAGCTTATCGAAATCCGTTATAGTCAACTCAACAATTGACTCCATTTTCCAAAGTGTTAACTACTGTTATAGTTGTTTATATGGATGAATATTTCCTGAGTTGACTATAATTACAATCAATTAAAAATTCGAAAATAATACGAAATTTGTAACCACTCAGAATAGGTGACTTAGCCCCCTTAGCGCCTTTAGAATATCATATCGAACCTGCAAAAAAGTTCTTTCGGATTGTAGAAATGTTACTTCATTTCTGCAGTAAACTGGAACTCATTGTATGTTTATAAAAATGTTGGATCGTTTTTGCTGTAATTTCATCATTCTGATATCCCTTTTTAACCTATTATTTTCATATGGAACTCTCAGATATATAAGGAACCTTATGATCTTTCCTTTGTGTTGTATTAAACCTCTCAAATAGATTTACTTGCTTTTGTTTATGGATTTTTACAGCTTTTTATTTGCTTTTGGAAGTTTAAAGAATACCGATTTACTTCAATTTGTTCCATAACTATGGAATCAAATTTTCCTTCCAACTCTTGAGTTTGCTCCTTTCATTCATCATTGGATATTTTACTGATTCAAGAAAACAGCTTCATTTAATATTCTACAGTACAAAAAAATATTCATCAGACTTCGATATTCTATAACAATGAGATTTATTGATTGAATATCAAAACGTTATCTTTTATCATAAGCTTCAACACCAAAATCCTTAAGAAAGTGTCCGCATTCTCCATAGTAATTCAAAAAATATTATATTGGCCAATCATAATCATTAACCATATCAAAAGTCGCCCCTCGATAACCTTCTTGACTGACAGGTCTCTTACTATTTTTTGTATATCTACTCTTGTTATTTTGCTTCTTTTTGACAGAGTGTTCATTTGAAGGAGGTTAGCTACTGCTACGATTGATTTGATTTAAGCGAAATTCTAATAAGATTGATCTTTCAGTGAGTTCTTTAATTTGAGATTCGAGCCTCTCAATAATAAGCAATAACTTTAGGGTTTGAAGCACAAAGAGTAAGAATTTCCTCATGTTTTATCTGCAGTAGAAATATATTCATTTTACATCCAATTTTCCTTTTTCTGATGTAAAATTTTATAGTCACTCATAAGGCTACCTGAATAGTTAAAGGATATTTACTTGAATATATTTATAAAAATTGAATCGTTTTTGCGTTCTGAATGTTCTTAGTGATTTAGGACAATTTAGAATGTTGGATCCTGACTGATGATGACAAGCCTCAGATGATTTAAGGTACTTTTATATGTAGAATAGGAAAGTCACAATATGGAGAAAAGTGGATTAAAATATATTGGCTGAGATTAAACCGGATTATGGGATAGATGGAGAAAGCGGTGCTATCATGTCCATTAAATTATTGAGCAGGAGCTTTTGCGAGCTAGGGAGGCAAAGTTTATGTCACAACGTCATTCGTTGTTCATCGATTAAGGAATTTTCTGACCTTTCGGATATAGATTTGGCATGAGAGTACGTTGGGAAACGGGTTCATTACTTACTATCATATTAAATGAGTTTTTAGGTGGAATTATTTCAGAATAAAATGGTGATTTTTTAAATGGTAACAAAATTGTTATTATATGTAAAGTATTTTGATAAACCCGTAAATGTTGTCATGTATTTATAAATAGTATATAACTGATTCGTGAAAATCAGAAGTTGATCCAAATTTTCTGTACTTCTATTTGAGAGAACTATAATTCATCTCTAATCTACAAATAAGGTTTGTTAGTCTTAAAAAAAAATGGATTTTTTTAGTGGGGCCTAATAATTCTGATATTTTTCCTACTATTATGCTTGTTTAATGTTAACAGGCGAAAAGTATATACTTGTTAACAATTGTATATTTAAAAATCAAAGCGCAATAATATAGAATATTGCCCTTTAATCTTTAAATTAATTATCTCATACTTTTGATTCTGGTGCCTTTTTTATCTGACCAAAGAAATCTTTGTTGAAGTAAAATCGCAGGACATGGTACCAAGAATCGTGATCAAAAAACTTATGCATTTTACTCAAATAGAATCAAAATATCAACCCTATAGATTTCAGAAACTTTTGATTAATCTCCATCCACATTAATTATACTATTTATCTTTATTCGATTTTAAGGGGTTCATCCATGAGTGTCAAAATTACTGAAACAGTCCTTCGGGATGCACACCAGTCTCTCCTGGCAACTAGAATGCGGACAAGGGACATGCTCGAAGTGGTTGAACAATTAGACAAAATTGGTTATTTCTCACTTGAAATGTGGGGAGGCGCTACCTTTGATAGTTGTATCCGTTATCTGAATGAAGATCCTTGGCAACGCCTGAGGGACATAAAGAAGAGGATGAAAAATACCTATGCTCAGATGCTTCTAAGGGGCCAGAATCTTGTTGGATATAGGCACTATTCGGATGACGTAGTCGATAAATTCGTTACGAAGTCTTATGAAAATGGAATTGATGTTTTTCGGATTTTTGATGCTGTCAACGATATCCGAAATATGGAATTCTCTATCAAAGTGGCAAAAAAACTTGGTGCTCATGTACAGGGTACGGTTTGCTATACCATAAGCCCAGTGCACACGGTTGAAAAGTATGTAGAACTTGCAACACAACTTGAAGAACTTGAGTGCAACTCCCTTTGTATCAAAGATATGGCAGGTTTGCTTTCCCCCAATGAAGCCACTAAAATAATCATTGCAATGAAAAAAAAAATCTCCATACCTATTTCTCTGCACTGCCACTGCACCTCTGGAATGGCCCCGATGAGCTATATGGCAGCCTGCTGCGCAGGAGTGGATATTCTGGATACAGCACTTTCTCCTCTTGCCTGGGGGACTTCTCAGCCTGCCACTGAGACTGTTATAGCGGCCCTTAAGTGTACACCTTATGATACTGGTCTGGATCTGGAGCTTTTCAAGGAAGTTGTTGCATATTTCAAAAATTTAAAAGAAAAATATAGGGGAATTCTTGATCCTATCTCCGAACAGATTGATACCAATGTCCTTATCTATCAGATACCTGGAGGAATGCTCTCAAATCTGGTATCTCAATTAAAGGAGCAGAATGCTCTTGACAAATACGAGGCTGTTCTCGATGAAATGCCCAGAGTCAGAGAGGAACTCGGATATCCACCTCTAGTTACCCCTACGAGCCAAATAGTTGGTACCCAGGCGGTGCTTAATGTGCTCATGGACGAACGCTATAAAGTTATTCCAAAAGAAGTGAAGGATTATGTTCGCGGGCTTTATGGAAGACCTCCTGCTCCATTAAGACCTGAGATCATAGGCAAGATTATCGGAGACGAAGAGCCCATTAACTGCCGTCCTGCAGACCTCCTGAAGCCTGAATATAATAAGAAAAAAAAAGAAGCTGAGGACATGGGTATCGCAAAATCCGAGGAAGATATTCTGACCTACATTCTCTACCCAGCTATCGCTCCAAAGTTCCTAAAAGGAGAAATCGAAGAAGAATCTCTCACTGTAGTTACCCATGCGACTGCAGTTCAGCATGAGTATACAATCCCAACCCATTTCAAGGTTGAGGTGGATGAAGATGTCTATGAGGTAAAGGTTGAGCCTCTAGACAGTGGAGTTTCCATATCCGAATTGTCTCCCAAAAAACCGATTGCTCACTCCGTTGAAGGCGCTGTGAGAAGCTCAATGCAGGGTATGGTTCTTTCTATTAAGGTCAAAGTTGAGGACGTTGTTGCAGAAGGCGATACAATCGCTGTCATCGAAGCTATGAAGATGGAGAACTCTATCCATGCCTCTCACTCAGGTATCGTTAAAGAAATATTTGTTTCAGAAGGGGACACTGTATCTCCTGATGATATTATAATGTCAATTCAATAAATAACCTGTGGAAGGTACTATGTTCAAAAAAGTACTCGTTGCAAACCGCGGTGAGATTGCGATTAGGGTTATGCGCGCTTGTCGGGAACTTGGAATTTCTACTGTAGCTGTCTATTCTGAAGCCGACAAAAATGCACTTTTTGCTAAATATGCAGATGAGGCTTACTTGATAGGTCCGGCTCCTTCCAGCCAAAGCTATCTGAATATGGAAGCTATTCTTGCAGTTTCAAAAAATACTGAATCTGATGCAATACATCCAGGCTATGGTTTCCTTTCAGAAAATCCTGCATTCGCAAAGTGTTGTGAAGAGGAAGGACTTATTTTCATAGGCCCTCCTAGCCATGTGATTGCTGAGATGGGAAACAAGATAAGAGCCAGGCATCTTATGATGAAAGCAGGCGTATCTGTTGTACCTGGGACGAAAGATGCAGTAGATGATGTTGACGAGGCTAAGGTATTTGCAGAAAACATCGGATACCCGGTCATAATTAAAGCATCTGCAGGAGGTGGCGGAATCGGAATGAAAGTAGCTCATTGCAAGGAAGAATTGGTGACTACGTTCGGTTCTACAAAGCAGATGGCTGGTTCGGCTTTTGGGGACTCTTCGGTTTTTATTGAAAAATATTTAGAAGAACCCAGGCATATAGAGATTCAGATACTGGCCGATTCATATGGAAATATAATTTACCTCTCTGACAGGGAATGTTCCATACAGAGAAGACATCAGAAGCTTATCGAAGAAGCTCCTTCTCCTATCATGACCTCTGAACTCAGGGCACAGATGGGGGAAGCCGCAGTAAAAGTAGCGAAAGCAATTGGCTATGTAAATGCAGGGACTGTAGAGTTCCTTTATTCAAGGGGTGATTTCTATTTTCTTGAGGTCAATACACGTTTGCAGGTTGAACATGGGATTACTGAAATGGTTACTGGTGTTGATATTGTAAGAGAACAGCTCAGGATTGCGTGGGGAGAGAAGATTGATTTTGTGCAGGAAGATATTTGTATTAATGGGCATGCTATTGAATGCAGAATCAACGCTGAAGATCCATTAAATGACTTCGCTCCTTCCCCTGGAAAGATTCGGGGATATCGATCTGCAGGTGGCCCGGGCGTCAGAGTTGATAGTGGAGTACATACTGGTTATACAATTTCTCCTTATTACGATTCAATGATCTCTAAGTTATGTGTCTGGGAAAGGACAAGAGACTTAGCGATTGCCAGGATGGAAAGAGCTCTGTACGAATATGTAGTTGTGGGAGTAAAGACTAATATTCCATTCCATAAAGCTGTCATGCGCAACCCAGATTTTCGCAGTGGCGATATTACAACTGGTTTTATTGAAGATCATAAAATTCTGGAATTTGTTGAAGAGATTGTCAAATCAGAAGCTGAAAAGGGGGATACTCTAGCTTCGGCAATTGAAGCAAAAGACCAGAAGGTTGCAGCTATTACAGCTGCAGTGTATGCCTATGTCAGCATGGCTCAGAAAATGCAGCGTTAACAAGTACCTCTTCCTAGAAACATGAACCAGATTTTTTGCTTAGCACCATATGTTTTGTCATCTTGACATGGGAGACTAAACTAAAGAAATAAATACTGTGGAACGTATAGAGATTTATATGGGGTGCATTGATGGGAGATAAAAGATCTCAAATTATCAAGGAACTTAAAGATGCACAGAAAAGTCCTGTTTCTGGAGAAGAACTAGGGCTCAAGCTAGGGATTTCCAGGACAATGGTCTGGAAATATATCAAGGCCCTCAAGACTGATGGTTATGAGATAGGATCATCCCCAAAAAGAGGTTATGTCCTTAAATCCGTACCTCAATTCCTGTATCCTGAAGAAATCCAGATGGGACTCAAAGCAACTCTTCTAGGGCAGAAGATTCATTATTTCGAGGAGGTAAATTCTACAAATAGTATTGCAAAGGAAATAGCGGCTTCTGAAGAAGAAGGCACGCTTGTAATCTCTGAAATACAGAAGGGAGGCAGAGGCCGCATGGGCAGGGAATGGATCTCTCCACACGGTGGTATATGGATGTCCGTGATCCTCAAACCAGGAATTCCTATCAGGCACGCTTCAAGACTTACTCTAGTTGCCGGGCTTGCAGTCGCAAATGCTATTCGTGATATAGGCCTTGACGCACGCATCAAATGGCCAAATGATGTCCGCATCAATGGGAAGAAAGTATGTGGAATCCTTACCGAGACAAATGCTGAGATGGATAGAGTAGACTATGTAGTGTTGGGAATAGGGATTAATGTGAATATGGACTTAAAAGATATTCCCGAGTCTTTTCGTTTGGGCTCGACAACTCTGAAAGTTGAGCTTGGAAGACATATAAAAAGAGTTTCGTTCCTTCAGGACTTTCTCTCCGAGCTTGAGCAGCAGTACATAAATTTCAAGACCCGACCTTTTTCACATATCCTTAATGACTGGCTTGCTCTTTCAGATACCATTGGAAGAGATGTTAAGGTGATAACACCTTCACGAATTATAGAAGGTAAAGCTGTGGGAGTAACTCCTGACGGGGCTCTTATAATAAGAAAAGCAGACGATACTAGGGAAGAAATAATTGCAGGCAGATGCATTTATGCTCGCCCCAAGTAAACCCGACAGGAAAGAAGATGAGAGAATAAATATTCTCCGCTTATTTTCCTTTTTCTTTATTATATCTATATTCTTTTCAGTTATCTTTTACTCTATGTCACCTGCCTTAGCTACCGGTTATGGGAAGAAGCTCTCTATTGTTCTGATCAATGGAGATAAAATCTATGTGAGATCTGGAAGCTATCATAATTTTTTGCAGGATTATCAGCTTTATGTGAAAGGAACGGATACTGAAGGTAAAAGGGTATGGCTTGAGCTTCGTAGAGAAGGGACTCCGCTTAAGAATGACATTGTCACTGAAGGCTCTCAATTTATATATTCAAGTGACTCTATAGAAATTTTTAATCTGACGGTAAGCACCGTATACGCAGGTGCAGACGGGGTCTTGGTCAAGTTCTCACCTGTGTATCAACACCTGGATCCTAAGCTTCCTATTCCACAAACACTTGATAGATCTCTACCCAATTCTTCGGACAATAAACATTCCGAATCACAGGGCTTAGAAACTCAAGTCGAAGGTTTTGATATGCCTCTTTTTCTCCTTGGGTTGGGGTTTGTACTTCTGATTACGGGTTTTTTTGCTGGAAAAGGGGAGAGATAATAAATGTTCTCTATTAACAGCAATCCCTTTTTACTTCTAACTTAATTTCTACAGTATCCACTAATTTTTGATGAAATCAAGCCTATTTTTAGCTCAAGTTGATTTGATAATATTTATGAGTATGATATCATTTTATATATCCTATGAAACAGTCTAGATTTTTGTCACAATTATGAGAACTATTCAATATGAACAAAGCAATATCTATAGCTCTCTTTCCTAAACTTCAATGAGCAAATTTCGGTGGGCTAATTTGATTTAACTTTAGGATATAATCATGATTTTATTTCTCCATCAGTTAGCAATCAGAAGTATCTGTTGCATCAAAATAGATATTTTTTTAACTTATGTTTGGTAGCTTGAATAATTACCAATTGTTTAAACGTTCTCATTCGAACTCGGCATATTTTTATTAGAGAATTTATATAAACATAGTTTTTGGCTGATTGGTTATAATACCTATATCAAAAATTAATTGAACGTATAGATTTATAGAAATTCTCTACAATCTCAACTAAATATGGAGGGAACACCAAAGGCTAGTTGAGATGTCAAAAACGCTCACATTTCCTTCATAACTCAGCCTTCCATTCATTAGCCTGGAATTGCTTCATCATATCCGCAGTCTCATCTGGCTTTACAGTACGGTAACGATGGTGGTCAGATGGAATCACTTCAACCATAATATCGATCATTTCTTGTGGATCGTGCTGATGGGATAACGCATCTCTGTAGTCAGGGAGTTTTATTAAACTTTTTCCAGGATCGGACCACTGATACATGCTTTCTGCTCCTGTATCATTAAAACCAGTTTGGAAGTCGCCTGGGTTAATAGTTGCGACCTTCACGCCATAGGGCTCAAGCTCTTCTTTCATTGTCCAAGCAATGGCTTCGATAGCATGTTTAGTAGCGCAATAAGTTCCTACAAATGGTACCTTCAAAATTCCAGCCATCGATGAAATCTAGATAACCTTACCATGACCTTGTTTTATCATTTTACGCA
>Ga0326728_10015930_pt1 | contig 15484 bp, 15 predicted proteins | sample MB3enrmetagenome_FD_207602 | JGI IMG/M metagenome (GOLD analysis project Ga0326728, IMG submission 207602) | Lab enriched peat soil microbial communities from McLean, Ithaca, NY, United States - MB31MN | ecosystem: Environmental > Terrestrial > Soil > Wetlands > Peat | place: USA: New York...
TGACCGCGAGGGCAAGCCGCGCACCTACGCCCTGGTGGTGGCCCCCATCAAGGACCTGCTGGGCGCCACCACCGGCACGGTCACCGTGCTGCGCGACATCACCGACATCCGCGAGCTGGACAGGATGAAGACCGAGTTCCTCAACACCGTGAGCCACGAGCTGCGCACGCCCATGACCAGCATCCGCGCCTTCAGCGAGCTGATCGCCAGCCGCGGCGGCGACCTGGCCAAGATGAGCCAGTGGGCCGGCATCATCAACGAGGAGACCGAGCGCCTGGGCCGCCTCATCGATGACCTGCTGGATGTCTCGCGCTTTGAGGCCGGCAAGAAGATGCGCATCAACCGCGCCGAAGTGCCCCTGGGCGAGCTTGCGGCGCGCGCGCTGGAGCTCTACCGCAGCCTCTCCGAGAAGCACCCTTTCAGCGCCAAGGTGCGCACCCGCCACCTGACCGCGCTGCTCGACCGCGACCGCATCAACCAGGTGATCAGCAACCTGGTGAGCAACGCCATCAAGTACTCGCCCGCCGGGGGCGAGGTCTCGCTGGTCTTCTGCGACGGCCAGGCCGGCCCGGGCCGCCTGCGCATCGAGGTGGCGGACCATGGCCTGGGCCTCTCGGACAAGGACCGCGCCCACCTCTTTGAGCGCTTCTACCGGGTGGAGTCGAGCTACACCCAGAACATCCGCGGCACCGGGCTGGGCCTGGCCATCGTCAAGCACATCGTCGAGCAGCATGGCGGCGAGATCGGCGTGGAGAGCGAGCTGGGCAAGGGGAGCACCTTCTGGCTCGAGCTGCCGGTGGGGCCCGCGAATGGCTAAGGGCCCTGGGCAGGCCCTGCGCGCGCTGCTGCGCAAGCTGATGCCCCAGGCGGTGCTGGGGCGCCTGCGGTCCCGGCCGCGCCTGCGCAAGGTGGCAGGCAACACGGCTTGGCTCTACACCGACCAGCTGCTCAGGATGGGCTTGGGCTTCTTGGTGGGCACCTATGTGGCCCGCTACCTGGGGCCTGACCAGTACGGCCTGTACAACTTTGCCATCGCCACCGTGGCCGTGGTCAGCTCGGTCACCTCGCTGGGCTTGGACACCATCGTGGTCAAGAGGCTGAGCCAGCAGCCGGAGCAGGCCGGGGCGGTGCTGGGCAGCGGGTTTCTGCTGAGGCTGGTGGGAGGGGCCGCCGGCTTCGTGGTGGCGGTGGGCTTCGCTCTGGCCACCCGGCCGGCCGGCAGCCCGGACCGCGCGGTGATGATCATCATCGCCTCCACCATGCTGTTCCAGGCCTTTGACATCATCGACCTGTGGTTCCAGTCCCGCTTGGAGTCGAAGTTCACCGTGGCGGTGAAGGCTTCGGCCTATGTCGCGGTCTCGCTGGTGCGCGTGGCCCTGGTCCTGGGCCGGGCCTCGGTGGTGGCCTTCGCCTGGGTGGGCCTGCTGGAGGTGCTGGCCGGCGCCCTGGGGCTGCTGTGGATCTACACCCGCCAGGGCCAGCGCCTGTGGGCCTGGGCCGCTGAGCTCAAGCTGGCGGCGCAGCTGCTGGCGGAGAGCTGGCCCTTGATGATCAATGGCTTTGCCATCTACATCCAGGCGCGCATCGACCAGCTGCTGCTGGGGCAGATGCTGGGCAATCACGAGCTCGGCCTGTACTCGGCGGCGGTGCGGGTCTCCGAGGTCTTCAATTTCGTCCCGGTGGCGCTGACCACCTCGCTGTTCCCGGCGCTCGCCATCACCTGGACCCAGGACCCGGCTCTGGCCAAGAAGCGCCTGGTGGACCTCTACCGGCTGATGACCTGGATCACCGTGGCCATCGCGCTGCCCATCAGCCTGTTCGCGCGGCCAGTCCTATGGCTGCTCTACGGGGCCCGCTTCTCGGGCGCGGAGGGCATCCTGGCCCTGTTCGTGTGGAGCCGCTTCTTCACCGCCTTTGGCGTGGCCCGCGGCATCGTCATCGCGGCGGAGGGCAGGTTCCGCTATTCCATGGCCGGCGCCCTGGTGGGCTCGGCCCTCAATGTGGGCCTCAACCTGCTGCTGATCCCCCGCTATGGGGCCATGGGATCGGTGGTCGCGATGATGGCCAGCTTTGCGCTGACCATCTTCGGCATGGACCTGCTCTACAAGCCCATGCGCCCCAACCTCAAGGCCATGCTGCAGGGCATCTTCACCTTCACGCGCCTGGCCAAGGCGCTGTGGCAGTGAGAGGCCCGCAGCCCGGCAAGGAGCAAGGCATGAACCCCGGGAAGAGAACGGCCCTGCGCCGCTGGGCGGGCCGCGCCTACCGTGCCCTCGGCATTCCCGCGCTGCGGCGGCTGGCTGGCTGCCTAGCTGAGCAGTCCGGCGGCCGCCCCTGGCGGCTGCTGGCGCCGCTGGCGCGCTATGCGCAAGATTACCGCCGCTACCGCCGGGCGGGCGCCAACCCCTCCTTCCGCCTGGGCTGGCGCGACTGCTCGCCCTACCTCACCGACCGCACGGCGACCACCCCGCTGGAGCCCGTCTATTTCTACCAGGATGCCTGGGGCGTGGGCCGCATCCTGGAGGCCGCGCCCGAGCGGCACGTGGATGTGGGCAGCTCGGTGAAGTCCATGGCCCTGCTCTCGCGCAGCCTGCCGGTGGCCTTTGTCGACATCCGCAAGCCGGACCTGGCGCTGCCGGGCCTGGATTACATCGAGGGCAGCATCCTGGCCTTGCCCTTCGCGGACGACAGCCTGCCCAGCCTCTCCTCGCTTTGCGTGGTCGAGCACATCGGCTTGGGCCGCTATGGCGACCCGCTGGACCCCTTTGGCAGCGAGAAGGCCCTGGCGGAGCTCTGCCGGGTGCTGAAGCCGGGCGGCCAGCTCTACCTCTCGGTGCCCGTGGACGCGGTGAGCCATGTGCAATTCAACGCCCACCGCTGCTTCACCCGCGGCCACCTGCTCTCGCTGCTGCCGGGCCTGCGCCTGGTGCAGGAGCGCTACATCTACGGGCGCGAGCTGGGCGGGGAATACGATGCCGCCCGGGGCTTCGGCACCGGGCTCTTCCATCTCTGCAAGGAGGGCGTGCATGCCTCGTGACCGGCGGCCTGGGGGCGCCTTGGCGCCTCTAGGGCGGCAGCCCCTGCCCCCCTGCCCGCGCTGCTCAGGCAGGCTCAAGCCCCTGGGCCTGCTCTGGCAGGGCATCCATCTCTGCGCCAAAGCCGCCTGCGAGGACTGCCAAGCCCAGGCGCTTGCCGACCTGCCCACGGGGCACGCCCTCTGCTTCCCCTACGCCGTGGACTTGGGCCGCGGGCAGGTGGCCGGCCCGCAGGAGGCCATGGCCTGGCTGGGCCAGCCCCTGCTCCAGTCCCTGCTGCATCCCGATGAGGGGCGCGCCGCCCCGCTCAAGGTGCTGCGCCGCCGCCGCGCGCGCAAGGTGGTGCTGCTCAACTGCCTGGATTACCTGTATGGGCATGCGCTGCTCAAGCTGCTGAATGCCGCGCAGCACCGGCCCGGCCCGGGCCGCCCGGGGCTGGTGGTGGTGGTGCCGGAATGCCTGGCCTGGATGGCGCCGGCCTGGGCCGCGGAGGTGTGGAGCGTGGGCGGGCCCTTGAAGGCCCTGCAGGGCTATGCGCCCCGCTTGAGCCGCCAGCTGGAAGCCGAGCTGGCGCGCTTCGCCGCCGTGGAGCTGAGCCCGGCCTACCCTCACGCGGGCTCCTTTGCCATCACCGACTTCACCCATGTGCCCCCCTTCAGCGCCGCGGGCGCCGCGCCCAGGGCCACCTTCATCTGGCGCGAGGACCGGCTGTGGTCCGCGGAGGGCCCGGCGGACCGCCTGGCCCTCCGCCTGGGCCTGCGGGCTTGGCGCCTGGCCGCCCAGCGCCGGCGGGTGCTGCGCTTCTTCGGGGCCTTGCGCCAGGCCCGGCCTGAGCTCTGCTGCACCCTGGCCGGGCTGGGCGCGAGCCTGCGCTTCCCCGCCTGGGTGGAGGACCGGCGCGTCAGCGCCTATGGGCCCAAGGACGAGCAGGAGCATTGCCGGCTCTACGCCGAGAGCCTGCTGGTGGCGGGGGTCCACGGCTCCAGCCTGCTGCTGCCCTCGGCCCATGCCGGCATGACCCTGGACCTCATGCCTGAGGACCGCTGGGGCAACCTGGCCCAGGACATCCTCTACCAGGAGTCCGACCCGCGCCTGGCGGCTTGGCGCTACCGCTACGTGCCCATGGCCCAGGGGCCGGAGGCTGCGGCCAAGGCCGCCTTGGCGCAGATGCGGGGCCTGCCCATCCAGCGCCAGCTCTTCCATGCGGGGGGCGGGCATGGCGCTTGAGGCCCCCGTCGCCCTCTTCATCTTCCGCCGGCCGGAGGCCACCCGGCGGGTCTTTGACCGCATCCGCCAGGCCCGGCCTGCGCGCCTGCTGGTGGTGGCGGACGGCCCCAGCCCATCGCGGGCCGGCGAGGCCGAGCTCTGCGCCCAGGCCCGCGCCGTGGCGGGGGCGGTGGACTGGCCCTGCCAGGTGGAGCGGGATTATTCCGCGGAGAACCTGGGCTGCAAGCGCCGCATGGCCAGCGGGCTCAACTGGGTCTTCTCGCGCTGCGAAGAGGCCATCATCCTTGAGGACGACTGCCTGCCGGACTTGAGCTTCTTCCCCTACTGCGCGGAGCTCTTGAGCCGCTACCGGGATGAGCCCCGCGTGATGATGGTCAGCGGCGACAACTTCCAGGGCGGGGCCCGGCGCGGGGACGCCTCCTATTACTTCTCGGCCTACCATCACATCTGGGGCTGGGCCTCTTGGCGCCGGGCCTGGCAGCATTATGACGTGGACATGCAGGCCTGGCCCGCGGCCCGCGCGAGCGGCCTGCTGCACAGGGCGCTGGCTGACCCGGTGGCCGAGGCGGTGTGGGAGCGCGACCTGCAGAGGGCCTTTGAGGGCAAGGTGGACACCTGGGACCTGCAATGGCTCTTCTGCTGCTGGCGCCTGGGCGCGCTCTGCCCCCTGCCCAATGTCAACCTGGTCACCAACATCGGCGCCGGGCCGGGCGGCACCCACATGGGCGGCCAGGGCGAGGCCTTTGAGGTGCCGGCCGGGGCCATGCCCTTTCCCCTGCGGCACCCGCAGGCCATGGCGGCGGACCGCCAGGCCGATTGGCGCACCTTCCATGAGGTCTTCTTCCACACCACCGCCCGCATCCGCTGGGCCATCCGGCTCAAGCGCCTGCTGGGCTTGGCCATCTGAGGGGCAGGCAAGGCATGCTCAGCACTGAAGAAGCCATCCTGCGCCTGCGCCAGGACCCGGCCTGGCAGCAGCGCCTGCGCGACTCTTACCTGGACGGCGATGCGCGGGCCGCGGCCGAGCGCTTCGCCAGCTCTGGCGAGTTCAAAGAGGCGCTGGCCCTGCTGGGGCCGCGCCTGCCGGGCGCCTGCGTGCTGGACCTGGGCGCGGGCACGGGCATCGCGTCTTACGCCTTCGCCAAGGCCGGGGCCGCCCGGGTGGTGGCCCTGGAGCCGGACCCGAGCCCCGTGGTCGGCCGCGGGGCGCTGGAGCCCCTGGTGTCTGGCCTGGCCGTGGAGGCGCTGGCGGGCACCGGCGAGGGCATCCCGCTGGCCGATGCCAGCGTGGATGTGGCCTACGCGCGCCAGGTGCTGCACCACATCCCTGACCTGGGCCCGGCCCTCAGGGAATGCGCGCGGGTGCTCAAGCCCGGCGGCTGCCTGCTGGCCTGCCGCGAGCATGTGGTGGACAGCCCCGGCCAGCTCGCGCAGTTCCTCGCCAGCCACCCGGTGCACCAGCTGGCCGGCGGCGAGGGCGCCCACAGCCTCAGGGGCTACCAGCAGGCCATCCGCCAGGCGGGCTTTGAGCTGAAGGCCAGCCTGGGCCCCTGGGACAGCGTGATCAACGCCTTCCCCGGCTTCTTGAGCCAGCAGGCCCTGCTGGAATATCCCGCCCTGCGCCTGCGCGCGCGGCTGGGCCGCTTGGGCGGCTGGCTGGGCCAGAGCGCCTGGGCCCGCGGCCTGGTCAAGCGGCACCTGGACCAGCCCCTGCCGGGCCGGCTCTACAGCTTTTTTGCGGTCAAGCCCGCATGAAGCCCGTGGAGAGCCTGTATTTCGGCCCCTTGTCGCCGGCCCGCTTCGCGCGGCTGCCGGGCGTGCCCGGCCCGCGGCCGCGGGCCGGGGGGGCCATGGGGCGCGTGCTGGTGCTGCGGCTGGACGAGATAGGCGACCTGGTGCTCACCGGCCCGCTGCTGGAGGCCCTGCGCGGCGCCCTGCCTTTGGCCCGCGTCACCCTGCTGGTGAAGCCTGCCTGCCTGGCGCTGGCCCAAGCCTGCCCTTTTGTGGACGAGGCCCTGGCCTTTGACCCGGCCTCGGCCGCGCCCCTGGGGCTCTTGAAGCTGCGCCTGCGCATGCGGGCCTTTGCCCGCGCCAAGCTGGCCCCGCGCGGCTTTGACCTGGCCCTGGTGCCCCGCTTTGAGGCGGACGCCGGGCTCTCGGCGCTGATGGCCTGGATGAGCGGCGCGCCCCGGCGCATGGGCTATGCCGCGGGCGCCCGCGCAGCGGCACCCCGGCTGCAGGAGCTGACAGACCCCCTGTTCACCGACCTGCTGACGGCGCCGCCAACCCTGCACGCGGTGGAGCATGGCCTGGGCCTGGCGCGGGCCCTGGGCTTCAGCCCTGGGCAGCCCAGGCTCCGGTCCTGGGCCAGGGAAGAGGACCGCCAGTGGGCCCGCGCGCAGCTGGGGCGCTTTCAGGGCCGCAAGGTGCTGGCCCTGGCCCCGGGCGCGGGCCAGGCCCGCAAGCTCTGGCCCCTGCAGCGCTACGCGGAGGCGGCCCGCCGCTTGGCCGCCCAGGGCGGCCTGGCCTTTGTGGTGCTGGGCTCCGCGGCGGACCAGGCGGCCGGCCAGGCCCTGGCCCAGGCCCTGCCCGGCGCCTGCTTGAGCCTCTGCGGCCAGGCCAGCCTGCCGCAGAGCCAGGCGGTGCTCGAGCTCTGCTCCCTGTACCTGGGCAACGACACCGGCCCCATGCACATGGCCGCCGCCGCGGGCGTGCCGGTGGTGGCCCCCTTCTGCCATCCCGCGAACGGCAGCGCGGCCAGCATCTACGCCCCCAGCCGCTACGGGCCCTGGGGCGCCCCTTGCCGGGTGCTGCAGCCGGCCGCGGCGGCCCCGCCCTGCCAGCAAGAATGCCTTCAGCCGGGCCCGCATTGCATCCTGGGCGTGGGCGCTGATGCGGTGGCAGAAGCCGCCGCGGCCCTGCTCACCTCCTGACCTCAAGGAAACCATGACCCTGAGAAGCTGCTGCTGGCCCCTGATGGCCCTCTGCCTATCCCTGCCCCTGCCGGCTCTGGCCGGCCCGCAGCCCACAAGCCCCGCGGCCGAGGCGCTGCTGCCCGTGCTCTGCTTCCATCGCTTTGGCCCGGAGCGCAAGGGCGATGACTACCAGATCTCGGGCAGCCATCTGGACCGCATGCTGGGCTGGCTCAAGCAGCACGGCTACCAGAGCGTCAAGGTGGCGGACGCGCTGGGCGGCTTCACCCGCACCGCCAAGCCCGTGATCATCAGCATCGATGACGGCTTTGACAGCGGCTGGACCGTGGCCGGCCCCATCTTCAAGCACTGGGGCTTCAGCGCGGTCTACTTTCTGCACCCCAAGCTGGTGGGCAAGCGCGGCCGCATCAATTGGAGCCAGGTGCATGCCATGGAGGCCGAGGGTTTTGAGATAGGCTGCCACAGCCAGTGGCACAGCAACCTGGCCAAGCGCCTGCCGGGCGAGACCGCCCAGCAGTACGCGGCGCGGCTGCAGGACGAGGTGGTGGATTGCAAGCGCCTGCTGGAAGCCGACCTCAAGCACCCGGTCGTCGCCTACGCCTACCCCTATGGCGCCTGGAACCCGCGGGTCGAGCAGGCGGTGCGCGCCGCGGGCTACAAGCTGGCCTTCACCGCCACCAAGGGCGTGGTGCGGGCGGGCGACCCTCCCCTGCAGCTGAAGCGCCTGCTGCAGATAGGCTATGTGGGGCCCAAGGCCTTTGAGCGCGCCATCACCCTGCGGCCTTCGGGCCTGCGCTTGTCCGGCCTGGCCGACGGCGCGCTCTTGAAGCCCGGCGCGCCGCTCTCGCTCACCCTCACCCCCGAGGCCGGCTGGCCAAGGCACATCCGAGCTTGGATAGACCGGGAGCCCCTGGACCTGCGGCCGGCGGCCGGCGGCCTGGTGGCGCAGGTGGCAGCCCCCTCCAAGCAGGGCTTCCATCTGCTGCGCGTGCTGACCGGCATGCCCGCCGAGGACCGCGAGACCCAGTGGCTCTTCCAGGTGTCCGCCGACACCGAGCTCTTCAAGCTGCGCTGAACCTGACCCTTAGGAGGACGAATGCCCACTGCAAAAGAGCGCCTGATCCTGGCCCTGGACATGGACACCCGCGAGAAGGCCGAGGAATGGGTGCACAAGATGAAGACCCACGTGGGTATGTTCAAGGTGGGCCTGCAGCTCTTCACCAAGGACGGCAGCGAGCTGGTGAAGAGCATCCGCAAGCGCGGCGGCCGCATCTTTTTGGACCTCAAGTTCCATGACATCCCCAACACCGTGGCCGGGGCCTGCGCCAGCGCCTGCTCGCTGGGCGTGGACCTGGTGAACGTGCACGCCCTGGGCGGCAAGGCCATGATCCGCGCCGCGGCCCAGAGCCTCAAGGATTCCAGCGCCAAGATGCGGGTGGCCAAGCCCAAGCTGCTGGCCGTCACCATCCTCACCAGCCACGATGCCAGGAGCCTCAAGCAGGATGTGGGCCTGCGCCTGGCGCCAGCCAAGGAGGTGGTGCGCCTGGCCAAGATGGCCCAGGCTGCTGGCGCCGAGGGCGTGGTCTGCAGCCCGCGCGAGATCGCGCTGGTGCGCAAGGCCTGCGGCCCCCGCTTCCTCATCGTCACCCCGGGCATCCGCTCGGCGCGCGATGAGATGGGCGACCAGAAGCGCACCTTGACCGCGGCCCAGGCCGTGGCCGCCGGCGCGGACTACATCGTGGTGGGGCGGCCCATCCTCAATGCCCCCGACCCGGCCGAATACGCCAAGGGCCTGGTGGCCGAGATGGAAGCCGCACTCCAGGGAGGGCGCTGACATGGGCCGCGCGCGCGCGCTGGCCGAGCTGGCCCTCGAGCTGGGGGCCTTCAAGTTCAGCCCGCAAGCCCCCTTCACCTGGGCCAGCGGCTACCGGATGCCGGTCTACAACGACAACCGCCTGCTCCTGAGCCGGCCTGGGGCGCGCCGCCTGGTGGCCGAGGGCTTCGCCGAGCTGATCGCGGAGCGCGGCATCGCCTGCGACGTGGTGGTGGGCGTGGCCACCAGCGGCATCCCCCACGCCGCCACCCTGGCCGACCTGCTGGGCAAGCCGCTGGCCTATGTGCGCGACAAGCCCAAGGACCATGGACTGCGCAACCGCATCGAGGGCGTGGCCGCCGACAGCGGCCTGGATGGCCGGCATTGCGCGGTCATCGAGGACCTCATCAGCACCGGCGGCAGCTCGGCCAGGGCCGTGGAGGCGGTGCGCGAGGCGGGCGGCAAGGCCGGCCACTGCCTGGCCATCTTCAGCTACGGCTTTCCCGAGGGCCGCGCGGCCTTCAGCGGCCTCAAGCCGCCCTGCGCGCTCCACACCCTGCTCGAATTCCCCCTGCTGCTGGAGGCCGCCCGCGACAAGGGCGCCCTGGCCCCGGAGCAGGCTGCCGCCTTGGAGGCCTGGGGCAAGGACCCCTGGGGCTGGGGCGCGGCCCAGGGATTCCCCAAAATGGAGAAGGAGAAGCGATGACACCCCTGCTGGCTGACCCCACGCTGGCCTACATCTTCCTGATGGTGGGCCTCTATGCCCTGGCCTATGGCGCGGTGCACCCGGGCGCGGGCCCGGTGGGCCTGCTGGGCTGCGTCTGCCTGGGCCTGGCGGCCTGGGCCTTCCACAGCCTGCCCCTGGATTGGCTGGGCCTGGGCATCTTGGTGCTGGGCGCCGGCCTGGTGGTGGCCGAGGCCTTCATGTACAGCCATGGCCTGCTGGCCGTGGCCGGGATCGCGGGCTTGCTGTGGGGCTCCTTCAACCTGTATGATGGCCCGGCGGATGTGCGGGTGGCCTGGTGGGCGGTTCTGGCCACCCTGCTCTTGACCGGCGGCCTGTTCTTCTGGGCGGCCAAGGTGGCGCTCAGGGCTTTGCAGCGGCCCCGCATGCACGACGGCGAGGCCCTGGTGGGCAAGGCCGGCAAGGCCCGCAGCCGCCTGGATCCCGAGGGCACGGTGCTGGTGGGCAGCGAGGAATGGAGCGCCGTGGCCGAGGGCCCTGCCGTGGCCGCGGGCGAGGGCATCGTGGTGCTGGCGCAGGAGGGCAACAAGCTCAAGGTCAGGCGCCAGCCTTGACCCGGGCAGAAGGGAAATCCGATGGACCAGATCAACTTTTCCATCCCCAATTTTGAGGTGACTTCCATGGGCATCTATGTGCTTCTCGCCATCCTGGCTTTCGTGGCCTTCCTGGTGCTGCGCAGCATCATCCGCGTGGTGCCAGAGTATCAGCGCCTGGTCATCTTCACCCTGGGCCGCTGCGACGGCCAGAAGGGCCCAGGCATCGTGGTGGTGCTGCCCATCGTGCAGCAGGCGGTCACCGTGGACCTGCGCGAGGCCTACATTGAGGTGGCCCACCAGACCTGCATCACCAAGGACAACGCGCCCATCGGCATCGACTTCCTGCTCTACTGGAAGGTGATCGACGCCACCCTGACGGTGGTCTCGGTGCGCGACTTCTCGGGCGCGGCCCAGGGCATCGCCATGACCACCCTGCGCGCCGTGGTGGGCGACATCCCCCTGGATGACGTGCTGGCCCAGCGCGAGCGCATCAACACCATCCTGCGCACCAAGCTGGACGAGGTGACCGAGCGCTGGGGCGTCAAGGTGACCAACGTGGAGATCCGCGAGATCGTGCCGCCCCGCGACGTGCAGGAGGCCATGAACAAGCAGATGACCGCCGAGCGCACCCGCCGCGCCATGGTGCTGGAGGCCGACGGCCAGAAGCAGGCCGCCATCACGGTGGCCGAGGGCCAGAAGCAGAGCGAGATCCTGAAGGCCGAGGGCGCCAAGCAAGCCGCCATCCTGGCCGCCGAGGCCACCCGCCAGAAGAGCATCCTGGAGGCCGAGGGCTATGCCCTGGCCCTCAAGCAGGTCTTTGACCAGGCCAAGGGCATCGACGACAAGACCATGGCCCTGCAGTACCTGGAGGCCCTCAAGAGCATCGGCCGCAGCGAATCCAGCAAGTGGATCATCCCGGCCGAGCTGACCGGCATGGTGCAGAGGATCGGCGCCAACCTGACCAAGTGATGATGCGCCCGCGCCAGGAGCCCTGCGCGGAGGCCATCGCCATCGGCACCGAGCTGCTGCTGGGCACCCTGGTGGATTCCAACAGCGCCCTGCTCGGCCGCGAGCTGGCGGCCCTGGGCCTGCCGCTCTACTTCAAGCAGGTGGTGGGCGACAACGAGGCCAGGATAGCGCAGGCCCTGGAGCTGGCGCTCGGCCGCGCCAGCTTTGTCTTCACCTGCGGCGGCTTGGGGCCCACGGTGGATGACGTGACCCGCACGGCCTTGGCCGCGGCCTCGGGCCGGCCGCTCAAGCAGCATCCGGCGGCGCTCAAGGCGCTCAAGGCCCGCTTCGCGCGGGCCCGGCGGCCCATGAGCCCCAACAACCTGAGCCAGGCCCTGGTGCCCCAGGGCGCCCTGCCCATCCCCAACGCGCAGGGCACGGCGCCGGGGCTGTGGATCACCTGCCGGGGCAGGCACCAGGGCAAGGTCATCGTGGCCCTGCCCGGGCCGCCCAGCGAGTTCGCGCCCCTGCTTCAGGAGCAGGTCATCCCCCGCCTGCTCAAGGCCCTGCCCGGGCCGGCCACGCTGGTGGCCGAGAGGCTGCTCTGCTACGGCCTGGGAGAATCCGGCTTTGACATGGCCATCCGCGACCTCTTTGAGGCCAGCCGCAACCCGGCGGTGGCCATGTACGCCCACGGCACGCACACCGAGGTGCGGCTCACCGCGCGCGCAAAGAGCGCGGCCCAGGCCCGCGCGCTGATCCGGCCGCTCAAGGCGGCCATTTTGAAGCGACTGGAGGGTAGGGTGTTCAGCGAGACCGGAGAGCCCCTGGAATCTGTGGTGGGAGGCCTGCTCAAGCAGGCCAAGGCCAGCCTGGCGCTGGCTGAGAGCTGCACCGGCGGCCTGGTGGCCAGCCGCATCACCAGCGTGGCGGGCGCCTCGGCTTATTTCAAGTCTGGGGTGGTGACCTACGAGAACGCGGCCAAGATCCGCCTGCTGGGCGTGCCGCTCTTCGTGCTGGAGAAGTCGGGCGCGGTGAGCAAGGAATGCAGCCTGGCCATGGCCGTGGGCCTGGCGCGCAAGGAAGGGGCCGATTATTGCCTGGCCATCACGGGCATCGCCGGGCCCGAGGGCGGGAGCGGGGACAAGCCGGTGGGCCTGGTGCACCTGGCCCTGGCCGGCCCGCTGGGCGTCTGGCATCAGGAGCACCGCTTCTTGAACAGCGACCGAAAGGGCGTGCAGGCGCGCGCCGCGCAGGCCGCGCTCTGGCTGCTCTACTGCATGCTCACCAACAAGAAGCCCCCGGAGATCGGCGAGGACCGGGGGCAGATGGGGGCCAAGGCCTGAGGGCCCGGCCCTGGACCGGGAGGGATGATGGGGCCAACCGATTTCTTGGATGGCATCGAGGCCAGCGTCTCGATGTGCGATGAGAAGGGCATCACCACCTATATGAACGCGCGCGCCGCCAAGGGCTTTGCTGCCCAGGGCGGCTATGCCCTGCTGGGCAAGGACATGCACGATTGCCACCCATCCGGCGAGGTGCTGGCCAAGTTCGAGGCTCTGCTGGCCTCGCAGGAGCTCAATGCCTACACCATCGAGCGGGATGGCCAGCGCAAGCTGATCTACCAGGTCCCGGTGTTCCACGAAGGGGGCTTCAAGGGCTATGCGGAATTCGCGCTGCCCATCCCCTGGGAGCTGCCGCACTTTGTCAGGAAGTGATGCAAAAGAAGAAGGGCGGCCGCAAGGCCGCCCTTCTTCTTTTATCCTTTAGCCAGCGGGTAACGCTGCAGCAGCTCGTGCAGCGGGCCCTCGGGCGTGAAGCGGCTGGCAAGGAGCCGGCCCTCCTCCACGGGGAGCGGCCCCAGGCTGGACCAGGCTTTGAGGGCCCGGCTGAAGGCTGGGGCATCGAAGCTGGCAGCCTGGTCCTGCACCCGGCCCAGGGTCAGGTGCGGCACATAGGGCTCGCTGGGCAGCTTGAAGAGCCGGTACTGGTCCAGCACCTGCTTGCTGTCCTTGTGGAGCCGGGCCAGATGGCCGGCCGGGTCTGCCACGCCCGCCCACAGGATGCGCGGCTCTTCCACGGAAGGGAAGCTGCCCAGGCCCTGGCAGCTCAGGTCGAAGCAGCGGTGGCGCTGAAAGCAGGCGCCCAGGTCATGGCGCAGGTCTTCCAAGAGCTTGGCGGGCGTGGCTCCCAAGAAGTGCAGGGTCAGGTGCCAGGTCTCAGGGAGGGTCCAGCGCACGCAAAGCCCTCGGGTGTCCACGCCCTGCTGGGCGCGGGAGAGCGGGTCGCGCAGGCTCGCGGGCAGGGGCAGGGCCAGGAACAGGCGCAGCTTGTCGGGCATGGTCCCTCAGCAAAGAAAAAAGGCGGCCGCGAGGCCGCCTTTTTTTGCGGGCGATGGGGCTACTGGATGAGGTCTTGGATGACGCTGCGGGCGATGGGGGCGGCCACTTCCATGCCCTTGCCCTCGTCCTCGGCCAGCACGGCGATGGCGATCTGGGGCTTGTCCGCCGGCGCGAAGCAGATGAACCAGGCGTCCAGGTCCTTCTGCTTCTTGTTGGTGCGCGCGGTGCCGGTCTTGCCCGCCACCAGCACGCCGGCCACCTTGGCCTTGCGGCCGATGCCGCGCTCGGTGGTGTCGATCATGTAGTCCTTGAGCTTCTCTGCGGTCTCGGGGCTCATCACCTGGCGGAAGACCTGGGGCGAGCTGCTGGCGATGGCCACACCGGCGATGTTGCGCACCTCCTTGATCAGGCGCGGGCGCATGAGGATGCCGTGGTTGGCCACCGCGGCGGCCAGCATGGCGGCGCGCAGGGGCGTGATGCGGTAGTCCTCGCCCAGGCCGCAGGCGCGCTCGGCCAGGGCGAACTGGTTGTCGGCCGGCAGGGGGGCCAGGCTGGTGGCGGCGTCCACCACCAGGCGCTTGCCGCCGGGCATGTCGATGCCCAGGTCCTCGGGGGTGCCGAAGCCGAAGCGGTTGGTCCACTCATGCATCTGGTCGGCGCCCAGCGCGAAGCCCACCTTGGCCAGGGCGATGTTGCTGGAGACGTCCAGGGCGTCCTTGAGGCTGCGGATCTTGCCCAGCTTCTTCCAGTCCCAGAAGGTCTGGCCGTTGAGCACCAGGGGATGGTCGGCGTTGACAGGGAAGATGGCGGTCATGTCCACATGGGTCTCGAGCGCCGCGGCCGCGGTGATGATCTTGCAGATGCTGCCCGGCTCGTAGAGGCTGCCCAGGGCGCGGTCCTTGAGGGGCAGGTTCTTGTTGGCCCGCACCTTCTTCCAGTCCTTGGCCAGGGTGTTGGGGTTGTAGCTGGGGTGGTTGACCGCGGCCAAGATCTCGCCGGTGGCCGGGTCCACCACCACCAGGGCGCCCTTCTTCCAGCCCAGGGCCTTGTCGGCGATGCGCTGCACCTTGGCATCCAGGGTCAGCACCACCTCGTTGCCGGGGAAGAGGGAGCCCATGGCCTTCTCCACCCCGGTCTTGCCCTGCTCCGGCACCTCGCAGCCCACCACATGGGCGGTGAACTGCTCCAGCGGATAGCTGGCCGCCCAGCTGCCGTCCGGCTGCAGGGTGCGGCGGGCCAGGGGCTGGCGGTTGCGGTCATAGATGAAGTAGAGGGCGCCCTGCTCCTTGGCGCGGGTGGCATTCTCCAGGCCCTTCTGGGCCGCCAGGTCCTTGGGGTTGGCGGCCAGGGCCTTCTGATAGGCATCCACCGAGCCGGCGAAGTCGCCGGTGGCCTGCAGGGACTGGCCCAGGCCCAGCTGGATGGCCGGGTCCTTGGGGTCCAGCTGCAGGGCGTGCCTGAATTCGGCCAGGGCGGGCTTGTAATCTCCCCGGCTGATGAAGACCTGGCCGGCTTTGGCGTGGTCCAGCGCCTTGCCCTCGGTCAGGCCCAGGGCCAGCGCGCGGCTGTAGGCTTCAGCGGCCTTGGCTTGGTCCCCGCGGGTGTTGGCGATGAGGCCCAGGCCGTCCACGGCGCCCGGGTCGGCGGGGTCTTGCGCCTGCAGGGCCAAAAGCTGGGCCTCGGCCACCTCGGTCTGCCCGGCCTGCCAGGCCTTGAAGGCCTTCAGCAGGGCGGCATGGCGGCTGAAGAAGCTGTGGTAGGCCAGCAGGGCCAGCGCCAGGCCCGCCAGGGCCAGCAGAAAGCCAGTCCAAGGGAAGGAGCCACGGCGGCGGTAAGAAGCGGCGCCCGCGGTCTTGAGGGGCGAAAGGGACATGCGATCCTCCATAAGGGCTTAAGGTATGGCGG
>Ga0326728_10015931_pt1 | contig 15483 bp, 8 predicted proteins | sample MB3enrmetagenome_FD_207602 | JGI IMG/M metagenome (GOLD analysis project Ga0326728, IMG submission 207602) | Lab enriched peat soil microbial communities from McLean, Ithaca, NY, United States - MB31MN | ecosystem: Environmental > Terrestrial > Soil > Wetlands > Peat | place: USA: New York...
CTTCACGTTAAAGCCTAGTCCTCCTGCCGCGTCGCATCAACTGCAAGTCGCGCTGGCCCCTTCCCAATTCGGAGTTTAAGGACTACAGTGCGCGAATAGCCCAAGTGTTGCGCACGTTCTTTTCAACTGGAGGTTACCCACATGACGATTCGCCGACGAGACTTCCTGGGTGGCGCGATGGCGGGCGCGTTCGCGCCAACTGCACTTCGCGAGTTCGCACTTGCTGCTCAACAGATGGATCAAAGCTCCCCGGCCGGAGAAGGCGCCCCGCCACCAGACTACTTCGATCAGAAAACAGTTGACTTCTGGACGAAGGATGTTTCCGCGGGAAAAGAGAGAAGCGGAGAAGCGTCCAACATTCCGGACCCAAAGAAGATTCCTGAGTTTCTCATTTACACGGATGATGCGCATGGCTTCCGCGCCATCAGTGAGATCCAGGATTCAGAGCTTATTCCGAGCGGCGATGCGACCGTGAGTCTCTTCGTCAATCAACTTAGATGTTCGCAGGACGACGTAAAGAAGAGCACTAACCTCAAAGCAGCCACGCTGCGCGTGAATCTGCAGCAGCAGAAGCCTCTGGTCCCGGTTCTCGGCGTGCTTGCCTATCCCCTGATGGCGGCCATATTTTCAAAGAACGCCAAGAGTTTACCGGCCATCACGGGTCCGACCGTAGAAACAGGCGCCAGGATGCAATACGTTCCCTTGCCGGGCGGATCTGCCAAATGGGACTGGAACGTATTCGCTCAACATGAGCAATCGATGCTCGGCAAGTTCATCCAATACACTCTCAAGGAGGCCGATCAAATCGTTCCCGTCATTGCGCCGCTCATGTCGTTTCCCGCCGCTACGAAACCGGCCGTGCAGGCTCTCGATGCGCTCTGGAGCTACTGGCAGGCCAAGGCGCCCTCTCAGTGGCTTTTCAACGACGTGGAAACAGACGTCTACGCAACGCAAGATACCAAAGTCTTCTTCGACCCGAAGTCGTCGATTCCTTTGGTGAAAGGGCAATCGACCTATGTCCTGATTCCCCAGGTTTACCTGCCGGAATTCAAGAAATCGCAAAACGACGTTGTCGTCATGCAGGGGTTCATCGTTCCCAAGGGAACGGATCCGAAGGATGTCCATACTGCCGCGCAGCACGCTCTGCCAGACGTCACGTATGTGACGGTCACCGTGAGCGTGGTGTCAGGAATTGTGTCGGGGCCAGGCGCAACGGCTCCCAAGAGCACTGGCCAGAGCCCCCTGTAGCAGCCACCTTAGGAATCAGAAGGGGCTGGCTGGGCGCGCCTCATGCTTCGCTGGCCGGCTGGATGAAAAATTCGATGGGCATGCGCTCTTGTCGCCGCTGGATCTTCCTGTCGCTTTGCGTCTTGCTGAGCGCGTTTGTCCTGACGCCGGCATCTCGTGCTCAGGAGGACCGCTGGAAAGAGTTGCAGGCGCGAGCGGCGGCGCTTCAAGACGCGGGCAACTACTCAGAGGCCATCAGCACGGCCAAGGAAGCTCTCAATGTGGCTGAGGCAACCTTCGGAGGTGAAGATGTTCATGTAGCTGCTAGTCTGAACGCTCTGGCAAGTCTGTACTACTCTCAAGAGAAATACGCCGATGCCGAGCCACTCTTCAAGCGCGCCCTGGCCATTGAGGAGAAGGCGCTGGGGCCAGACGACCCGCACGTGGCCACACTTCTGAACAACCTCGCGGTGCTTTATGACGATCAAGGCAAATACGCCGATGCCGAGCCGCTTTACAAGCGCGCCCTCGCCATTGACGAGAAGGCGCTCGGGCCGGACGACCCGCACGTGGCCACGGACCAGAACAACCTCGCGGAGCTTTACCGCGAGCAGGGCAAATACGCCGATGCCGAGCCGCTTTACCAGCGCGCCCTGGCCATTGTTGAGAAGGCGCTGGGGCCGGACGACCCCGACGTGGCCACGGCTCTGAACAACCTCGCGGTACTTTATGACGACGAAGGCAAATACGCCGATGCCGAGCCACTCTACAAGCGCGCCCTCGCCATTGCTGAGAAGGCGCTCGGGCCGGACGACCCGCACCTGGCCACGGATGTGAACAACCTCGCGGAGCTCTATCGCGAGCAGGGCAAATACGCCGATGCCGAGCCGCTCTTCAAGCGCGCCCTCGCCATTGATGAGAAGGCTCTGGGGCCGGACGACTCGCACCTGGCCACGGATCTGAACAACCTCGCGGAGCTTTATGAGGATCAAGGCAAATACGCCGACGCCGAGCCGCTTTACAAGCGCGCCCTCGCGATCGATGAGAAGGCGCTGGGGCCGGACCACCCGGGGGTGGCCACGGACCTGAACAACCTCGCGGAGCTTTATGAGCAGCAAGGCAAATACGCCGACGCCGAGCCGCTCTACGAGCGCGCCCTCGCCATTCGCGAGAAGGCGCTGGGGCCGGACCACCCCGATGTGGCCACAAGCTTGAACAACCTCGCGGAGCTTCATGAGCGACAAGGCAAATACGCCGATGCCGAGCCACTCTATAAGCGCGCCCTCGCGATTTATGAGAAGGCGCTGGGGCCGGACCACCCGCTCGTGGCCACAGGCTTGAACAACCTCGCGAAACTCTATGACGACCAAGGCAAATACGCCGATGCCGAGCCGCTTTATAAGCGCGCTCTCGCCATTGATGAGAAGGCGCTGGGGCCGGACGACCCCGGTCTAGCCACGGATCTGAACAACCTCGCGGCGCTTTATGACGATCAAGGCAAACACGCTGACGCCGAGCCGCTCTATAAGCGCGCCCTCGCGATCGATGAGAAGGCGCTGGGGCCGGACCACCCGCATGTGGCCACGGCTCTGAGCAACCTCGCGACGCTTTATTACAGTCAGGGCAAATATGCCGAGGCAGGATCCTTCTTCGACCAGGCGCTGCAGAACCTTTCCAAGCAATTCCGGTATAGCTTCACCTACATGAGCGAGAAGGACCGGCTCCAATTCCTCGATACCGCGGAAAAGGATTTTTCTGGATATTTCAGTTTCTGCCTCTCCTATGCCAAGCAAGATCCCTCTCTTGCGGGCAAGATGTATGACCTCTTGCTGTGGGAAAAGGGAATGGTGAGCGTGAGCGCGACCGCCCTGCGGGCACAGATTGCCGCCAGCGGAGACGCGGACGCAATCAAGATGTTTGACGATCTCGCCGCGAAAAGGAATCAGTCTTCTCGCCTTGCCACGCTGCGTCCGGCCGGCTGGGAGCAGACCAAAAAGACTCTGGATGAGGAGGCCAATAGTTTGGAAGGAGAATTGGCCCGCCGACTGAGCGCCGTTTCGGAGCAGGAAAGCCTGGCCAACGCCACGTGGCGTGACGTGCAGAAGAAGCTGCGGCCGGGCGAAGCGGCAGTGGAACTGGTCCGTTTCGATTTTTATGATGGAGTCCACTGGACAGGCAAGAGCGACTATGTCGCCTTGGTGGTGACTCCGGGTACGGCAAACGGGCCCATCCTTGTGCCGCTGGGAGAAGCCGCCAATCTGGAGGGTGCGCCTCTTCGAGACTACCAGGGCTTGATCGAGGCGCAGAGTGCGGGATACGAACAAGACGCCACGGCAATTCCGGGACAGGCGCTCTATCTCGCTTTGTGGAAGCCGCTGGAGCCCGCGCTGGAAGGGGCAAAGACCGTCTACGTCTCTCCGGACGGCATGCTCGATCAGATTTCGTTGGGAGTCCTACTCGGGGAAGACGGCGAGCCGCTGCTTTCGAAGTACGACTTGCGCGTTGTTTCCAGCACGCGGGATTTGCTACGGCCCGCGCGGGTCTACACGACGAATACAGCGGTGCTGGCCGGCAACCCGAGCTACGACCTAACCAACGAGCAGTATCAGACAGCGCTGGCCAGTCTCAACGCGCCGGGCCAGACAAGCCCAGCAGCGACGACACTTGTGGCAAGCCTCTCCGCAGAAAATGTGAACAGATTACGGTCCGAGGAATCGGCAAAAGGTCCACTTCCTCCGCTGTCGGGGACAGCCATTGAGATTAGCGACATTGCCGGCCTTTTGGAAAAGCAGAAGTGGCAAGTGACGGTGTACGAGGATAACCGCGCCCTGGTGGAAGCAGTTCGAGGTGTCCCTCATCCTCGGGTGCTGTACCTCGCTACGCACGGATTTTTCGAGCCGGACCAGGCCATTCAGCACAAAGATAGATCACCCGGCAGCGAGCCGCCTCCTGGGCTGGAGGATCCGATGCTGCGTTCGGGGTTGTATTTTGCGGGGGCCGATCGCGCGCGGGAAGGGGAGCCGATTCCGGAAGGACAGGGCGACGGCATCCTGACGGCCTACGAAGCGTCGATGCTTGATCTGCACGGGACGGAGATGGTGGTGCTGAGCGCGTGCGAGACGGGACTGGGGAAAGTGGAAGCGGGGGAGGGAGTCTTCGGGCTGCTGCGGGGATTTGAGGAAGCGGGCGCGGATTCCGTGGTGATCTCGATGTGGAAAGTGCCGGACGCACAGACGCAGCAATTGATGACAGCCTTCTACGAGAATTGGCAGAGCAAGGGAATGAACAAGCACGAGGCGCTGCGTGAGGCCCAACTCGAACTCCGCAGCAAGATCAAAGACCACTTCGGTCAAGATCTGCCTTACTACTGGGGCGCCTTCGTTTTGGTGGGAAGGTAGGAAATTTGGAGGCGAGCGGAGTCGAACTCCGCGCCGAACCATTGCCATGACCGTCCGCTACTCACACTTAGCCCCGAAGCACACGCTTGCCGCTGTGGAGGTGTTGGACGCGCCCACAGGGCAACCAACCGGCACAAAAACCGGCACCGGAACCTCTCAGTCTGTCGAGACTGGAACACCAGTATTGCAGCAAGTCATTCGGTAGGATAGGTTTGTCTTTGCCAAGCCCGGGTGGCGGAATGGCAGACGCTGGGGACTTAAAATCCTCTGGGGATTTTGCCCCTTGTGGGTTCGACTCCCACCCCGGGCACCAGGTTTTCATTCACACGGCTCACCAGAATCCGCACGCGAATTAAGGAGCAGCCCGGGCACCCGCGGCACTGCCGAATAGCGCGATTCGCAAGCACTTCTCCACCTGCCCGGCGAAGATCGCTCACCCGCACAGTACCTACAACGGGCACGGAGACCGAGAGCGCGAACCTGCGGCTACGGCCAATCGAGGGGGGATATACTGCAAGAATCCTGACGGTTGGAGCGAGCAATGAGCATCAGGACGCAGTGGCGCAACCCGGCAGGCTGGCTCGGCAGATTGATGCTGCGGGGAATGAACATCACGCATTCCGGACTGACCGATTGGGGTCTGACGCATGTCGCGATCCGCAAGTGCGATGCGATTCTGGACGTGGGCTGCGGTGGGGGGAGGACCGTTCACAAGCTCGCGGGAATCGCTGCCAGCGGCAGGGTCTACGGCCTCGATTCCTCCGAGGCGAGTGTCATGGTATCCCGCAGGGCCAACAAGCAGTTCATAGAGACGGGCCAGGTCGAGATTCGGCACGGCTCCGTGTCTTCTTTGCCGTTCTCGGATTCCGAGTTCGATCTCGTCACTGCTGTCAATTCCCACTTTTACTGGCCGGACCTCGTGGCCGACATGAAGGAGGTCCTGCGCGTACTGAAACCCGGCGGCACGCTGATGATCCTGGGAGGAGCCTACAAAGGCGGGAGACACAGTACACGAAACGAGAGATTCGCGCGGCTAATAAACGTCGCCTGCCAAAGCCGCGATGAACTCGGGGGACTCTTCGCTGCGGCAGGCTATTCAGGCGTTCAGGTGTTCGTGGAAGATCGCGGGGGTTGGATCTGCGGCGTAGGCAGAAGACCTCGTCTGTAAGATTTCCTCTTGAAAGTAAGGGAATAAAAAGAAAGGGTGCCTAAACGCGACCTGGGATTGTGATCGGTGTCACAGTTGCGTTCCCATCACGCCATTATGATCGACGCTATGCTTCTGGCCCTCAAGCGCGCGCGATTCGCCGTCCTCTCCGTGGGACTTACGTATTTGCTTGCGGTCATCGCGGGGATGGTGATGGTGCACTCGGGGAACCAATACTCGCTGCGCTTCCGCGACCGCCTCGTGGGCCAGGCCACTCATGGCAATATCATCCAGGCTCTCGGCCGGGGCAGCAGAACGAAAGCCGCGTTACTCGACTTTGGCGGCAACTTGCTTCTCGGCGCCGTGCCGCAGACGGTCTCCGGCCTCGCAATCATTCCCCCGTACGGGTTTGCGATGGTTCGCGGCTGGGTGGGAGGGATCGTTAGCGTCGACGAAAATCACCACAGCCGTCTCGCGGACCCGCACGAGCGAACTTATTACCTGATTGCGCTGATTCTGCAATTGATACCCTATTCGCTCACGGGAGGCGCGGGAGTCCACCTGGGACTCGCCTGGTTCCGCGAGTGGCAGCGCTCCGGCCGGGCGCGGCAGTGGCGGCTGCCGATGCCTCGCAGCGCCTTGGCTGATGCGTTGTGGATTTATGCTCTCGCCGTGCCTTTGTTTCTGGGCGCGTCCTTGTTTGAATTCCTGGCACGCTGATCGGCTGCCGCGCGGAGAAATACCACCGCAAATCCGGCGGAGCGTTTTGTAGTGGTGGGTTGCGTGGCCGGTCTCCCGAGTCCCGCGCGAATCCTTAATCGCGCTGCCGGACGACCTGGAGCCAAGTCTCCCAATGCGGCGCCCTCCCATACCCCCTCTCGAAGGATCGTCACTCATCGCGCAGCGCGGTCATGGGATCGACACGCATCGCACGCCGCGCGGGAACGAGCGCCGCAAAGCTTCCCACTGCGAGCAACAGAAGCACGACACCTGAGTACGTCCACACATCCACCGGCCTCACTTGATACAGAAAACCTTTCACCAAACTCCCAGTGAAGAGCGCAGTCAGAATTCCAATCGTCAGGCCGATGCCGACAAACACTAAGCCTTGCCGCAGCACCAACCCCAAAATCCCACTCGGGGTCGCGCCCAAGGCAAGACGTATGCCGAATTCGCGGCGGCGATAGCTCACCAACTGCGCGAGAACGCCGTACAATCCCGCAATCACCATCAGCACCGCCATTCCCGCGAAAGCGCCGGTGAGAAGAAGCCCCATTCGCGAGCTGAAATTGCTTTGGTCCACGGCCTCCTGCATGGTCTGGAAATTATCGAGGGCATAGTCCGGGGCGAGCTCGCGGAAAATCGACCGCATGGCGGGCGCCACGGCCACCTCGCCGCGAGTCTTCACGACGAAATTCACGACTGTCTTTATCAGAGCATCGTAGAAAATTGAGGTGCTCGGCACCTGCCGGTAAGGAATCATGAGAGACGGCTGCGGCGGCTGAGATGCGCTGGTATCCACTTGGTCGCCAATGATGCCGACGATCGTGTACGGCTTTATCATTCCGGTCTCTCTGCCGCCCAGATCGAGCTGCATTCCCAAAGGATCTCTCCCGGGGAAATACGTTCGCGCCAGCACCTCGTTAATGGCAATGACGTACGGGGAGCTCTCTGTATCGTCATCACCGATCATGCGGCCGCGGATCACAGGCGTTTGCATCACCCGCGCGTATCCGCCGCTCACTGCCGTAATTCGCGCGCCTCTGTCCTCTGCGGAGTCCTTCGGTTGCCCCACGATGTCAAAACTGGTGTGCATATCGATTCCCGAAAATGGCGGCGCGGTATCCAAGGCGGCCTCTTGCACGCCGGGAGCATTTCGCATCCGTTCCAACACCGGCTGATAAACCAGGGTTGCCACGGACGTGGGAGCGTGCTGCACATCCGAGGAAACGGTCATGCTCGCAAAGCCGGAAGCATCCGCCGGCATGGCCGTGAAGGTGGTGACTCGAGTGACATCGAATCCCAGATGCACATGTTCGAGGTTCCACAGGGTGTGGAACAACAGACCGGTGCCAACCAACAGCAGCGCCGAGAGTCCTACCTCGCCCGCCACCAGCGCGCCGCTGAGGCGGCGACGCACCGACCGCGCTCCAACGCCGCGGGAAGCGCCCTGCAACACCTTCTGTGGATCGGACCGCGAGACAATCAACGCGGGTAAGAATGCCGAGAGCACCGTCGTCACTGTCGCAATTGCCGCCAAGACGAAGACCACGGTCCAGCGCAGGCCGATATCTTCAGCGCGCGGAATGGTATCTGGAGGGAGTTTGTGCACCAATGCGATGGCAAAAGCCGCCACCGCAAATCCGAGAACGCAACCGAAACCGCTCAACAAGGCCCCTTCGACCATGAGCGGCCGCATCAACCGCCACTGCCCTGCCCCGAGCGCAGCGCGCACAGCAAACTCCTGCTGGCGGACCAGACTGCGGGCAATCAGCAGATTGGCGACATTCGCGCAGGCGATCAGCAGCACGAGTCCGACGGCCACAACCAGCGCCAGGAATACCGGAGCGACAGGGCCGGTGAGCGTTTCCTGATAAGGGATTGCTCGAAGTGAAAGATCGCTCGCGGCTTTCGGATCGCGCTCGTGGATTCGTTGCGCGATCGCGCTCAATTCGGCGCGGTTTTGAGCCAGGGTCACACCCGGCTTCAACTCGCCCATGATTGCGAAGAAGTCCTCCCCGCGCTCGGTCTGCATCATCTGCGTTGGCTGAATGGGCAACCACAAGCCCTTTTGCATATCGTGACCCATAGACTCAGGAAATCGAAAATCTCGCGGCATCACGCCAACTACGGCGCGCGGTTGTCCGTTCACCGAGATCGTGCGATTCAATATTCCGGGGTCGGAATCGAACGCGTCTCGCCACAACTCTTCCGAGATGACAGCCACTTTGGGTCCACCGGCTTGCCCCTCGTCTTCCGTAAACGTGCGACCCAGGAGCGGGCGCGCGCCGAGCATCGTGAATACACTGGGCGTGACGCCGGGAGTTACCGCGGTCACCGAGCCGTCCTTGCCACGCACGACGCCTATATCTTCCGCATAGCACCCCACCACATCCATGGTCCTGGTCAGGTCACGAATGTCGCGATAGTTCAGCCACGACGTATTGCTCAAGCCACTGCCATTGGGCGGGCCTATGCGGACCAAGCGGTCCGGATGCGCGTACGGCAATGGACGGATGAGCACGTTCTCGACGACTGTAAACATTGCGGTATTTGCGCCGATGCCTAGAGCCAAGGTGAGGACCGCAACCGCTGTGAAGCCAGGAGATTTCCGCAGCATGCGAAGGGCGAAACGAACGTCCTGCGCGAGCGTTTCGAGGAAGTGTACGCCGCGGGCGTCGCGGCACTCCTCCTTGATTTGGTCGGAGCCGCCGAACATGAGACGGGCGCGGCGGCGCGCTTCCGCAGGAGGCACGCCGGACTGCACGAGCTTCTCGACCTGCTGGTCGAAGTGAAAACGTAACTCGTCGTCGAGTTCGCTTTCGACAGCGTCGCGACGGAACAGGGCGCGCAGGCGAATCAAAAGGTCACTCAGCATCTTCCACTCCTTGAGTGATTGAACACCGCAAACTCCCTAGGCTGTCTCTAGCACCTGGGCGACGGCGGCCGCCAACTTCTTCCACTCGCCCTCTTCTGTTTCAAGCTGTTTCCGCCCGCTCTTGGTGAGTTCGTAGTATTTCGCGCGGCGGTTGTTTTCCGATGCTCCCCAACGCGCCTTGATCCAACCGCGGCGCTCGAGGCGATGCAGCGCCGGATACAGCGACCCTTGCTGGACCTGCAGAACCTTGCTGGAGACCTGGTGGATGCGCTCGGAAATGGCCCAGCCATGGTTGGGTCCAAGCGCCAGAGTGCGGAGGATCAAAAGATCGAGCGTGCCCTGCGGAAGATCGATGCGCTGTTCTGGCATGTGCACCCCTTATGCTTCTACAGGGAAGGATAACACTTCTCCTGTCGAAGCGCAAGGGAAAAACATCGCCCCCATCGCGTGAACAGTTCGGACAGGTTGTGCTCAGCCGCTGCTGGTTCGCCGGCTTGAAAAGCCTGAAACACGCCTTGCGGTTCCTGCGTCATATAAGTGAAGTGACATGCCGTCCGGTGGACCGGGGAGTCTCCTCAGACTGCGGCCCCAGAAACGCAAGCTTGTTACCTTGAGAGGGGTGCTAAAAGTGGCGCTGGATTCGAAGATTGACGCTAGACGCGTGCATTCAAAACCGCTATCCCTGCGTCTCGCTCTGCTGACACTGGTTTGGCTGGCGGCTGCTGCCCCGCTGCCCGCAGCCCAGCAAGTTTCCCCGGCCCCGGCACCAGCGCCAGGAAGCGCAGCGCGCGCCGTGGGCACGGTCAAGTCGGTGAGCGGCAGCAAGATCACGCTGACGACCGACGCAGGCGCTGATGTGCAGATAGCGATTCAGGACACCACTCGCATCGTCAAAATCCCTCCCGGCCAGAAGGACCTGAAGAACGCCACGCCTCTCCAATTGCAGGACATTGAGGTGGGGGACCGCCTGCTGGTCGGCGGAAAACTGGCGGATGACGGACAATCGGTATTGGCGATTACCGTCATCGTCAACAAGCGCGCCGAGATCGAACAGTTGAAGCAGCAAGAAGCTGCGGATTGGCAGAAACGCGGCATTGGAGGCCTGGTGAGCGCCGTGGACGCCGCCGGGGGCACGATCACGATCTCCACCACGGTCGCGGGCGCCAAGAAATCCATTACGATTCAAGTGGCGAAGAACACGATCGTCCGGCGCTATGCGCCGGATTCAGTGAAGTTCGAAGACGCCAAGCCCAGCACGCTCGGCCAGATCCAACCCGGCGACCAGGTTCGTGCGCGCGGCACCATCAGCCCGGACGGCTCGTCCTTTGCCGCCGAGGAAATCGTCTCCGGAGCGTTCCACAACATCTCCGGCACGATCTCTTCGATTGATCCCGTAAAGGGAACTCTGAGTGTCAAAGACTTGGCGACCAAGAAACTCTTTGTTGTCAATGTGACGGCCGATTCGCAAGTTCGCCGCCTCCCACCGTTCATCGCGATGAGAATCGCCGCGCGTCTTAAAGGCGCGCCCGCGGGCGCTCCCGCAGGGGGCGGCGCAAGTGGCGGCCCGCCTGCTGGCGCTGCATATCCCGCCTCACCGGGAGGCGGTCCCCCGGCGGGGCCTCGCGCTGGCGGAGGAGGAATGGACCTCCAGCAAATAATTTCCCGAATGCCCGCATCCACGTTGAACGATTTCCAGAAGGGCGACGCCGTGATGATTGTCACCACGGAAGGCACGGCGGCAGGTGTAACCGCCATTACTCTGCTGGGCGGCGTCGAATCTATTCTCGAAGCTTCGCCGAACGGTGCAAGCGGATTGCTGCTGGCCCCATGGAGTTTGGGGGCCCCCAGCGGAGACGCCGGCGGCGGGCAATAACCGCACGACTCATTCGCAAGGATTCTCATTCGCTCTGATTGAAGGAGACCGGATGCAAACCAGGCCAGTTCGCACCACCTTAGTCGCATTTGCGGCGCTCTTCGCCGCTCTGATGCTCGCGCCGCTGGCGCGCGCGCAGACCGCCACGGGCACACTCCGCGGCCAAGTGACGGATCCATCGGGCGCAGGCGTGCCGCAAGCGACCGTAGCGATGACGCCGTCCTCGGGAGAGACCATCACCACAAAGACGACGGCGACAGGAACCTACGAGATCAAGGGCCTCGCGCCAGGCGTGTATGTTTTCACGGTGAACGCCAGCGGGTTCACCGTCTTCGAGAACGACTCGGTGCAAATCTCCGCAGGCCAGATCCAGAGGGCCGATGCCCACCTGGTGATCGCCGCGCAGCAGCAGAAAATCGACGTTTCGGGGCAGGCCGTCCACGTGGATGTCAGTCCGGAGAACAATGCCGGCGCCATCGTGATTCAGGGCAAGGACCTCGAAGCCCTGTCGGACGATCCGGATGAGCTGCAGAACGAACTACAGGCGCTGGCGGGCCCTTCCGCGGGCCCCAACGGCGGCCAGATGTACATTGACGGATTCACGGCCGGACAATTGCCTCCCAAATCGTCCATCCGCGAGATTCGCATCAATCAGAATCCGTTTTCTGCCGAATGGGACCAGCCGGGTTTCGGCCGAATCGAGATTTTCACCAAGCCGGGCACCGGCACGCCGCACGGCCAGTTTTTCGTGATCGGCAACGACTCCGCATTCAACACGCTCGATCCGTTCATCATTCCGGGAGTTACGCCGACGCCGCCTTACCACACCGTGCAGTTCAGCGGAGACGTCAGCGGTCCGCTCACTAAGAAGATTTCCTATTTCTTCGAGGTCGAGCAGCGGAACATCGACAACACCAGCGTCGTGAATGCGGAAATGCTGGATTCCGAGTTCAACCCGGTGCAATACACGGCCTCCGTGGTGAATCCCCTCACCCGGACGACCGTCAGCCCTCGCTTTGACTTCCAGTTCGGCGCGAACGACACGCTGACCGCTCGTTACCAATTTACGCGCAGCGTCAATACGAACGCGGGCGCAGGCGGAGCCAATCTTCAGTCGTTGGAATCCAACTCATCGGACATCGAAAATACGATCCAACTCGACGAGACCCACGTGATCAGCATGCGCGCGCTGACCGAGACACGTTTTCAATATCTCCGCCAGAGCGACACGAGTACCGCGCAGTCGCTGCTGCCGTATCTTCAGGTCATCGGCGAATTCAACGGCGGCGGAAACTCGGCCGGCGTGGCCACCGACGACGAGAATCACTACGAGCTGCAGAACTACACGCAAATCGCTTTCAGCAAACACTCCCTTCGCTTTGGCGGCCGCGTGCGTGATTTCCAGGTCACCAGCGTTTCGACGAACGGCTTCAATGGCAACTACACATTCCCTTCCTTGGCCCAACTTCAAGCGATTGAAGCGGGCTGCACTGCCCCGAATAGTTCTACTGGACTCTGCAATGAACCTTCGTTTGCCTCCGGCGCCGGTCCGAACCAGTTCACAATCGTCACCGGAAATCCGACGGCCAAGGTGAATCTTGTGGACATGGGCGTCTTTGCCGAGGACGACTGGAAGCTCCTCCCCACGGTGACGCTGAGCTACGGCTTGCGATTTGAATCGCAGAACCACATTCACGATCACGCCGATTGGGCGCCGCGCGTAATGCTTTCCTGGGGACTCGGCCATTCCAAGGCGGGCCCAACGACCGTCGTGCGAGCCGGCTTCGGCATATTCTACGACCGATTCACGGATGAACTCGTGCTGCAGGCGGAACGTCAGAACGGCACGACGGAGCAGGAATATGAGGTCACCAATCCCTCGTTCTTTTTCCCAAACAGTGCGACGCCTTCCAGCGATTACACAGGCAGTTTGTCCACGTCGATTCCGACGATCTACCAGATCGCGCCGAATCTTCGCGCACCGTATAAGTTGCAGACCGCCATGAGCGTCGAACGCCAGCTCGGCAAGAACTCCACCGTCACCGCAAGCTATCTCAACACTCGCGGTGTGCACCAGTTTCTCACCGACAACGTGAACGCGCCGCTCCCCGGAACTTTTGTTTATGGCCAACCCGACAGCGGCACGCGGCCGAACGGCATCCTGGAGAACATTTATCAGTACCAGTCGGAGGGAGAATTCGAGCAAAACCAGTTGATCGTAAACACGAACTACCGCCTCGGCACCAAGCTGACTTTGTTCGGCTTCTACAGCCTGAGCTATGCCAAAAGCGACACAGGCGGCGCCGGGAGCTTCCCTTCGAATCCTTACGACATTCTCGCGGACTACGGCCGCGCGTCCTTCGACACGCGCAATCGCGTCTTTCTGGGCGGCACGGTGACTCTGCCGAAGGGTTTTCGCTTGAATCCCTTCCTTGTGGCGGCTTCGGGCTCGCCGTTCAACATCACGATCCCTCAGGACCTGATTGGCAGTTCCGTTCTCAACCAGCGGCCCGGGCTCGTTTCAAGCGCCGTCTGCGCCACTGTAACGCAGACGGGAAACGACTACTGCACGCCACTCGGTACGTTCAACTCCGTGCCTACGGCGGGCCAAGCTCTCGTTCCGGTCAACTATGGCACAGGCCCCGCACTTTTCACCTTCAACCTCCGTGTCAGCAAGACGTTCGGCTTCGGCGGCTCGCTCGAATCAGCTTCAAATAACGGCCAGCAGGGCGGACGCAGCGGTCCCGGCGGCGGGCCCGGTGGTCTCGGTGGACCAGGAGGAGGTCCGGGCGGGCCAGGTGGCCCACCCCCCGGCGGAGGAGGGGGAGGCGGGCGCGGACCGGGTGGTGGAGGAGGGGGCGGACGCGGTGGCCCACCAGGCGGCGGTGGCGGTCCGTTCGGCGGCGCGCCGTCCTCGGGTCAGAAATACTCGCTCACGCTCAGCGCAAACATTCGCAATCTCTTCAATGTCGCGAACTTCGCGACGCCTAGCGGAGCCCTTGGCTCAACCAGATTCGACCAATTGCTCCAAATGGCGGGCGGTGGAGGCTTTGGAGGCGGAGGAGGAGGCGGCCTCTATTCCTTCGGCACAGCGGACCGGAGAATCGATCTGCAACTGACGTTCAGTTTCTGAGCGGCGGGATTTACAGAAAACGTCGCGAAGGATTAGGAATCCGCGGGCTCCACTTTCGGTGGTTCGCTATCCGCTTCAGGAGCGAGCGCTGGTGACTCGCTGGCGTCCGGCGCGGGTTCTTCCGCCGGTGTCGTCACAGCGGCAACCGGCTCGGCTTCAGCGGCAATCGCTTCTTCAGGAGTGGGCGCTTCCGCCACAGGCGCTTCGGCCGCTGGCTCGGGGGCGGCCACTGGCTCGGGCGCGGCGACGACCGGGGCCGGTGCGATCGGCTCGGGCGGCGCGGCCAGCCGCGGCGCAAGCGCTTCCACGATCAATTCAATCAAGAGCTTTGCGGCGGAGCCGTCCGGATCGAGCGCGGGATTGTACGCGCACACGGTCATCACGGCGAGGTGCGGTTGCCGCGCGAACACCGCGAGCGCCTCGCGCGCATCGGCCAATCGCAGCGCGCTGACCGAAGGATAATTCGTCGCGCGAAACTCCTCGCTCGAGATCACGTCCACGTCGAAGTGCAACACGAATTCGTGCCCCGCGCCGTGCATGCGGTCGAGCGCTTGTTGCGCCGCAGCCGCGGCGCCCAGCTTCGCGATATCTTCCGCACGATACGCACGCATCGGCGTGCGTCGCAGAAATTTATCCTCGGCGGGATCCGTCCGGTTGACGCCAAACAGCGCAATCTCCGGCTCGCGCACCAGCGGCGGCTCATTCCAGAAGCGGATCATCTCCGCCGCGCCGCGTCCGACGGCGTGAGAGATCACCATTCCATCCACGCAGCCCGACGGCGTCGAGGCGGGCTCATTCAGATCGGCGTCCGAATCCATATAGACCAGGCCGACATTGCGGTAGTAGCGCCGCGCGCCGGCAATCGTGGCAAGCACGATCATGCAATCGCCGCCGATCACCAGCGGCAGCGCGCCCGACTTCACCGCAACCTCCACACGCGGCCGCAAATCACGCAGTCCGGCCAGCGCGGCAGGAAGATTTCGCGCGCGCGGGTGTTCGTCGTCAGGCTGAAAGAGTTGAGGGGCGGCGTCGCCGAGATCGGCGACCTCGAAACCAGCGGCTTCCAGAGCAGGAATAAGCCCCGCTTCGCGCAATGCCGCAGGCGCG
>Ga0326728_10015933_pt1 | contig 15482 bp, 16 predicted proteins | sample MB3enrmetagenome_FD_207602 | JGI IMG/M metagenome (GOLD analysis project Ga0326728, IMG submission 207602) | Lab enriched peat soil microbial communities from McLean, Ithaca, NY, United States - MB31MN | ecosystem: Environmental > Terrestrial > Soil > Wetlands > Peat | place: USA: New York...
CATGGCGGGCTATTGCCAAGCCTAAGAAGGGGTGGCGGTCGATACTCATTTCACAACGCAAGAATGGTTTTTGTGCTCCGAAGAAAGCGCTCAAAAGCGGGGGCGCCGGGGCCGGCAGCGAGTCGTGCAAGTGACGGCGACTGCTGGATACAATTCAAGGAGGCCAATTATGTCGTTGCAGATTATCGAAAAAGAAGTGGACGGGGCAGTCGTCCTGGAATTGGCGGGACGCGTGACCTTGGGCGATGAAAGCATCCAACTCCGTACGAAGATCAAGGACCTGCTAGCCCGGGGACGGAAGCGGCTGGTGCTGGACCTGGGTAACGTCAGCTACATTGACAGCGCAGGCTTGGGCACGCTCGTTGCCGGCTACACTTCATCGCAAAACCAGGGAACCAGCATGAAGCTGGCGGGCCTGACCAAGAAATTCCGCGAGCAACTGAGCATCACGAAACTGGTTACAGTTTTCGAAGTCTATGACAGCGTCGCGGACGCCGTAAAATCCTTCAGCGCGTGAAGAAGTGCCGCCCGTCGGCGGTCGAGGCACTATTTTGCGCGGTTGACAACGGAAGGCCGTCCGCACTCGTTGTTGGCAGCCTTCCTATATTCCCCCAGGGTTATCCAGCCAGTACAGGGTGAGCCCGGAGAGCAGCTTCGGATAGAAATCGGTGGATTTCTGAGGAAGCGCCTGCCCTGCCAGGGCGTTGTTGCACACCGCCTCAACGGGAGTGGGATTCAGCAAGAGACAAAGCTGGCCCTTCCCCTTCGCAATTTCCCCCGCGGCAGCGGGAAATCCCCGATGATAAGTCAGGTTCTTCTCCTCGCGCACAGCCTGAGGGTCGATGGCCAGGATGCGGTCGAGCACGAGACGGTGCAGCAGGATGACATCCAGACGGCGAAGCGTCGGGGAAAGGTCGCTCAAGGCGCGGTCGAGGTCGAAGTCCGTGCGCAGGCGGAGAATCGCCAGCCTGCCGGGTCCGCCGTACGCGCCGAAAGCGGGCCTTTCACTGCCGGCGAGAAGCAGTTTTTCCAGAAAGCTGTTCGCCCAGTGTTCGACCTCGCCTTGAACTTGAACGGCTTCCACATCAAAGATCGAGCGGGCTTGAGACAGGAATCCATCCCAGTCAAAAGCCGGCAGGCTATGGACGAGGCGGTGAGTTGGCAGAATGGTGAGGCCGTCAGCTTCCATGGGGACGAAAGTCATCATTACATACTCGGCTCCGTGATCGGCCGTTCCCTCGAGCCGGCGGAAGTTACGGTACGCAAGAGCAGTCTCATACCGGTGGTGGCCGTCGGCGATCACCAGTTTCTTGTCCGCCATCGCCGCCCTGACTCGCTCAATCACCTGAGGTTCCGTGACACGGCGGACGGTATGCAGCGTCCCATACTCGTCGGTAACTTGCTCCCACGGTTTCTGTTGCTCACCCTCCGCCAGCAGGGACTCGACGGTTCCGGCAGGGTCGCTGTACAGTATGAAGATCTGGCCGAAATGGGTCCGCGTGGCTTTCAGAAGCTCCATCCGATCGGCTTTGGGCGCCGAAAGCGTCTCCTCATGCCGGTGGACGACCTTTGCCGAGTAATCTTCCAGCCGCCCGATAGCAATGAATCCGCGGCGCACTTTCCTCGTTCCCGGCCGGCCCGGAACCTCGTACTCCTGGTCATAAGGGTAGAGGGCGGGCTCCGTCTCTCGAACCAGGACGCGGTCCTCAATCCACTTGCGGATGTCCCCCGCCGCACGGGTGTAAACATTGTCCCGGGGGTTGTCGCCGGCAGCAGCCCGGCCCTTGATGATGCGCACCAGGTTGAAAGGGCTGGAAGCGTAGTAGCGAGATTGCATCTCCGAAGAGATCTTGTCGTAAGGCTGCGTGACAACTTCCGAAAGGTCCGGAATCCGTGAAGGATTGTAGTGAAGCGCGCGAAAAGGACGAATGTCAGCCATGACCTTGTTTCCGTTTGAGATGAGGTTGCACGGGAACTCCGTGGCGGCATGAAGCCGCCGTTCCGGAGATGCGCCGAGGACTTCTTCCATGTCCTGTCAGACTGTGAACTTATCACACTGGCGCTCGACCGTCGAGAACACTGTGTGCGCTTCCGTGCTGGCCGGCGTGTGTGCCGTCTTGTGGTGGACGTATCAGCGCAGCAAGATAGCGCACAGTAGCGCCGTCATAGAACGTAGGGGAGGGCTTAGCCCTCCCGCGGGAGCGCAGAGCGCTCCCCTACGCAGAATGATAGCTGGTAGCCACGAGCGTTCTTCTCATCGCGGGCTTTTTGTTATCAATACGGGACGAGCCGCGGAGTTCAAAAACAACTCCGTGCTACCCCATTGTGGTTTGCGAGTCTCAAGGAGGGGTGACGCCTTGAGGGTTTGGGACTACACTAACAGGTGGGTTCTTGTCCGGGAGCATCTGCCTGACGCCGGGCCGGGACCTGTCTCTGATTCTGCGGAAGAAACCCTGAAAAGAGGCAAAGAGCATGGCGGAACTTCGGCTTGACCCCATAGCTTACCGATGGGTGGTGACGGGGAAAAGGCAAGTGATGACGGACGTTCAGGACGCGCAAGTGATCTGTCCTTTCTGCCCGGGCCACGAGCGGTTAACCCCTCCTCCGATCCGCGAAGTGAAGGATGCGAGCGGAGCGTGGAGCATCCGCGTGTTTCACGATCGCGCTCCCATTTTTCTTGTCGAAGGCCAGGAGGACCGGCGGGCCGAAGGCATGTTCGACCGGATGAATCCCGTGGGCGCGCACGAAATCGTGGTTGAGACTCCACAACACGGCGTGACCATGTCGCAGCTTCCGGCCGAGCAGATTGCAAGATCCATCACGGTTTATCGCGAGCGCCTTCTGGACCTCAAGCGCGATATCCGGTTTCGCTACGTTTCCGTATACAAAGACCAGGGGCCGGCCATCGCGGGCGAGCACGGCCATTGCCACTCCCAAGTGCTGGCCTCGCCCGTCCTGCCGCAGCTCATGGAACTTGAGTTCCGCAGCAGCCGCGCGCACTTCCTGAACAAGGAACGCTGTATTTATTGCGATTGCATTCAGCAGGAGATTGTCGAGGAAAAACGAATCGTGGACCGGAATGCGAACTTTATCGCGTTCTGCCCTTTCGCTTCACGCTCGCCGTACGAAATGTGGGTACTGCCGATGCAGCACTCTTCTTCGTTTGATGGCGACTTGGCGGATCCGGCCCGCGTCCTGGCGCTTGCATCCTTCTTGAAGTCATGCCTGCAGAGGATCGAGAGAATCTCGACCGTCTTGCATTTCGTCATTCACACGGCGCCCAATCTCGAAGCTCACAAGCTGACCGAGGACTGGTGGAGGACGCTGCCGGACAACTTTCACTGGCACATCGAACTCAACCCCGATGTCGATGGAGAACACCGGTACCTGGGCAGTGAGGGATTCTATTTCAACCCGATTCCAGCGGAGGAAGCGGCATTAGTGCTACGCGCACTGCAGCCGGAGCCAGAAGCAGCCCCGCCAGCATCGTGAACGGATAAGGAGACGATGAAGACTCTCAAGCACGAACTGCCGAAGATCGAGATGGTGATCTTCGACCTTGACGGCACCTTGGTGGACAGTAAGAAAGACCTGGCGATGGGCGTCAATGCCACGAGGGAACATCTGGGGCTTGCCGCTCTGCCCCTCGAGACCGTTACGTCCTATGTCGGACACGGCGTCGTCGTACTGATCAAAAACGCGTTGGGCGATAACGCCTCCAAAGGGAACGTGGAAAAGGGGCTTGCGTTCTTTCTCGATTATTACGGCCGCCATTTGCTTGACAACACGGTTGCTTATCCCGGGGTCCGGGAAACGCTCGCTGAACTTGGCGACCGGAAGCTGGCGATCTTGACCAACAAGCCGACTCGCCTCAGCCGTGAAATAATCGAGGGACTGGGACTCATCCGGTATTTTTCCGAGATCTGCGGGGGCGACAGCTTCCCACTGAAAAAACCCGACCCGATGGGAATCAACACTTTGATGAAAACTCTGTCGACGACTGCCGGGCGCACGCTCATGGTCGGGGACTCGGACACGGACATTCTCACGGGACGCAATGCGGGTGTCTGGACGTGCGGGGTAACCTATGGGTACGGAGCGGAATCTGTCGAGAAGGCCGCTCCGGACTTGCTCATCGAGAACCTGCGGGAGCTACCCCTGCTCCTGGATGGCCGGAAGGGTTAGCCTCGCCCAGCCGGCTGACCACCCGCTGGAACAGAATGCGATTGCTCCAACTCCGGCAGGTGATCTGGCATCGCAACATTGACGGACGGCTGATTCGACATGATGGAACCAAACGCCGATAGACAACTGAACCGGGGCCTGCTCAGGCGCGAGGCACTGGGCCTTCTGCTCGCGATCTTATGTGGCTTGCCCTTGGCGCCCTGCATGGCGCAGCAGCATCTGCCGAGCCCGCCGGTGGAAGTTTCACGACCGCCGGCCACGGCAAATGGCGGAGATGAGAAGGAGGAAGCGCCGCTCCCTGGCGATTGGGCTCCGGAACTTCTGGACGGCATGCTGGCCTCGCCGAACCCGGCGGCGGCCGACTCGCTCCTCCGCGCCACGTTCGCGGCAGGTCCCCGCATCGTGCCACAACTGGCCGAAGCTCTCACGGACGACCGCACCGCCGAGTATGCCGCGCAATCACTGGCTTTCATTGGAGGCGAAGAAGCGCTGAAGGTCCTCTGGAAACTTCAGGAAGACAAGCGTGACCTCAACTTGCGGCGTTTTTTCTACGGAGCCCTGTCCGAGTTTGATACCGATCAAGCCACCCAGGTCCTGCTCGACGTCATCAACAAGTCTGATTCCGAGCCGGACCGGACGGTAACCGAGGCGGCGATCTTGGCTCTCACGGTGCGGACGGATCCTAAGTTGCCAGCCATGATTCGCCAGGCGGAAAAACAACTGCGAGATGTTGTCATCCGCGACGATGTGGAAAACACCCTCGACGTCATCCAGTTTCGATCCAAGTATCTGGCGACGCCCGAGGGCAGGAAGGCAGGCGGGTCAATCGAGGAGGCCGTCCGATCCTATTTCATCCCGGCGCTTGAACCTTCCGCCCTCTTGCCCCCGGGCGCCAAAGCACCAGAGAAGCCATCCACAAAGGTGGAGATCCAGAATCTCACATTTTCTGAAGACAGGATGCGGGCCTTGGCTTCCGTGAGCTTGGAGAACCCTGCCGCCGTCGCCAAGTACGTTTTGGTTTTGCAGAAGCGCTTGGGGGATTGGACCGTGGCGAGTGCCTGGCTGGGTGGGGAAGTTGAGAAGCCCGGAGTGGTTCCGCAGAGCGCGCCCGCAGACAAAAAGTAAGCCCGAATTCAGCAATTGAAGCAGGCGGGTTCACTTCTCTCTCGTGCGAAGAAGGCCAGAGGTCAGAGGTTGACGGCTTGCGGCAGATTCCCGGTTCCATCTTCCAGGAACGGTTTGAGGGCGTCGTAAACAAGAGGAACGGGCAAACCCACGACGTTAAAGTAGCAACCGGAAATGCGCGTGACGAATTTCGACGCGAGCCCTTGAATCGCGTAGGCTCCCGCCTTGTCAAAAGGTTCACCGCTCGCGACGTAATCGCGGATCTCTTCCTCATCAATTTCCCGGAAGGTGACAAAGGTCGTCTCATGGGTCAGGGCTGCAACGTCACCCGGCGCCTGCACGAGACAAATTCCTGTGTGGACCTGGTGGGTTCGGCCGGATAGGATGCGAAGCATCCGCGTGGCGTCGTACGGCCCGGACGGCTTTCCGAGCGCATCTCCGTTGATCGCGACAACCGTGTCCGCCCCCAGAACCAGGCTGCCTCCGGGGGAAGACGCAGCGACGTGCAGGGCCTTCTCGCGGGCCACCCGGCGGGCGAATTCCTCGGGCTGCTCCCCCCGCTGGATCACTTCCGCGAGATTGCTGGGCCGGACTTCGAAATCGAAACCGGCGTTGCGCAACAACTGCTGGCGGCGCGGCGAAGCTGATGCAAGGATGAGACGCATGAGTGGCGATTATAATGATCTGTGCGCAGAGGCACAAGGGGTTCCCTCAACCAGCTCGGATGTGCTAGACTGCACAATCTCCTCTCAAAGGAAGTCCCGTTTTTTTGGAGCCGATTAGTGGAAGAAATCGGAAAGATTCTGCCCAGTCTTTTCAAGCTTCAGTTGTCCTGCCAGGAACCTCCGGTCGAGGAAGTCCTGGCCCCTTTCTGGACCCATGTGGTGGGGAAGGCGCTGGCCGGGCAGTGCCGGCCGTCGGCGTTCCATGCGGGGACCTTGACGCTGGCCATCGACAATGCCGATTGGGCGGCTCCGATCGAGCAGATGGCAGGGGAAATCCGCACCGAGATCAACAAGTTTCTGGGCAAGCCCCTGGTTAAATTCGTCAGGGTCGCAAGCGTTCGCAAACTCGGTCACGCTGGCGCGCCACGCTGGACGCCGGCTCCTTCACCTGCCCCCACGCGCGTTCGGAAGGTTCGGGCGGGAGGTAAGGACCGCTTGCTAGCGCACGTGACCGGGCGCCCGCATGACAAATATACCGGAAACGACAAAAGAAGGGTCTACTGATGGCGCTTGAAGAGAAGGATGTGCGATACGTCGCCGAACTCGCCCACCTCGAGTTGTCTTCAGAAGAGGTAAAGAAATTTCTGCCGCAACTGGATTCAATCCTCCAGCACATGCAGAAGCTGAATGAACTGGACACGTCGGAGGTGGAGGCGATGGCGCAGGTGACCTATCCCGCCGCCGAGAACCCTTCCTTGCGGGCCGACCAATCCCACAGGACGTTTGAAGGTGACGAAGCCCTCGCCAACGCTCCTGACGCGGCCGCTGGCTGTTTCCGCGTTCCTCGTGTCATCGAAAAGGAGGAATAACCGCCGCGGGTGGCTTTTGCAGCGGCGCTGTCCTCAGCGCCCAAAACGCCGGTGGGGACGCGCTACAGCGACAGCGGTCACTCTATTATCTGAATTCTCTATAGAGCGGCAGCGTGATAGCCGCCGGATGTGTAAACTTACATGAATCTGACCGAACTCAGCATCGATCAACTCCACGATCTTCTGGCAAAGGGTAAGACCTCTGCGATCGAAATTGCGAAGGCCCACTTTGATCACATCGAGAGGTGCGACCAGGAGGTGCGCGCGTACTTGCATCTGTCGCCTGAGCGCGCCCTGCAGCAGGCGTCGAAAATCGACCAGCAGCTTGCCGCGGGCGAGCCGCTGGGGCCACTGGGTGGAATTCCCGTGGCGGTGAAGGACGTCATTCTGACGCGAGGCGTGCGGAACACCTGCGCCTCGAAGATCCTTGCGAATTACGTTGCCCCCTACGATGCATCCGCCGTGGAAAAGCTGGAGGCGGCCGGCGCGGTGATCCTGGGCAAGACGAACTGCGACGAATTCGCCATGGGCTCTTCGACGGAGAACTCAGGGTTCTTCGCAACTCACAACCCGAAGGATTTGACGAGAGTTCCCGGGGGATCAAGCGGCGGTTCAGCCGCGGCCGTGGCGGCAAATATGGCCGTGGCGTCACTGGGCTCGGATACGGGAGGATCAATCCGGCAACCGGCGGCCCTCTGCGGAATCGTCGGCATGATGGGAACTTATGGCAGGGTCTCCCGGTATGGATTGGTGGCCTTCGCTTCCTCGCTCGATCACATCGGTCCATTCGGCCGTTCCGTCCGTGATGTGGCTCGCGTGCTGCAGACGATTGCGGGCCGTGACCCGCACGATTCCACCTCCGCGGGCGTTCCCGTGGCCGATTACGTGGGAGGGTTGGATCAGAACGTGAGCGGTCTCAGGGTGGGCGTCCCGGGGGAGTATCTCAAGGGACTCAATCCGGAGATCGGAGGTAACATCCAAAAGGGGATCGACCTGCTGTCGAAGCTGGGATGCAAGGTCGTACCTATCAGTCTTCCCCACACCGACTATGCCATCGCCTGCTATTACATCATCTGCACGGCCGAAGCCAGCTCGAATCTCGCGCGCTACGATGGCGTGCGTTATGGATATCGCTCCACGGAGCATTCGGATTTGCAGGAGATGTACAAGCAGACGCGCGATGCGGGATTTGGCGCTGAAGTGAAGCGGCGCATCATGCTCGGAACCTATGTTTTGAGTTCCGGTTACTACGATGCCTATTATCTGAAAGCTCAGAAGGTGCGAACCCTCATCACCCGCGACTTCGTGGAAGCGTTTGACGATGTTGACGTGATCGTGACCCCCACCTCACCGATCCCCGCCTTCAAGATTGGGGAGCGCGTAGACGACCCCCTGCAGATGTATCTCGCCGATATCTACACCGTCACCGCCAGCCTGGCCGGTATTCCAGGTATTTCCGTCCCCTGCGGGAAGACCAGGGGCGAGCCTCACTTGCCCGTCGGCATGCAAATCCTCGCGAAACACTTCGACGAGCCAAGGCTCTTGCGCATCGCGGATGCCTTCGAAAAAGCGGGCGGGTTTGAAATAGCCGGCTGACAAGCGAGTTCCATCCGAATTTGGGTGATGTCCTTCTCTGATGTTGGAGAACTGCCCATGAGTGTCATCCTGGGGCCTGATTTGCCGGGACGAAGGATTTGCTTTTGCTCTCGTCAACACCTCTGGATTCGCGGGAATGACCAATGTTTCGAAAGGGATGCCATTCCAAATGACACCATTACCCGGACCCGCTCCAGGTTCGCGGGAAGCTCTCACTGTGCTACAATACCGCTTTTAACTTTCCGTTGAGGAAGAGTCCTATGGCGAACATCGATCTGATTCAAGCAAGGGAAATACTCGACTCGCGCGGGAACCCCACCGTGGAGGCGGAAGTCTATCTTCGCGACGGTTCCTATGGCCGCGCCGCAGTGCCTTCCGGCGCATCGACGGGCGAACACGAGGCTGTGGAATTGCGCGACGGCGACAAGCGGCGTTATTTGGGCAAGGGCGTGCTGCAAGCCGTCGAGAACGTCAACGCCGTACTGGCGCGGGAACTCGGCGGGCGCGATGCCGCCGACCAGGCGGGAATTGATGACCGCATGATCCAGTTGGATGGCACGCCGAACAAGGCCAGGCTCGGTGCAAACGCCATCCTTGCCGTGTCGATGGCGGTGTGCCGCGCTGCGGCGCAGTCCGCCCACTTTCCGCTTTACCGTTATCTCGGCGGCCTCCAGGCTCGCATCCTGCCGGTACCGATGATGAACGTTTTGAACGGCGGCGTGCATGCCGATAACACCGTGGATTTCCAGGAATTCATGATTATGCCGGTGGGAGCGGAGAGTTTCGCGCAAGCCTTGCGCGCGGGAGCTGAGACCTTCCATACCCTGAAAAAGGTCCTGAAGGAACGCGGATACAACACCTCCGTCGGCGACGAAGGGGGTTTCGCGCCCAGCCTGAAATCCAACGTCGAAGCTGTTGAACTTCTACTCGAAGCGATCGAAAAGGCGGGTTATTCACCCGGGCACGACATCGCGATCGCGCTTGACCCCGCTTCCAGCGAGATGTTCCAGGACGGCAAGTACGTCTTTTTCAAGTCGGATAAATCGAAGAAGTCTTCCGACGAAATGGTCGCGCTCTACGCCGACTGGGTCCGCCAGTATCCGATCATCAGCATCGAAGACGGCTTGGCCCAGGATGACTGGGAGGGCTGGAAAGCGCTGACTGATGCTATCGGCGACAAGGTGCAACTGGTGGGCGATGACCTCTTCGTCACCAACACGGAACGCCTGCAACGGGGCATTGACGAAGGAACGGCGAATTCGATCCTCATCAAACTGAACCAGATCGGCACGGTCACGGAAACCATCCGGGCAATTGAGCTTGGCCGTCGTAACGGCTATACGGCAGTGGTCTCGCACCGTTCAGGTGAAACGGAAGACGCTTTCATTGCCGATTTCGTGGTGGGCCTTGGCACGGGTCAGATCAAGACAGGGTCAGCCAGCCGCAGCGACCGCATCGCAAAGTACAACCAGTTGTTGCGCATTGAAGAAGAACTGGGCGATTCCGCCGAATTCCTGGGCCGCGCGGCCGTGAAGTGCGCGTAGCAAGATCCGGGTAGGGGAGCCCTCCGGGCTCCCGCTGGTGGCCGGGTTGGAAGTAGCGCCGCCCTTTAGGGCGGCACATGCCAGGCTAAAGGGCCGGGCTGAAGCCCGGCGCTACGTAAACCAGGACACTACAGGGTCGGAATTCAGATTGACAGATTTGCCGGTGGGCTGTAGCCTGAATTATCATGTTGCGCGCATTGGCACATCACCATCATCACGGAACCCCCAAGAAGACGTGTCGGTGGGCGAAGCAATAAGTCAGAAAGAATCAGTGAAAAGATGGCCCGCTGGCAGTGAAGCTCAGCGGGCTTTTTGTTTATGCCACCTTAGGGAGTTGAGACATGGCATTGAATTTTCGAGATGGTTTGATTCCGGCGATCATTCAGGACCACCACACTGGCAAGGTGTTGATGCTGGGGTTTATGAATGAAGAGTCTTTTAATAAAACCCTCGAGTCCGGTTACGTGACCTTTTTCAGCCGCAGCCGGCAGAAACTCTGGACCAAGGGGGAGACCTCCGGCCATCGGTTGCGGGTCCACGAGATCCGGGTCGATTGTGACCAGGATGCCTTGCTCGTGCAGGCAGACCTTACGGGCAAGGGATGTTGCCATATGGGTTATAAGTCCTGCTTCTTCCGGAGGCTGACCCCGTCCGGCGAGGAAATCATTCTGCATCGTGAATTTGATCCGGCCGAAGTATACGGCGATGATCATCCGGAGAGTCAAACATGAGCCTGTTGAAGTTAGGGCTTCCCAAGGGAAGCCTGCAAGAAGCATCCATACAACTCTTTCGTCGCGCGGGATACGAAATCAAGGTTAACCCGCGCTCTTACTTTCCCGCAATTGACGATGACGAGGTGGAGTGCATGCTGATTCGCGCCCAGGAAATGGCGCGCTATGTGGAGGATGGAATCCTGGATGCCGGACTCACGGGCAAGGACTGGATCCTCGAAAATGAAGCCAACGTCATGGAAGTCGCAGACTTGGTCTACGCGAAGCAGACCTTCGGGAAAGTGCGCTGGGTGCTTGCCGTGCCGGAGAAGTCATCGTTCCAGAACATCCAGGACCTGGAAGGGAAAGTCCTTGCCACCGAACTCGTGGGTGTGACCAAGCGTTATCTTGCGAAGAACGGAGTTAAGGCAAAAGTGGAGTTCTCCTGGGGAGCCACGGAAGTCAAGCCTCCGGTGCTGGCGGATGCAATCGTGGAGGTCACGGAGACCGGCTCCTCCCTGCGGGCCAACGGCCTGCGTATTATCGAGACGGTGCTGGAATCCAACACCAAAGTCATCGCCAACCCCGCCGCGTGGCAAGACCCTTGGAAGCGCCAGAAGATCGAAACCCTCGTGATGCTTCTCACCGGGGCAATTGAAGCCGCCGGCAAAGTAGGCTTGATGTTGAACGTCCGGCACGAAGACCTCCATAAGGTTCTGGAGGTTCTGCCAGCCCTGAAACAACCGACGATTTCTCAGCTCAGCGATCCCGAATGGGTGGCTGTGAACACGGTCATTGAAGAGAAGACGGTGCGGGAAATCATCCCCCGCCTCAAGGCCGCCAACGCCCAGGGAATCGTTGAGTATCCTCTGAACAAGATCGTACTCTGAGGAAACGGCATCGCAATTGAAGAAAGGGGACTCGGGCGGGGAACCGTGACGGACGCATATTCTTCGCCCTTCGTGATGCTTGAGATTATTCGCAGTGACAATGAGGAAGCGGTAGGCCGCCTATTCGCAGCCCGCGTTACGAGCCTTAGCAAGGCGGAGACGGTGGCCCGCCGGATCATCGCCGATGTCCGCCGCGACGGCGACCGGGCGCTTTTCCGTTACTCACGGCGCTTCGATGGTCTCGACCTGCGGAAAACGGGCGTGACCGTCGCGCCCGGAGAAGTCGACGACGCTTACCGCAGCCTGCCGCAGGATTTCATCGACGCTTTGCGGACCGCAGCAAAAAATATCCGCGCCGCCGCCCGCCGCCAGCTTCCTCGCGCGTGGCAGTTTCAAACGCTTCAGGGCGTGAAAGTCAGCCAGGTGTTGCGGCCCCTCGATCGGGTGGTGTGCTACGTTCCGGGCGGGCGTTTCCCTTTGCCGTCGACCGTCCTGATGAGCGTCATCCCTGCGCAGGTCGCGGGAGTGCGTGAGGTCCTGATCACCTCGCCCAAGCCTGCCCCCGCCGTTCTCGTGGCGGCTGATCTGCTGGGAATCTCCGGGATCTATCGTCTCGGGGGCGCACAGGCGGTTGCGGCTTTCGCCTACGGAACGGAGAGCGTGCCGCGCGCCGACAAGATCGTCGGCCCTGGGAACCGTTACGTGGCAGCCGCGAAGAAACTGGTTGCGGGCGAATGTGGAATCGATTTCGTCGCGGGTCCGTCCGAACTGGTTGTTGTGGGGGCGAAGGGCGACCCCGAGTGGATCGCGGCCGACCTGGTGGCCCAGGCCGAACATGACCCGGACGCGGTCGCTGTTTTCATCACCTCATCGAGCCTGCTGGCGCGCCGCGTGCGCGCTTGTGCCGCGGCTATCGTTCGAAGACTTCGGCTGCCGGCCGCGGAGCAGTCACTCGCCGGACAAGGGTACATCGTGCTCACTCGTGATTTAACGGAGGCAGCCGATTTCATCAACCGCCTGGCGCCCGAGCATTTGACCCTTCTGGAGGATGCGGAGGACCTTCTCGACAGCGTCCAGTCCGCAGGATCAATTTTCCTGGGCAGCTACAGTCCTGTCGCGGCGGGAGACTATGCTTCCGGAACCAATCACATCCTTCCAACCAGCGGGGTGGCGCGTTTGCGCGGCGGCCTGAGCGCGGCTGATTTTGTGAAGTGCATTTCGGTTCAGCAAATCACCCGCAAGGGCCTTTCGAGCCTCCGGCGGCCGATTGTCACACTCGCCCGGACGGAAGGCTTGGAAGCACACGCGCACTCCGTGGAAGCGAGGTTCAAGAAGCGATGATTCAACCACGCAAGGCAGTGGCACAGCTTAAGAAGTACCGCCCTCCCATGGAGGGGCGGGCCGGGAAAATGCGCCTGGACTTCAACGAGAATACGATTGGCTGTGCGCCTGAAGTCGTCCGCGCTTTGCGCCGCGCGATCACCGCTGAGATGCTCACCCGGTACCCCGAGTACGGCGAAAGCCGGAAAACCCTGGCAAGGCATTTCAAGGTCAAGCCGGAAGAACTGCTCCTCACCAATGGCACCGATGACGCGATCAAGGCCATCTGTGATGCTTTTGTCGACCCGGGTGATGTCCTCCTGGTGCCGGCTCCCACCTTTCCGGTTTACCAGTACTTTCATAGTGTGGCGGGCGGCGAGGCCGTGCGAGTCCGCTACGAAGCCAATTTCCGCTTCCCCGTGAAGGGCATCCTGGCGGCGATCAACAAGAAAACCCGCTGGCTCGCTTTGGGCAGCCCCAACAACCCCACCGGGACACAGATCTCCAAACCCGACCTCCGGGCCATCCTGGAACGAGCGCCGCACGTGCTTGTGCTGGTTGACGAAGCGTATTACGACTATTCGGGCGAGACGGTGCTGCCCTGGATTCGGAAGTATCCCAACCTGGTCGTGACCAGGACGTTTTCAAAGGCCTTCGGGCTGGCTGCCTTGCGAATGGGTTTCATCTTCGGCCATCCCGAAGTTGTGGAATTGATGCACCGGGCTCAGAATCCCTTTCAAGTGAATTCGCTGGCGCTCGTGGCGGCGTCGATTGCCATTAAACACCAGGATCGCGTGAGGAAATTCGTGGCGGAGGTTCGCGCGAACCGCAGTTCCGTTTATCGCTGGCTCGAGTCGCGGGGGATACCTTACGTGCCGAGTTCGGCCAACTTCATCCTCACTCGCATCGGCAAGCACGCCCCCGAAATCGCGCAACTCCTCCGCGCCGAGGGGATACTGGTCCGCGATTGGAGTTACGATCCGCACCTCGAAGGGTGCCTGCGGTTTACGGTCGGCTCCAAGAGCCAGACGCACCGCTTGCTCAAAGAACTGGAGAAACACGAACGCTTGATCGAGACCAGGAACGGGGCAAAGGCGTGGGGAGACTCCGCCAGCCACTCCGACACAGGATGGTTCGCATGAAGGCACGCACCGCAAGCATTCACCGCAAGACGACGGAGACGGACATCCGAATCCGCCTGAACCTGGACGGCCGGGGCCGCTACAAGGTCTCGACCGGCATACGTTTCCTCGATCACATGCTGGAGTTGTTCGCCCGGCATGGCGGATTCGATTTGGAGGTCGAGGCCAGGGGCGATCTGGACGTCGACCAGCACCACACGGTTGAGGACCTCGGCATCGTTCTGGGGCAGGTTTTGCGTGAAGCCCTGGGCGCGAAGAAGGGCATTAACCGCGCGGGCTACTTCCTGATGCCCATGGACGAAACGCTGGCCATCGCCGCCATCGACTTGAGCGGACGGCCCTACCTGGTGCTCACGGCGCCAATCAAGGCGAGCTACGTCGGCGATCTGCAGGCGGAACTGCTGGAAGACTTCTTCCACGGATTCACCACCAGCGCCGCCGCGAACCTCCATCTGAAACTGGCCTGCGGCCGTTCGAGCCACCACGGCGTCGAGGCGTTGTTCAAGGCTTTTGCCCGCGCTTTGCGCTATGCCTGTTCGCACGATAAGCGCCTGAAGTCACAACTTCCCAGCACCAAAGGACTGCTGTGATCGCACTACTGAACTATGGCGCCGGCAATGTCGGTTCGGTGCTTAAAGCCATTAAGCACCTGGCCTGCCCGGCCGAGGTCGTTGACCGGCCGGAATCGCTTCGCGCCGCCTCGAAGATCATCTTCCCCGGCCAGGGACACTTCGGGGCAATGATGAGAGCTCTCGAAGAGCGCCGGCTTCTGGCGCCGCTGCGCGAGCAGTTGGCGGGGGGTACTCCGTTCCTTGGAATCTGCCTGGGTCTCCAGGCGCTCTACGAAGCAAGCGATGAAGCGCCGGAGGTTCGCGGGCTTGGATTGCTCCCGGGCCGCGTGACAAGATTCGAGGGGGTTTTCAAAGTCCCGCATGTGGGCTGGAGCCAACTGGAAATCCGGAGTGACGCAGGGCTCTTCAAAGGTATCGAGAATGGCAGTTTTGTTTACTACTGCCACTCTTACTATGGTCCCGTTACGCGCGAGAGTTCAGCAGTGACACAATATGGCCAGACCTTTGCAGCGGGCGTGGAAATGGCGAATATCCGGGGCGTGCAGTTTCACCCGGAAAAGTCCGGAGAAGTGGGGCTGAAGGTGCTGGCTAACTTCTTGGGCCTCTGAACAGCGGGACTGAAGACTTCTTATGTTTGCAAAACGTATCATTCCGTGCCTGGATTGCAAGAACGGCCGGGTGGTTAAAGGCATCAAGTTTGTGAATCTCCGAGATGCCGGCGACCCTGCCGAACTGGCTGAGGTATACAACCGCGAGGGCGCGGACGAACTGGTCATGCTGGATATATCAGCCTCCCGCGAGGGACGCGCCACACTGATGGATACCGTGCAGCGCGTGGCGCGAAGGCTTTTCATCCCGCTGACC
>Ga0326728_10015934_pt1 | contig 15480 bp, 16 predicted proteins | sample MB3enrmetagenome_FD_207602 | JGI IMG/M metagenome (GOLD analysis project Ga0326728, IMG submission 207602) | Lab enriched peat soil microbial communities from McLean, Ithaca, NY, United States - MB31MN | ecosystem: Environmental > Terrestrial > Soil > Wetlands > Peat | place: USA: New York...
ATGACCCCCATGGGGATTCCTGCTCCCCTTACATGAAAAATGATCGAACCCCTCTCTCACGTCCCTGAGGGGGTACCCCTTGCCGCATCCAATGATTTTTCAGCCACCATATCCAAGCATCATCTATGCCCGTGAAAATCCTCGCATTTGCCGGGAGCCCGCGCCGGTTTGGCAATTCGGAGACCCTGCTCGACTGGATGCTTGCATCTATGGCGGAAGATCCTGACGTCACTATCGAGAAGGTCCCGATCACCGAGGCCAATATCAATCCCTGTCGGGGATGTAATGCGTGTGAAAAACTCAACAAATGCATCCAGCGTGACGGGATGGACATCTGGCACGATAAGATTGTCGAAGCGGACTGCATCGTTCTCTCTTCTCCCATCTTTTGCATGGGGCTCTGTTCGCAGGTCAAGGCTCTCGTTGACCGTGCACAGGTTTTCCGGTCCCGGAAATATGTTCTCAAACTGCCGATCGTCCCCCCCGAACGCAAGGGCAAACGCCTGGGAGTGTTCCTTGCGACAGCGGGACAGACCTGGCCGCACGTCTTTGATGCTGCGGTGCCCTCGGTCAAGTGCTTTTATCATGTGATTGACATAAAGGACGCAGACATCAGTTACCTTATGGTAAACGGCGTAGATGAGAAAGGGGCGATCGAGCACCATCCCACCGCCCGTTCTGATGCTGAAAAACTGGGAAAAATGGTCATTGGTGAAGAAAAAAAAAGGCTGGGCGCAGGGATCCAGGCATGACCATCACGGTTCTTGGAATATCGGGAAGCCCGCACCGGCATGGCAATACCGAAACCCTGCTGGACAGTTTCCTCGATGGTGCAAGAGCGGCAGGAGCCTCGGTGGAAAAAGTGGTGCTTGTCGATCTCGATTACACCCCCTGCCGGGGATGCAACGCCTGCCACAAGACCGGTGAATGTATTGTAAAAGACGAGGCCCCGGCCCTGTACGACCGTATTCTTGCCGCCGACTGTGTTGCAATTGCCTCCCCCATCTACAGCATGGGGATCACGGCCCAGCTCAAGGGGTTCATCGACCGGGCACAGTACCTCTGGGCACGGAAGTTTATCCTCAAAACGCTGGACTTCTCCCCGGAACACATTAAAAAACACCGGGGCGTTTTCATCTCGACTGCGGGGCAGGACCTCGCACACGTGTTCGACAATGCCTTCCCGGCAATTTCGGCCCTCTTCCATGGGACCGGATTTGACTATTCTGACAATATTGTCGCCAACAACATGGACCGATATAACGGAATAAAAAATCACCCGACTGCGCTCAAAGAGGCATATATGAAGGGCCGGCAGATCGTTCAGGAGCTGGAAACCATCAAAAATACGTGAAAACCCGGGATTGCCTCCCGCGGGATTCCGCGTAAATCTCCCATGCCATGTTTTTTTTTTGGTTTTAAAAAATGATTATGCGGTGAAGAGATAGAACGATGCCACAAGAATACCAAACGCGGCGACAATCAGGATAACAAAAAGCACCGGGTTCCACGCGAGCACCTTCCTTCCGTCAAGCACGCTGACAGGCAGCATGTTGAACGCAGCGATCATCGCGTTGACCTGGAGCCCGATTATGCCGACAAGGAATAAGAGATTTGAGCCGGAACCGGAGGAAAGACCCCCATAGAGGAGCGCCCCGGCAAATGGTATACAGAGAATCAGGTTCGTAATCGGCCCGGCAGCCGAGATCTTCCCGTTCTCCTCACGGCTGATCATCCTGCCATCAGCCCGGGTATTGTAGATAACCGTCGCACCGGGAGCGGCAAACACGACACCTACAAGGGTGGCAAGGGCAACTGCGACAAGCAGCATCATGTTGTCCTTGCGGAACTCTGCCCAGTACCCATATTTAATCGCGGTAAACTTATGCGCCATCTCATGGAGGATGAACCCGAAAAGGACCACCACCAGCGATACCCCGAAATATTCGAGTGCAGTTAAGGCACTGACACGGCCGGAACCAAAGTTCAGGAGACCGCCGGGCGAGATGAAAATAATTGCAAATGAGATGGAGATCGCAATCCACGCGATAAAGAGGTCAGCTTCCTCGCGTCGGGTAATTCGTTCGAGCATGAAACCACCGGATCAGATAGGGTGTTTCTGTCATATCTGTTTTCGTGTAGTACGCCAAACGGCAGAGTGATCACGTTTATCCCTTTTTCCGGCGATGTACTTTCCTATGACTATTGAGGAAGTCCGGGCGGAGATCACCCACATCGACGAGGAGATCATCCACCTCATCGCACAACGGCAGAACCTTGCCGGAAAAGTTGCAGCAATCAAACAGAAAGAGGGAATACCAGTCCACGACAACCAGCGGAAGACTGACGTGCTGGAGTACGTGATGAAACTCGCAAAGGCAAACCGTATCGATCCCGTCCCGGTGAAAGCCATCTTTGAAATATTGATTTCGATGAACGAGAAAGAGCAGCGTGCCGCCATGGGAAAATCAGTGCCGCCACGGAAGCTCGTCAGATAATTCTCGTCAGACTTCCTGCCTGGTACTTTTTTATTTTAAAAAAAGGAAACCGGGGCCCGCGTGCCTACAGGAGCCCGGGCCCGACAAGGATGAGTATTCCCACGAGAATCATCGCGAGACCTATCGCGAACCGGAGCATCCTGCGGTTTTCCAGTCTCCACGTATGGACGCGCTCCGGCGGGATGCCCAGCACTACCACGAGAAGAATCAGGATCAGCGGCAGGATAAAGATGAAGTTATAGAGGAGCAGGTAAGGGATCCCCTCAGAGAGCGTCATGGTACTGCTCATCAGGCTGAGGATCGTAAGGTAGATCCCCCCGGTGCAGGGCAGCTCAAAGATCCCGACAAGGACTCCCAGCACAAAGGCCGCAGGAAGCGTTGCCGTGCTGATATACCGCTCGATAACCGGTTTTTTCGACTCGGGGATGGCAAGGATAAATCCCTCTTTTTTCCATGCAGCATCAATGACGTTGACCAGACCGAGTATGATTGCGATAAAGGCGGCCGCTATTGCGATCAGGCTCGAAACCCCGGATAAGTGCACAAATGAGAAGATGCCGATGCCGGAGAGGAAATAAAACAAAAAGACCGCCGCGATATAAGTGACGCCCACCATCAGTACCTGGCGGCGGCTCCGGAGCGCGATGATCGAGAGCAGGAGGATGATCAGAACCGAAAATGCACAGGGGTTTATACTGTCGATACCCGCGCAGAAGATCACCAGAGGAACTGTCAGGGTAGTAAAGGTCCCGGGGCAGTTTTTGGCTGCTGTTACATTCACGTTCCTGTTTACATCGCCTGACGGGAGGACCTGCTCTTCGAGGATTACCTGCTCCAGCTGATCCCGGATCTGATCTTCACCGACGAGAGCATGGTTCCCGATAATGATGGTGGGAACACCCGCGGAAGTGATGCCAAGATTCTGATCCATCGCAAGGAACAGGGCTTGGTTGGTGGCATTGTGGTAGACCTCGAGCTGCTCAAGGCTGAACGCCGGGTACCGGGACTGTATTTCTGTAATGAACGGTTTTATCTCATCACAATGGCTGCACCCCTCGCCGTAAAAATAATATCCGGTTACCGTGGAGTTGGGGGCGGTTGGTAAAAAAGAGCTGGTGGCAGAGTTGTTCCCGGGTACGATATCAGGGCTTACTTTTTTTTTTCAATGGCCTGAAGGTATCCCTCAAGTTTATCGGGAATCTCCTGCTGCCCGATAAGGACCGTTTTGCCGATCACAACTTCAGGGACTCCCTGAGAGGAAGAGATACCGGCCTGTGCATTTACCTGCGTATAGATCTGCTGGTTGGTCTGGTTATACCAGACTTCAAGCATCCGGATATCGACATCAGGGTATTTTTTTGTCATATTTTCCATAAATGGTTCGATAGCCGCGCAATGCGGGCACCCCTGACCGTAGAAATAATACACGATGCTGTCGTCTGCACCCGATGACGCGGCTGCAGGTGCCGGCACAGCAGCGAAAACAAGATAGGCAACGCTCGCTGCAGCGATGACAACCAACAGTGAAACAACAAATTTTATGACCCTGTCCATCCAGTGACACCTGTCCGCACTTCTCTGAAACGTTTGGTTATTCTGTACTTGAATGTTGCCGCCGCGTGCAAAAAAACCTACTGGAGGGAGATCATCGTCCCTACACCATCATGGGTGAAGAGTTCGAGGATCAGGTTGTGCTCCACGTTGCCGTTGATGATGTGGGAATAGCGGACACCGTTCTCGACCGCTTTAATGACCGAGGACACCTTCGGGATCATTCCCTCGCCAATGGCACCGGAGGAAAGGAGGTTGTTTGCTTCCCCGACAGACAGCTTGCGGAAGACATGGGTCCGTTTGGCATCCATCACGCCATCGACATCGGTCATATTGATCAGCTTGTAAGCCTTGAGTGCAATGGCGATGTCCCCGGCAGCGGTGTCTGCATTGATATTCAGGCTCCCGCCGTACCGGTCAATGGCAATCGGTGAAATGACCGGGATATAGTCCCGTTCGAGCAGGGTGTTGAGGAGCGCCGGATCGATCCATTCGATCTCGCCGACATGGCCGAGGTCAACCTCCTGTTCCACGCCCTCCACGTTGACTTTCTGGAGATCCATCTTCTTTGCGATGATGATGTTCCCGTCGCTTCCCGAGAGCCCGACACCCTTTGCGCCGCACTTTGCAATCAGGGAGATAATACCCTTGTTGATCTTTCCGACGAGCACCATCTGGGCGATCTCCAGCGTTTCCTGGTCGGTAACCCGGAGCCCCCCGACGAAAACCGATTCCTTCCCGAGAGCCTTCATCTTCTCGGTGATCTCCGGCCCCCCGCCATGGACCAGCACGACGCGGATCCCAACGTAGTGGAGAAGCACGGCATCCTTTATGGCGTTTTCGAGGACGACCGGGTCGACCATCGCATGCCCCCCCAGCTTGATCACGATCGTTTTGCCGTGGAACTGCTGGATGTAGGGGAGAGCTTCCATGAGGACGTCTTCGCGCTTCATCATGTGGTGTATCTCCCGTTAATCTCAACATACTTTTCGGTGAGGTCACAGCCCCACGCTGTAGCCTCTTCTTTTCCGGCCGCAAGGTCCAGCACGAAAATGACCTTGTCCCCGTGCATCGCGGCCTTGGCTTTTGTCAGATCTGCAATAATCTCGCCGGATTTCACCAGGGGGTACTTATTCATCCCGTCGCTGATCCAGAGCGAGACCGCATTAGGATCAAACTTTACCCCGGCCCGGCCGGCAGCTGCAATCACCCGGCCCCAGTTGGGATCCTCTCCGTATACCGCGGTCTTGACAAGAGGTGACTCAATGACGACCCGGGCGACCTTTGCGGCAGCCTCCTCTTTTGGGGCGCCGCGAACTGTCACTTCGAGCAGCTTGCTTGCACCTTCCCCATCAGCCGCGATCTGCTGTGCCAGCGAACGGCAGCACGCTTCGAGCGCAGCAGAGAATTCCCCGGCCTTTACTTTACCGGACTCGCCGGTTGCAGTACAGAGTGCGATATCGTTGGTGCTCGTGTCCCCGTCAACCACGACCCGGTTGAATGTCCGGTTGGCGGCTGCTTTGAGCGCCTCCTTAAGGGGCTTTGCCCCGATCCCGGCATCGGTGTAGATGAACGCGAGCATAGTGCCCATGTTGGGCGCGATCATGCCGCTTCCCTTGGCGATTGCCCCGATGGTAAAGCCCTCTTCTTCCACGAGCGCGTGCTTGGGACGGAGATCGGTGGTCATGATCGCCCGCACCGTGCGATCCTCCGCATCCGGCGCGGAGGTGAGGTTGAGCGCCACTTCAGCGCACTGGCGCCGGATCAGGGGCAGATCGAGGTACCGGCCGATGACCCCGGTACTTGCCACGCCGACCGCGGAACTATCCACCCCAAGGGCAGATCCGGCGTACTCCGTCATGGTGACAGCGTCTTCGTATCCCCTTCGGCCGGTATAGGCATTCGCGCAACCGCTGTTTGCGATGACTGCATCCAGCCTTCCCCGCTTGATCTGTTTTCGCATCAGTTCAATCGGTGCTGCCCGGGCGAGGTTTGCAGTAAATACCCCTGCCGCAGTCCCGCTTGCCCGGATCAGGGCAAGACCGAATTTTCCTTCCTTCATACCGTTGGCGGTGACACCTTTGACCGCACAGAGACTTTTGTAGGCCATATTTTGTTATCCTCCAATGGTTATCGCACTTGAATAGTGAGATATTATGATGAACGGGAGGTACCGACCGCCTGGACAATATCAGCACGGGTGAGTATCCCGACCAGTTTTTTTCCTTCGAGCACCGGTAGCCGCGCAATACCTTCTTTGAGCATAAGGGCGGCTGCATCCTCGATATCCATATCACCGGTCGCGGTAATCACCCGGTGGGTCATCACTTTTTTTACCGGTAATTCCCCGATATTTTTGAGGGCGTCTTTTGTCTTCTCCCAGTTGACGTATTCCCTTATTGGCACCTCAATAATCTCCAGAGGAGACGGGAGCCAGAGGTCATCGGAGAGTTTCCGGGTCTCCAGCTGGGCGATGACATCGGATTCCGTGATAATTCCAGCAAGCGTATTCCCGTCAAGCACCGGCAATCCTCCGATATGGTGCTGACGCAGGATCGCAACGGCATCACGGAGTGGTGTATCAACGGTGCAGGTCAGTGGGTTTTTTGTCATAGCTTCTGAAACAAGCATGGGCATCTCCTTTTTAAGGCAGCATCCCGGCTGCAACGAGACCATCGTTCTCCTTGAACCCGCACATGAGATTCATGTTCTGGATAGCCTGACCGCTTGCACCCTTGACAAGGTTATCGATAGCAGAGATCACCACCACTCTTTTCCCTTCGCTCTCGACCATGATGTCGCAGAAGTTGCTTCCCCGGACTGCCGAGAGCATCGGCTTCTGGTAGCGGATGAAGAACTCATCCCTGTAGAAATCCTGGTACAGTTTTTCGACCTCTTTTGTCTCCATGGGCTCGTTTAAGAGGATGTGTGCAGTGGTGAGGATCCCCCGGTTGACCGGGACGAGATGAGGAGTGAAGTAGCAGGATGCCTTTGAGCCAAGCGTGGCCAGCTCCTGCTTCATCTCCGCAAGGTGGCGGTGGCTGGTCCACTTGTAGGGATTGACATTGTCCCCGACATTAGGGTAATGGGTGGTGGCCGAAGGATTGTCGCCGGCTCCGCTCACTCCCGTCTTTGAGTCGAAGATTATGGTATGCGCACGGCGTGCGAGCGGGGCCGCGGCGAGCGTTGCGCCGGTAGGGAAGCATCCGGGGTTTGCAACAAACTTCGCGTTGATGCAGTCCTTCCGGTGCAGCTCGGGGATGCCGTACGGAGCGGGGAAATAATCCGTGTGCGAAACGCCGTATACCTTCTCGAAGACATCTCTGGGGAGCCGGTAGTCAGCGCTGAGGTCGACGACTTTTATCCCACGCGAGAGCAGTTTTCCGGCGATCGTCATGGCAGCCGTGTGCGGAACCGCAAGGAAGGCGACATCCGCATCGATGGCATCGGGCGCCGGGTTCTCGAACCTGAGATCGGAAAATCCCCTGAGGTGGGGATGTACCTCAGAGAGCGGTGTTCCTGCAAGGCTGCGTGACGTGACACAGGTAACCTCTGCAGAAGAATGGTGGTACAGGAGGCGGACCAGCTCGCCGCCGGCGTACCCGGATGCGCCGACAATCGCAACTTTCATGTATGAATCGTTTCATTCCTGAAACCTTAACCTTTTGCGGGAATACGAGCGAGGATGCCGGCGGTTGTTTAGACAATAAAAAAGTGAGAGGGTTTCCGGCCCGGGAATCAGGTTTCAAGTTTACGGGTGTAGATATCGAAGATTCGCTGGCCAAGGATCTCAATACGCTGCCGGTCCTCAAGCCCCTCGATAAGATCGGCCGGAATTGCACCGACACCCTTGCTTGCCCCCAGGTACGCCCCGCAAAGGAAACCTATCGTATCGGTATTCCCCCCGACATGGGCGGCGACGGTCAGGAGATCGGCCGGGCGCTGGTACCTGCTGATCAGGAAAAAAGCGATGGGCAGCGTCTGGTAGAGGGAAACGTCGTTGCCGATCTTAAGGATGGCGGTTTCTGTCTCAATGCCTTCTTTTTCCAGATCGATCGCGTTATGGATCTTGCCTCCCAGCACCTCATCCTCGTTCTGGGCCTGGATCAATGCCATCCTGATAGGGTCGGAATTCTCGTGGATGGCATAATACAACAGCGTAACAAACGTGGAGACTGCTGCGTGGGCCGCCGGGTGGGTATGTGTGACCGAGCATGCACGCACGGCACGTTCGGTGGCTTCATGGATATCGGGATACGCCAGGGCGAACGGGAGTGCTGCAGGGATGCAGCCAGCGGTTGTTGACTTCACACCACAGGAAAGTGCCTGTCCTGCGACCATGTGATCGCAGGCTGCTGAGACCGACCCGTCCGGGAACCGGAGGACCTCGCGGGTATAGAGCACTTTTAAGGCAAGGCCGTACCGTTCATCGGTATACCGGCCGTCTGCAAGGAGCGTTGCCACAAGGATCATCATCTGGGTATCGTCAGTATACTGGCCAGGGGTCAGGCCATCATTGGGATGTCCCTTGTACGCCTTGCGGAATCCGTACCGCATCTTTGCGAGGGTGGGCATCGTGCTCTCGTTGGGCATGCCGAGCGCATCACCCACCGCCGCCCCGAGCATGCACCCCTTTATTCGTTCCAGCATTGATACAGTATTGAAAGAATCCGATAGATAATGATTCTTATATTTTTCTTTTTTTCTTGAGAGCCACGGTACACTATCCGGCAACCCTCCCCGTAAACCCGGGCGACTGTAGGGGGATTTTTTATACCTTGAGATAAATTCATTGTCGTGCCGATTCGTATCGCCAAAATTTATATAGCAATTTAACATGATTAATTATGTAAAATTTGGGTGAGACATGAGCGAGAACTTTGATGTCAGGCTCGTGGAAAACGCGAAATACTACACGCCGGATACGGCGTACAAGCGTTCATCGTGGATAGGAGACTACCAGAACGCCTACGGGCGGTTCCTTGCTGATCCCGATGCGTTCTGGGAGGGCATCGCACGGGAACTCGAATGGATCCGTCCCTGGGACCGGGTCTGCGAGTGGAAGTATCCCTATGCCCGGTGGTTTGTCAATGCACAGCTCAACATCACCGCCAACTGCCTCGATCGCCATGTAGCCGGCGATCGCCGCAATAAGGTGGCCCTCATCTGGAGAGGGGAGGAGGGCAAGGAGCGGGTATACTCCTACCAGAGATTACTGGGAGAGGTTTCGCGATTTGCAAACGGCCTCAAGAAGCTGGGCGTGAGAAAGGGAGACAGGGTCAGTATCTATATGCCCATGGTTCCCGAGCAGCTTATCGCAATGCTCGCCTGCGCCCGGATCGGCGCCGTCCACAGCGTCGTCTTTGCCGGTTTCGGGACCACTGCATTGAACATGCGGATCAAAGAGGCAGAAGCAAAAGTGGTGATCACCGCAGATATCTCAATCCGGCGCGGCAAGGCAATCCCCCTGATCACGATTGTCCAGGAGGCAATCGTGAATGCCCCCTCCGTGGAACACGTCATCATCTACCGGAGGCGCAAGGAGCCCCCGGTCGAGATCCACCCGGGACGGGAGCATGATTTTTACGGAATCATGGAGGATGTGCCGGCAGACTGCCCCTGCGAGACGATGGATGCGGAAGACCCGCTCTTCATCCTCTACACGAGCGGATCGACCGGTACCCCCAAAGGTGTTGTCCATACCTGCGGGGGCTACATGGTCGGGGCGTATTACACCACTAAGATCGTCTTTGATCTCAAGGATCGGGACATATACTGGTGCACGGCAGATCCCGGCTGGATCACCGGCCACTCCTACATCGTGTACGGCCCGCTTGCAGTTGGCGCTACAGTGTTTATCTCTGAGATCACCCCCGATTACCCGGACCCCGGCAGCTGGTGGAAGCTCATCCAGGAGCAACGGATCTCGGTGTTCTACACGGCACCGACTGCAATCCGGACTTTCATGAAGGTGGGGGAGGAGTGGCCCGACAAATACAACCTCAGCTCCCTGCGCATCATCGGGTCGGTCGGCGAACCGCTCAACCCCGAAGCATTCGAATGGTATTACCGGGTGATCGGGAAGAGCCGGTGTCCTGTTGTCGATACCTGGTGGCAGACGGAGACCGGCATGCAGATGATCACAACGATGGTCGGCGAGCCGATGCGTCCCGGGTTTGTCGGAAAAGCGATCCCCGGCGTGGAAGTGGATGTCACGGACAAGAACGGGAAGACGGCCCCCCCGGGTACAGGGGGCTTCCTTGTGATCAAAAGGCCATGGCCGTCAATGTTTCGTACCGTGTACAAGAATGACGAGCGTTACCGGAAGTACTGGGAAACCGTCCCCGGGGTCTATACAGCGGGAGATCTCGCCGTCAAGGGAAAGGACGGGTACATCATGGTGATCGGCAGGGCCGACGACATCATCATCGTCTCCGGGCATAACATCGGGACCGCTGAAGTGGAAAGCGCACTTGTTTCCCACAATGCGGTGGCAGAAGCCGCGGTAATCGGAAAACCTGATACCATCAAGGGGAATGCGATCAAGGCCTTTGTCATCCTCCGGGTAGGGAACAAGCCAAGCGAGAAACTTACCCAGGATCTGATCTACCACGTGCGCATGACGCTCGGGCCCATCGCGGTCCCGCATGAGATCGAATACGTCGACAAACTGCCAAAGACCCGCAGCGGCAAGATCATGCGCCGGGTGCTGAAGGCAAAAGAGCTCGGTATGGATCCCGGGGATGTCTCGACGCTCGAAGAATAAAGGGGAACGAACACCGTACCGACGATTGAATTACTGATTGATAAGAAAAGACACCAACATGGAGATTTGATCATGCAGAATGAAACGACACAGCAGGCAACAAACGTGAAAAGTCTGGATATGACCGCAAACCCGGCGCCTCTCGGGCTGCTCGGGTTTGGCATGACCACCGTGCTCTTAAACCTGCATAATGCAGGTTTCTTTGCACTTGGATCCATGATCCTTGCCATGGGGATCTTCTACGGGGGCCTTGCCCAGATCATTGCCGGTATCGAGGAGTGGAAAAAGAACAACACGTTCGGGGCAACCGCATTTACCTCCTACGGGGCATTCTGGCTGACGCTCGTCGCCCTGCTGGTGCTCCCGAAGCTGGGACTTGCCACTGCACCGGATGGGAGTTCAATGGCTGCCTACCTTGCAATGTGGGGGATCTTCACCCTCGTTATGTTCATCGGGGCACTCAAAACGAACCGCGCCCTCCAGCTGGTCTTTGCAACGCTTGCGATCCTGTTCTTCCTGCTTGCCATCGGTGAAGCCACCGGAAACGGTACCATCACTGTGATCGCAGGATATGAAGGGATCCTCTGCGGGTTCCTCGCGGTCTACGCGGGTCTCGCACAGGTGCTCAACGAAATGTACAAAAAAACCGTTGCGCCCCTCGGGTAAATCAGTCGACCTTCTCTTTTTAACTCCTTTCTTTGAGTTCCCGGGATGTTTCTTACACGTCAGGATGACGTTCTGATCTTCCTGCGCTGGGCGATCCGGTAGCCGGAAATGACCTGGATGGATTCCCCGAATTCACGATCGAGTGCCGGATCTCCGGAATCCACATACAGAGAACGGGTCTCCCGGAGTTTGTGCGGCGTCGCGACTACGATCAGGTTGTGCAGTCCCGCTTTCCTGACCACTGCCGCGCTGATCTGCTGGTTCCCCCGTCCAAGGATAAAACCCTGGGCGCCAATAGGGCTGAGGATAATCCGTGTTTCAGGATACCTGCCGGCCAGATCGAGAAGGGTCTTTTCGTCAACATCTGAAGCCACGAGTTTCCCGTCCCTGATCGCATCCACGCCAAGCAGGGTTTTTTTAACCCCCAGCCGTTGTGCGATTGCTTCCGTTGTCGTACCGGCCCCTACGATATACAGCACTCCCGGGAGCATCACTTCCTCAATGAAACGGGCAATCTCCTCTTTTGCACGCTCCTCATCTGCTTCCTCGAAAACCTGTTTGGCAACCTGCGTCATATGGGCACGGGCCGCTATGCGGGCGATGCCGAACAGGTGCGTGACGAGCACCCCTTTCCGGTACGCTTCCTCGTCCACGTCCATCACCTCTGCGTCCTGAATCCCGTAGGGTCCGGAAACAAGTGCTGCTGCCGCCGGGTCGAGCGCGAATACCGCGGAGTACATCTTTACACCTGCAGGAATCCCGAGGATCGGGACAGTTCGCTGCGTGACCTCAAAGACATCACGGGCCGTGCCGTCGCCGCCACAGAACAGGATAAGGTCGACGCCTTCCTGCAAAAAGGCGTACACCGCCTTTTTAGTATCTTCGGCCGTGCTCATTCCCTGGAACGGATAAGCAACCCGGTAGTTTGTTAGCCCGCATTCACGAAGAACAGATTCTCCCATCTTCCCGGAACAGGTAACAAAAAACAGATCAGGATTCGCTGAAAGGTGATGGAGAGTAATGGCGGCCCGTTCCTGTGCCCGAGGCCTGGCCCCGCGACGGCGTGCCTCCTCCGCGTTCCCGTCAGTCCCTTTCAGGCCCACGGATCCGCCCATACCTGCGACAGGGTTGATAAGAAAGCCGATACGGAGCATAAAAAGGGAAGAGGGGGATCTCAGGATATTTTCGGGATCCGCCCGATAGCCTGACGGATCAGCTCGTCCGGATACTCATAGTCCACCAGCTCACCGCTGTAGAACGCATCGTAAGCCGTCATATCGAAGTTGCCGTGGCCGGAACAGTTGAAGAGGATGGTCTTGTCCTCGCCGGTCTTTTTGCACACGAGCGCCTCATCGATGGCAGACTTCACGGCATGGGACGTCTCCGGGGCGACAATAAGCCCTTCGGTGCGGGCAAAGGTCTGGGCTGCCTCGAACACCTCGCTCTGGTGGTAGGCCACCGCCCGCATCACACCGTCATGAACCAGACGCGAGACGATCGGCGAATCCCCGTGGTACCGGAGTCCGCCCGCGTGCATGGATGGTGGGACAAAGTCATGACCAAGAGTGAACATCTTGAGGAGGGGAGTGAGACCAGCGACATCACCAAAATCGTACGTGTACAACCCTTTCGTAAGCGTCGGGCACGAGGCAGGCTCGGCACCGATGATATCGGTATCCTTGTGCTTTCCCGTCAGCTTGTCCCCGGCAAACGGGAACGAGATGCCGGCAAAGTTGGAGCCACCGCCCACGCACCCGATCACCACGTCCGGGTAGTCATCGACCATGGCGAGCTGCTCACGGCATTCAAGCCCGATCACGGTCTGGTGGAGGCAGACATGGTTCAGTACCGATCCCAGCGCGTAGTTGGTATTGGCATGGGTCGCTGCATCCTCGACTGCTTCGGAGATGGCAATGCCAAGCGCCCCCGGCGTCTCAGGATCCTTTTCCAGGACTGCCCGGCCGGAATTCGTCTTTGTACTGGGGCTGGGGATACATTCTGCACCCCAGACATGCATCATCGATTTCCGGTAAGGTTTCTGGGTGTAACTGGACCGCACCATGTAGATGGTGCACTCCAGATCGTAGAGCATCGTGGCAAAGGCAAGGGCGGAACCCCATTGGCCGGCGCCGGTCTCGGTTGCTATCCGTTCCATCCCGGCCTTCATGTTATAGTACGCCTGCGGGATGGACGTATTGGTCTTGTGGCTCCCGGCCGGGCTGACGCCCTCCCACTTGTAGTAGATCTTTGCCGGGGTCTTCAGGAACTTCTCCAGCCGGTATGCACGGTAGAGGGGGCTCGGCCTCCAGAGCCGCAGAACGTCCCGCACCTCTTCCGGGATGTCCACGTAGCGGTCGGTCGTCACTTCCTGACGAATCAGGTCCATCGGGAAGATCGCTTTTAAGTCATCCGGGCCGACCGGCTTGTGGGTGGCAGGATGAAGCGGGGGATCGAGAGGAGAAGGCAGGTCTGCCTGCACATTGTACCATTTTTTTGGTATCTGCTCCTCATCAAGGAGAATCTTGGTCTGCATGCCCGGATATTCTGTTTTGTACAAATATATACATTGTGGAACAAATTTGTTTATTGATGCCAGCCAGTATACGTTTTCATGTGCGTAATCATGTAATCATGCACGTGAAGGAGTGCCGGGAAGGGGGATCGCATTATAAAAAAAGATCAATATCCCTTGACAATGAATATCTGATAAGGCTCGTGAGTATATCCGGGATATCCGGAGAAGGCTATTAAATTTTGCCGATGAATGTGTGATGATATCAGAACAGACAGATAATTTCTGATAAGGTACTTCAGGTATGGACGTGTGATATGGGTATTATCGTACAGGATCTCGTGATCAATCCGGAACGGTTTTTCCGGCAGGCTCTCGGTGAGAAAGAACAGCTCAGGGTCCCGGGCCTCATCATTCTCGTGGGAGCGGTGGCAGCCGCGATATCCGGTTATTTTGCAGGGAACCTCTCCGCCAGCATGATGGAACCGGTCCTCCAGGGAATGGGATCCCTTATCGTGGCCGTGACAGTCGTTGCCGCATTCTTTGGGACCTTTGTCGCATGGGTGGTGTGGGCTGGAGTGTTTTATCTTATTTCCAAAATTTTTGCAGGGACGGGCAGCTTCTACCGGTGCCTTGAGGTGGTCGGTTACGGCTTTGTCCCGCAGGTCATCGGGATGCTGGTGACAGTAATAGCGGCCCTCGTTTATCTTCCGAAAGTGGTCGTCCCCCGCCTCACTTCTGCTGCGATGGGCGACCCCCAGATGATCAAGGAGACCACAACGGCTCTCATGCATGATCCCGCGATGGTCGCGTTCACCGAGATCGCTGCGGTAGTCTCGATCGTTTTCCTGCTCTGGAGTGCGACTATCTGGATCTTCGGACTGAAACAGGCACGGAGCCTGTCCCTGAAGCATGCGGCGGTCTGTGTGAGTGTACCAGTGATCCTTTTTGTCATTTTCCAGATCTACAACCTGGCAGGAGTCTGAATGAAGATCTATACCATCCTTCTCCTTCTCACCATAGCCATGCTCGCTGTGGTGGGTGAGGCCGCAGCCCTGGCGACCCCTACCGAGATTGCAGCTGCCGACAATGTCTACATCTCCAACGTGACCTATGATCCCGGTTCCTTTTTTACCGGGGATACCGGAACCGTGACTGTTGCGGTCGCCAACGGGAACGCGAACCTGAGCGAGGTCGCCAACCATGCGACGTTTGGCTTCGACAACAGTTTCCAGCTCACAAGCGGAACCTATGATGCATCCTCCAACATCGGCCCGCTCCAGACGCGGACCTACATCTTCTCGGTGATCACCCAGGCATCAGACGGCAGTTATTACCCGACATTCTCGTTGAATCTTGCCGACGTAAAAAGTCTCTACTACAAGGGTATCGTAAAGGTGGACAACACGCCGATTGTCGCGACCCTGCTCGACAAACCGGATGCATTTACCCAGGCAACCAAAAATACTCTTTCCCTCCAGCTCGCT
>Ga0326728_10015935_pt1 | contig 15480 bp, 17 predicted proteins | sample MB3enrmetagenome_FD_207602 | JGI IMG/M metagenome (GOLD analysis project Ga0326728, IMG submission 207602) | Lab enriched peat soil microbial communities from McLean, Ithaca, NY, United States - MB31MN | ecosystem: Environmental > Terrestrial > Soil > Wetlands > Peat | place: USA: New York...
TTTTCGAAATCAAGCAATGCGGAGTCAACGTTTGCAGTGACAGCGTCAAAACAAACGATTCCACCAACAACACCCGCGGTAGCTTCAAAACGTAAACTATCGAAAGCAACCGTGTTAGTTGTTGGACTAATTATACTGGGACTAGCTTTATCAGTTACCACTTTTGCAGCCCTCTCCAACTCACCACATATCTCTTCAACTGACTTAGTGACAAAAACACTAACCCCCGCTGGTACAGCCTCAACATCACCAAACTTGCCTTCCAACGGAGCGGTGTCAACATCGGCAAACGTCGGCTTGTATTCTGACAGCGCCTGCACCACTCCTATGAGCTCCATAGATTGGGGAAATTTAACCGCTGGGGGAACTACCACCCAAACAATCTACATCAAAAACACCAGCAACGGCCTTCAGCTAACTTTGAATATGACGACAACTAACTGGAGTCCAGCAAGCGCGAATGGACCAATAACTGTAACATGGAACCAAGAAGGCACAATACTAACGCCTGGGCAATCGACAGCTGCAACTCTAACCTTGGCTGTCTCCTCAAGCGAGGTTGGCATCACAAACTTTAGCGTCCAAATAATTATAACAGGCACAAATTCCTGATACCTTCAACGTAAGCAGGCATCGCAAACTTTAGCGTCAAAATCACGTTCCAACGACACAAATTAGCATCAAAAAACTTTCTCAAACTATTTTTTCCCCAAAACTAGCCCATTAGCTTAAGCCTGAAACAGATTTAACCTCACATTTCTACTTCATAATTATTCAAAAATGGTATTTCTTCTCATTTTACCCTTCCGCACTGTGCTTGCTTTCCATCCGAATTATCTATCTCGAAAAGTGATTCAACCCAACTTATCAACCATTTCAAAACACCCTACCCGCATCTGGAGCACATGCTAGACTTGGAAAGTTGACTATACGCATAAGGCGACCTAGACAAAAAGTCCACGCTAAAATAATGGTATGCAAAAATTTATATGAATTATCAACTGATAAAGCGACGGTTGTAACTAGGAGAGGATTTGGAAATGGAAAAAACGGTGAGGAAGTTAGGTTTAGTAGGTTTTGTCACTGTTTTTGTGGTTATTCTGGTTTCTTTTTCATCGTTGCCTGTTTTGGCGCAGTATGAAACTACAAAGACCGCTAATTTTACTATCCCCTCTTCTGGCATAGCTCATATCGATGAAAGCACAACTACAGGTGGCGTTACGATTGACGTAGCCGGTACGATTAGTGCAATCGGGTCGGCAGCAACTGCTACGTACACTGGAAATCCACAACCTCACGCCTCTTGGCCAGCTAATGTTACATTGACCCGCTTTCTGGCTATCACTATTAACATGGAGGCAATTTATTTTCGAAATGCAAACATAACGATATCTTACAGTAGCTCTGACATTAAGGGAATAAATCCGCCTTATACGCTTTACAAATTTAACCCTGACACTAACAAATACGTTGCATTAAACAGCGTTGTTGATAGTTCTGCGAAAACCGTAACTGTCACATTAACAAGCGCCACTGATTCACTATTTGCTATTGGTGGCACAACTGCCGTAGTTGTTACCCCAGCTCCTTTAGCCTCACCTGTATCACCGTGGATTTGGGTAGTAGTTGCAACCGTCATCATAGTGGTTGTACTCGTTGTAGTTCTGATGCTATACCGTCGCAGAGCTTTGAATGCATGGGATCGATAAAAGCAAAAGCCTTTTGCATTTTGGATAAACGAGAGCTTGGCTACATAGTATATCGGAATTAGTAATATAGATTATAAGTTCAACTTGTGTGAGTAGCCCAGAGAAGAGGGGAAAGCAATGAAGAAGCAAATTCGAAAAAAACTTAACGAATGCGGCTATGATGAAAAAACAGTTGAGAAAATTCTTCGTTTTTATGGTGCCGAATAACTTTCTACACTAACTATGTAAATGCTAAGGTTTACTTTTTGATAGCGTGAGCTGAACTCCTCTGTGCGTAATGGCAAGTTTACTGGACTTTACAACGTTTGTTAAGTTGACTTTGCAAAGCTTCGCTATAATTGACAATTAACGTTATTGCGTTTTTCAAGAAGCTATATAATAAGTCGTGCGATAAGAGGATTCAGCAAGAAACAACAATCACTATTTGAAGGAAGAAAGAATGCAAGTCGAAGAATTAGCGTGTCTAGCAAAGAAAGTAAGAAGCTCTTTACCCAACGCGGAAGCGTTTCCAATAGCTACAATCTACACAACAATCAAAGAGAAAGAGAAAACGAAACTGAATCTGCCAGATTTTAAGGAATTAATTTATCACCTGACTGGCTGGGACATACCATTCCAAGTTATACGTAGACAACTGGAAATAAACCATATAGAGTGGTAAGCTCGCTGCCTTGTCCCGAAATTCGGGTAAGCGTGCTTCAATACTCAATTTCGGGAGCGCGCTTTTTTGATCATTCTGCTAAGGGCTCGATTTAACTATGGGTTTCTTAAACTGTTGTTTAGTTGTTCAGATGCGTAATCAATTCAAGTAGTAAATAATATTTATTAAGTCTTAATATATCGTAAATTGGCATGGCAAAACGTAAAATTTCAATAACAGTTATAGTAGCGGCATTAATCCTGATCGGAGTATCATTAACGCTAATAACTTTTGCAACTCTCAGCACATCTTCAACTTTATCATCAACCGGGTCAGTGTCTACAACGACAAACTTGGGCCTGTACTCCGACAGCGGATGCACAATTCCCCTGAATTCCATAAACTGGGGAGCTATAACAGCAGGAGGCAGCGTCACCAGAACAATTTACGTCAAAAACCTCAGCAGCGGCTCAGCGTTAACACTGAGCATGGCCACCAGCAACTGGAGTCCATCAAACTCAAATGGATACCTGACCATATCTTGGAACCAAAACGGCACAGAACTCCAACCCGGCACATCAATATCCGTAGACCTAATTCTAAGTGTCTCTCCAACGGTTGTTGGAATCACAACTTTCAGTGTCCAAATATCAATCATTGGCACAAGCTAGTCAAAACACGCATTCCAAATAATCTTGTTGAAATTAGACAAGCGAAGAGAGCGATTGGGACAAAAATTCAAGACAGTAATTTTTGCCTTTGTTCCAATAATGCTGTTATGCGCATGGCGGCGTAGATTGCTTTGAAGTGCCAATGTACACCCAGACATCTTATTTTCTGCACAAAGGAGTAAAAAAATACTTGACAATAGCGACTGCAAGTTGCAGAGTTAACTATTCATTTAGCCATTTTTGCGGTTTTTATTAGCGGTAATCTTTTTTAGGTTTTGAGTGTTCGCTTGGGCAAAAGAACTGTTAAGGTAACATTTTCTTTTACATTAAGTAAGTCCGGTTTTAGTTTTTCCTTTCTCTTTCCAATCCAGTAAAGGCCCCATCCCATCCACCAAATAATAACTAACAAAGGCATTGCAAACAATACTAATGCCCGTCTACTTTTTCGCATGCTCTGTGATTATTCTAGTGACTTTATAACAATTTATAATACGTAAATATATATGTCAATAATCCATGCATCAAATTAAAAAGCAATCAACAAATAACCACTTGGAAATTCCTCTTTCATGCCCGTCAACTAATTTTCTCAACGCGCACTCACATAAACAGTAGTTCATTGATCGAACGCTAGCTGAGATCGTTTTTAGAAAATTGCTTAAAGTTTTCTATTGCATATTTTGTTCCAAATTGAACGCTTCCTAAATTTACTCTCGTTACTTGCGTGCGCTAAAGATTGGACGATTACCGAGATTTAACTCCATGGTAGCGCGATGGTATGGGAAGTGTTAAACGTGGTGGGCGCTCATGCCATTCTATGAGCGCCTTGGTTTGTGGGTTGGACGTGCGTAAGGACAGTACTTATGCGACTATTTTGAGCCCTGAAGGAAAGATAGTTAATCAAACAAGAATGGAAAATGAAAGAGTTCTGCCGTATCTCTCGCACTTCAAAGTTTCTAAGGTTGGCATGGAGTCTTCCAATCAGATCGCGCAATTGTTTAGGCAGTTGACTGCCAAAGGATATGATGTTGTGGTTTCTCATCCGAAGAAAACACGGTACATTGCTGAGGCTAAAATTAAAAGCGACCGTGTAGACTCTAAAGCCATAGCTGAACTGGTTAGGCTGGATGCGTTGCCTTTGGCTTATTTTCCCACTGGAGAAATCGCCAAGCTTAGAGAGAAAGTTAGACGTCGCGCTTTTCTGGTGAGGGAACGCGTTAAACTCAGAGTGAAAGTTAAGAGCGTTTTGACGTACGAGGGTTTGAAGTGGCCTTCCGAGCATGGCTTGTTCACAAAGAAAGGTGTAGAATGGCTTCACCAGTTAAAAATTGACTCCATAGAGTCTTACCTGCGTATCCTCGAGTCGTTGGATGAGGAGATTAAGCTTCTTTCCAAGGACCTTGTCGGAGTTGCTGAGGATGATGAGGAGGTTAAGTTGTTGATGACTATTCCTGGAATCGGCTATTACTCGGCTGTTTTGATGAAGAGTGAGATTGGTGATATTGGTCGTTTTCCTTTTCCTGAGAGGCTTTGCAGCTATGCTGGGTTGGTGCCTTCTACTCATGCTTCTGGAAAGAGTGTTTGGCATGGAGGAATCACTAAGGAAGGTAGCCGTTGGCTAAGATGGGTTATGGTTGAGGCTGCTCAGACTCATGTTCACAAATACGATACTTCTATTACTCGAGCGTATAGTCGGATAGCTGAGAAGAGGGGTAAGAAGATTGCGACGGTTGCGGCTGCTAGGCGGTTGTTGATGGTTAGCTTTTCGGTGTTGAAGAATAAGAAGCCGTTTTACGATCAGGCCTAACTGCTTCCTCGTCTGCGCGCTGTCTCTTTGGTGTGGACGTTAGCGCGATTGAGGAGGGTCTGGATGCGGAGCCGTAGTGCCCCTTTGTGGGCGAATAGGCGCGTGCCCTTATCAAGACGGGGAAGAAAAGAAAACAAATTTGGAGAAAGATGAAGGAAGGAAAGGTTAATTAGTAGACTTCACATAGGCGCGCGCTCGTCCCTCCCCAAATGACTCATAATAGACGGTTACCCTGCGAAGCCGAACTCTCACAGCAATCCCTGTTTCTCGGTCGACTAGAGGGTTGCCATGTAACGTAATGAGTCTAGCTGGAACTAGAAGAATACAAAAGATTCGTTAACGGGTTAATTAAGCGCGCGGCGCTGGCCAACAAAATCAATGATCGTAGAAAGTCCGAGTTTTCTTTAGACTTAGGCAAAAAGGGTTTTTAGTTTTTTCGATTAGCGGCTAAACCGTAAACTGTTACTGCCAAGCCGATGATTGCCAAGATTACTCCGCCGGTTGCCATAAACTTGTCTTGGGCAACCTTGTTTCGAACTTGTGCGGAAAGAGCCTGTGATATTTGACCAAACAATCCGCCGTATTGCTGCAGATCGGAATAGCCAAGCCAGAAGATCACAATACCGATAGCCAACAGGAAAACGCCGACCGCCAATGCTCCGGCTCTCATTTTTACCTTGCACCCCCATATTCATTAGATTTATACATGTTATATTCTGCGCCCCGAAAGTAGTCGGACAACTATTATGATGATAGCAATGACAAGTAGTAGCCATATGATGGCGCCAAGGTTGAAGACAAAGCCAAGGAGCCACAGTACGATAAGTATCACAGCAACTACGAAAAGAAAATCGAGTGCGCCCATTTTCAAAAGCCTCACTTACCGTTAAGTTGGCATTCTATTTTAAGATGTGTGACTGGTAATAGACAGCTACACATGTACTGGGTGTGCTATGAAATTTAACAAAAAAGGAATCGTGGATTATTTCCTCGGCTTTTTGCTGGTTAAAAGTATTCATAGAATACTTTCCAGCTAAGTCTAGACATTTTAACGTCAATTTACCGGCGGGTGCATTGGACAATGGAAGCTTCCTCTACGGTTCAACCTACTTCAACTCATAATATTGCGACAAGACAGCGCGCTGGCGTTGCCTTACGACATTAATGGGTTCCACACCAAATGTTAATTAGATGGGTTCGCAGAACGGGTTTTGGGGTTGAAACGTTGTATATCATAGGGTTAAGCGGCAGTCCAAGGGTCGGAGGCAACACAGATTTGATCCTCCAAGTAGCACTGGAGGCGGCAAAAGCGAAAGGCGCAGAGGTGAAGCTGATCAGAATCTGTGATTACCATCTTTTGCCATGCAACGGCTGTATGGCCTGCTTCAGCACCAAAAAATGCGTTAACGAAGACGACGGAGAGACCCTTTATCAGGAAATTGTGAAGGCTAACGGAGTAATAATGGGGAGCCCTTCCTATTTTCAAGGGGTCACGGCCCAAATGAAAACTTTTATTGATCGGATAGGTTTTCTGGCGTTGGCTAGAGGAAGGAAAGATTTCGCGGAGAAGGTTGGCGGAGTAGTCGGTGTTGCTCGCCGATCTGGAGTATCGAGTACTTGCAACCAGATGCTCACTTTTATGACTGCCGTTGGAATGGTAATTCCGAGCGGTGGAAGGATGTTCGCCATTGCTCGAGACAAAGGGGAAGTTACTAAAGACCAAGAAGGCATGGATTCTGCGAGACATCTAGGAAAAACGATGGCGCAAACAATAATTGCTGTTGATAACTTTGGAAAAAGCCACGGCATTTCGAATCCCTGAAACAAGGCGCGCTGTCGTATAAGTTTGACCAGACGCTCTCGGTTGATTCTATTACAACCTGGTCGTCCACGGAGAGCTAAGATATTAAGGCTTTTTTTCCTTCGTTGTTATTCTTATATTTTGGAATAATGCTGTTTTCCGTTTTTCCAAGCAATTCTTAAATTTCCTACCGCATAATGAGCTCCAATTACTGATTCAAGGTATGCTAAATCCCTCATTATACTCACCGCGTTATTCACTGTCTCCTGTGAGTCTTTACCAGATATTTCGGATTTAACTGTATTTTCATCAAACCGTTTCCCTAAGATAAACTCGCTTAACTCGTCTAATGAATAAAATTTTCCACGTTCCATTTTTTCAAGAAAATCTTTTCTTTTTGGTTCGAACACCTCATCCATTTCTTTTTCTTCAAATGGCATCAAAGCACCCTCAGATAAAGTTAAATTTTGTTTGAGGTATTTAAAACAAGCGCTAAGAGGGCAAAAGCGCAAGCGAACAAACAGGTACCGTAAAATATTTCCCAACCCAAAACTTAGCCAGTTATCGAGGGGTTAGCGGATAATTTTTCCAGAAACATAAACGGCGAGTGCCATAGTTATTAAATTTCGTTCAGCGCGCGCTTTTGATGGGTTAAATGGGGAACTGGTCAAATTAACGAATTAAATTAAGGGAATCATGACAGTAAGAATTTAGGTTTCAGCAATTGATTGTCCGCTTTCACAAAGAAAAAATTGGTTAAAAATTGCAGCTTTCACCAAACCAAAAGCCACAACACAAAAAAAAGCAAACAATAATGAGACAAATTAAAAAGCAACCTGTTTCGAGGAACGGTTTTTCCCGATTTTTTTTGGTAACCGTTTTTGGCTGGACAAGGTTTTTATTAGCGTTTGAAACTTTAACTTTCCGCGTTAGAGATAGAGGATTTAGAAATGACCTTTCAAAAAGCAGATTTCGTAGTAATAGACTATACAGCAAAGGTTAAAGAAACAAACGAAGTTTTCGATACCACAAAAGAAGATGTAGCAAAAAAAGAGCACCTTCACAAAGAAGGCGAAATATACGAGCCTAAACTAGTCGTAGTGGGCGAAGGCTGGGTACTCAAAGCTTTAGACGACAGCTTAACAACCATGGAGATAAACACTCCTGCAACCGTCGAAATATCCCCTGAAAAAGGATTCGGCCAGCGAGACCCAGAAAAAGTCAAACACGTACCCCTAAGACAACTCTTAGCAAAAGAAATCAACCCAGTCATCGGAGCACGCATAGAATACCAAGGCAAAATGGCAAGCGTCCGAGCAATCGGCGCAGGACGAGTACTCTTAGACTACAACCCCCCACTAGCAGGAAAAACACTAATTTACGAAGTAGTAGTGAACAAGAAAATCGAAAACAACGAAGAAAAAATCGCCGCACTCATCCACCGGAGAGTACCGCAAGTAGAAGAAAAACAATTCAAAATCACCCTCCAAGACAAAACCCTAACCATCGACATGCCCGAAGTAGCCTTCTACATAGAAGGAGTCCAAATCGCCAAACGCGGCATCGCAATCGACATCCAAAAATTCATCCCCGACCTAACAGAAACAAAATTCGTCGAAACCTTCAAAGCAGAACCCAAAGTAGTCACACCAACACCAGAGCCAGCACCAGCTGCACCAGCTCCAAACCCAACCCCCTCAGCACCCACGCCAGAACCAGAAACCAAAGCTCCCACAGCCTAAAAAACGCCTTCAAACATTTTCCATTTTCACAATCTTATTCTTTGGCCTTTTGCTTAGGCGGCACTCGGCGTTAACTCAAAGGCTGGCTTAACCTTTTCAGGGTGATCTTGTTTAGAGATTGAATTAATCAATCGATTATTCCTGTTGCCCTTGCCGTCTTTTCGTATGCTTCGGAACTTAGGTTCAGTTTGTGGAGGATTGTGTAGCGTTCAGGCCTTATTTTCGCGGCTAACTCCAAGGCTTTAACAATGTCACGGTCTGCTACGCCCAGTTCCTTGGCGGTGGTTGGCGCGCCTATTAGTTTGAGGCTGTTTCTAATTCGTTGCCAATCAATCTTGTAAAGGTAAGCTACTAAAATTGATCCTACGCCGCATTGTTCACCATGCATGGCATGATGAGAATTAACTATGTCTAACGCGTGGCTAAACAGGTGTTCTGAACCGCTGCATGGACGGCTGCTTCCAGCGATGCTCATGGCGACGCCGCAACTTATCAAAGCCTCCAGAAGCACCCTTAACCCTTCATCTTGGCGTAGCACGATTAATCTTGCGTTTTGAGCTACGAGTTTCGCACTCATCAAAGCTAAACTGGCTGCGTACTCGCCGTAATACTCGTTTCTCTCCAGATGAGCCAGCTTCCAGTCTTTAACAGCTGTAAACTTGGCGATTACGTCTCCGCAACCACTTATCACAAAACGCCAAGGTGCTTTGTCAATGACTTCCGTGTCGGCGATAATGGCTAACGGCGCCTGAGCAAGCACCGAGTACGGTTTGTCGGAACCTTTAATCGACGCCAGAGGACTCGCGATGCCGTCGTGAGAAACCGTGGTGGGTACGCTGATGAACGGGATGTTTTGGCTTCTTGAGCTTACTTTGGCGGCGTCAATTATAGTTCCACCGCCCACGGCGAAGAGCACCTGCGGCTTTAAGTCTTTAATTTGTTTTTCAACCTCAGAGACATCTTTTGCAGTCATCGTTTTGACCAGAAGAAAATCAACGGATAAGCCTGCTTCGGCAAGAAGGTCAGAAACTGTCTTTCCAGCAAGATCATAACATATAGCATCTGACATCACAAGGGCTCTTCCCTTGAGGCCCAGACGTTTTGTCACTTCAGGGATCCGCTGCAGGGTTCCTTTTCCAACGATGACCTCACGTGGAAGCTGCATATAATGGTAATTTAAAGTCAAGCCTACCACTGTTAACTTGTAACATTAAATTTGCTTACCAAGGTTTAAAACTTTGGGAAAACCAAGCTAAAATAGGCCTGTTTGAGGCAGGGGTAAGAATCGGCTGGATTAGTAAACAATAAAAATGTCAACAACCAAAACTTAGTTATGGTAAAAGTTGATGAAAGGATTGTTGATATTGAGGATACGCTGAACCGTTTGGAACCTAAGCAAAAAGAAACGGTGCAAAATCTCCGCGGATTAATAAAGCGCGCTGTTCCTGAAACCGTTGAAATAGTTAAGCATGGGAATATTACGTACAGGCTGGACGACAAAGACTTTGTCTGGATAAAAACTTACAAAAGCAACGTGGAATTGGAGTTTTTTATGGGAGCAAGTCTTGATTCTGACCTGCTGAAAAGCAGGGGAGAGGAAAACCAAGAAAGCATCCGTCATGTAAACGTGGGCGATTTTGAGAAGCTTAAAGCGGAGTTGACGGGGCTGCTGAAAGAGGCGGCGTTGCTGAAGGGGAAAAAGTAGCTAGAAACTTTGGTATCATTCAAAGAGTGTGTTTCCTTAAGAAAAAGGTTAACAAACATTTTCACTATTTTTTTATTGCTGAAATCATGTCTCTTGACTCAATGTCTGCTTATGACACTTCTTCCTCATTTGATTCTCAAGTGACATTGATAATAAGTCTTAAATTTGCATACCCCAGAAATAGAACTGAAGAAGAAATGAATCGCAGACACTATGTGATTGTTTCAGCTATTCTAATTGTTTTAGTCATTGCGGGTTTAGTCGCTTTAATTTCTAACAGAGCTGGACCGGTAGATACACCTGTACCTTTGTATACTTCCGGCTTTTCAAGTTGGTCTATAAATGCTCCACAAGGCACAACCCAGCAGGTAAACCTGACCCTTTCATCATTCTTTGATTCTCCGTTAATAGCAGTACCCATTGAAAATCTACGAATAGTAACAGGGCCACCAACTAATCAAGAGGCAACTTTCAACTACTCTTTGAGCTTAAGTCAACTAACACTGCAACCACATATGTCAAACATTACTGTTATTTCGATTAAATTAGCAAACAATGTTCCATTAGGCAAATACACTATATCTGTCGGTTTAGGCGAGGTAAAATTTTTATCAGCAAACGGAAATAATTCACCTGGAGGAAAGGCTAGCGCACCCGAGGCTCTTCAGTTTGAAATGATAGTTACTCCTAAGGAAACATCCTGAGTTGGAAAAGCAGTATGAGTGAAAATACTGACACAAAGAAAACGCCAAAGAAAAAATGCCTAAAAGAAATAGGGCAAGATATAGATATTTTGAAAGAGAGACAAATTCCAACTCCTTCCCTCGAAAAAATAATATCTGACAGAGAAAAGCAAACACGTTTCACAATAGACCTCATTAATTATCTAACTGCTGAATTAGCAAATACAAAAGAAGAAATAGAGCTTCTTAGAAAGCTTGCACTATCAACTAAAGAATCACACTAACCCCATTTTTCTTATACTTCTGGGTTTTTCTGTTTGTTTAGCGTGTTTGCTTCTTAGATCGGGTAGGACAGATAGTGTATTTATCGCATATTTTCTAGACTGAGTAAAATGATAGTTTTTAGCTCCTTATTCCATGTTCATAATGTTCATAAACCAATTTAGATATTCAAAAACATTGATGCTCAATGGTTCACTGTCCTAATTGCGGCAAAGAGATCGACAAGCCTTCAAGGGAACTGAAAAACTACAGTTTTATTATTCAAGCCTACAATTGCGATAAATGCCACCACAGCTTCAAAGTTACAATTAATCAATCAATGTACATGTAGTTACGCTCCAAAAGCGCGAGCGAAAAACCTCATTTCTTTCAAGCCCAGGTTTCTCCAAAGCCTTCAGTGTAGCCGCCAAAGCCTTAAGCGACTCTTCAACACTTGGAAGCTCATCAGGCAACTCAAGCTTAGAAGAACAACAAGGTGCATTTCCCAGTTGTTGTTCTTCTTTGAATAATCCAGATTTTATCAGTTTTTGGCGTATTGCTTGTTCCGTATTGTTTGTCAAAGCTGGGTTTTATTCCGTCTCCAATCGTTCCGAATGCAAAAAATGCCTTGCCGGAGAAATTTCTTCTAAATATGTTTAGGAGCGAGAGGGGAAAATTCCCCATTAATTTTAGTACTTAAAGATTTGAGACTTATAATCTGCGAAAACTTGGTTAAATACCCTGAGAAACAAGAGTTACTAATCTTTTGAAATGTGTCTAGTGCAAAGAGACCTTTCTTTCTGAAATATTCCCAAGTTTGAAACACGCCTTATATAACAATCTACAATCATAAGTCAATTGGAGAAGGACGAGGAGAAAGGAGAAAGACTCCAAGGCACCAAGGGCAGGAAACTTCCAACCACTTGTCTCGCTTCTCCATTACACTCAATCTTCTCATATAGAACGATATTTCGAAACTACTGACTTTTCCTGCTCTTTTGTGTTCCATTCATACTTTCCTTACTCATTTTCTAATCCCTGTATTTCTATTGTTGCCGTCTAGTTACAAACTTATGGAATAGACTGTGGCTTGGTCTTTAGATTCCTTCTATAGAATAATATTGAGAGGGAAACCGCTGCTGCAATAAAAACAGCCACAACTGCGATTAACGCAGTTAATGGGTAAATAAATTTGATTGTTAGTTGTTGTTTGCGAAGTTTGCGTTTTTGTTGGTGTAGGAGTCGGATTGGCTGTATTTACTTCACCAGGTATGGTTGATGTGGGTGAATATGCTGTTAAGGTTATGTCTAATTCGCCGCTGAGCAATGTGGCGTGGCAATTCTCGTTGTTTGTGATTACTAAAGAGGGATAATACTTCATAACGGTTGATAAAACGTTGCCGTAAGCAGTTTCAAAAGTTATGTTGGTACCTTGTACGATTATTGTTAATGTACCGTTGGAGTTTAGTTGCCCAGCGTTTCCGTTGTTCCCGCTCAACGAATCCGAGTATGTGCTGTTTTGGAGCGCGCTGGTTTGTCCCGAAATTCTAAGAACCTGTTAATTTCGTCAGGTTTGGCGCACTGTTTTAGTGGAAACAAGGGGCAAAAGCACCTACCGGAAAAAATTAAATAGGGACTGAACGCTAACATGAAATTGAATTTAATAGTTTAAAGGAAGTAGAGGAAGCCATCAATTACAGAAGAAAAAAATCATCGCAGTTGGTTTAGTGGCGGCTGTCATTATTGTAGCTATTTTTGGCTATGAATTCTTTGTAGCCAATTCTCTTTCAGGTTACACCAAAGTCTCGATTACTTCTTCCCAGCCCTATTCTATAAATTTTAGCAATACTGCTTCTGCAAAATTTGGCAACACTGTTTATTACATAACTTTCTTGCATTCTGTTTTTCAAGTCCTCTTTGATAATTCAAGCAGAGGTTTCGGAGCAATTCAAGGAGCTAAATACAGTTTTTCAGGACTTCAAATAGTAGTAGGCAGCGTAAATGACAACCAATTAATTCTATATGTGAAGTCTACCATCTCAAACTCTGAGCCAATTATTTCTTCTATGCCTACACCAACTGTTTCGCCTTCCATTTCCATTGTGAATTTGCCTACGCCTTCGCCTTATCATGGGTTTGTTGCTACTCCAGTTTCCATTTACAACTGTAGTTTTTCAGTTCTGAATCCCCAAGTTACAGAAGTATCTGGATACAACAGTTTTTACAACAATGTTTCTCAGGGTATGTCTCTAGAAGTAAAAATGACTTTTAACTCAATAACTGACCAACCGATAACCATACCTATAGAAAATCTTACCATAAGTTACTACAACAATACAGTAGACTTGCATCGTTGGATAAATAACGATGGCAGCTATTCCATTATTCAGCAACAAGCATTCAACTACTCATTCAGCCTAAATCGTGTAACCGTACAACCCTTTATGTCCAACTCAAACCCTTCTGACAATTAACTTAGCTCAAAATGCACCAACGGGTCAATACTCACTCGAAATAAACTTAGGAAAACCTGAAGTAACAATAGATAGTTGGAACTCAATAGTACCCTACTCAGAAGTTGTTGGCTTAGAGATTATAGTTACTCCATTAACTTAAAACCCTCTTGAACGTGAACCTTTTTCCCACTGTTGGGAGTATATTGATGGCTCTCGCGCGCCGCGCATCACGTCCGAAGTGCAGAGAGTGAATCGAGAGATTAGCAAGATGAGAAGGCACGGCTTAAAATGATATAAACTAGTAAAACAGTATCCAGTTAGGATTTGAGAAAAAGCTCATGTCTTCCATTCAAACACAGTTTCTCAATCTTAGGACTCATCACTCGCAATATTCGGACATCGATCCCAAGACTACACTGAAGGGAAGTGCTTCGGGCAAAACGATTTTTTTGTCTGGTGCATCTCGAGGCATCGGGCAGGCGACCGCAGTTGCCTTCGCTCAGGCAGAGGCGAAAGCGATCTATATCACGGCAAGGTCGGAAAAGGAGCTTGAAGAAACTAGGACTAAAATAACAGCGGCGAATCCGGAGACGCGATGCGCGTTTATGGTTTGCGATGTGACCGATGCAGGTCAAGTAAAAGCAGCTATTGAAGATTGTGTGACCAAATTCGGTAGCATTGATGTTGCGGATGCTAATGCCGGTTATCTTGATAAATGGAGCAAGATAGGCGAGTCAGACATCTCCAGTTGGTGGAGGTCTTGGGAAGTCAATTTAAAAGGCTCATATTATGTTGTCCGCTATTGCATACCCTATCTTATCGAATCAGCGCGTAAGCAATCTGCCAAGAAATCGACTGGCGGTTATTTGATACTTATTTCGTCTGTTGGCGCTCAACTGCTGACGCCAGGGGCATCAGATTATCAGACGTCCAAGCATGCGATCAATCGTCTTTGCGAATTCATAAATCTTGATCACGGCGAAGACGGCATAAAATGCTTTGCTATCCATCCGGGAGGGGTGCCTACAACCTTAGCCAAGAACATGCCCAAAGCAATTCATTCCAGTTTAGTGGACAAACCGGAGTTGGCTGCAGGATTCATTGTGTGGCTCTGTTCGGGAAACGCTGATTGGGCCAAGGGGCGTTACTTGAGCAGCAACTGGGACGTTAATGAATTATTGCAAATGAAAGATCAGATAATCGAGAACGATCTACTGGTGAATCGTTTGCGTACAAAGGTTTGATACAGAGCTTAAGTCATCCTGTTTCGCAGGATTCACTTCCTTGTCTGATTGGTTCTCAACGACACGGACGCTTTTCTAGTTATAAGCTTTTCCCAAGAAATCGACCTGCTGTTTTCCGTCTCTATGAAACAGAATCATTTAACGAAAGAAAGAGCCTTCTCAACCTCATTTTTAATAAAGAAACAGCATTACGCATCACTGTAATTTTGTTACTTTCCAAATTTCACCGTTGAAATCAACAATTTTTTAACTGGTCGGCAGATAAATTGGGTGAAACCCTTTAGATAACAGAGCCTAGATGCTGAGGAAGAAGCCAGTATCTCCCTTTATAAAATGTTAAAATCCCAAAATGCTAAAAAATTGTCAGGACGAAGGATCGCCCAAGTTATTTCTACTGTGGGATGTAACAAAAATCTATTCTTGGAAAGACCAGTTTGTTTCTTATGGGTTTGCTGGGGCTCTGGAGAGAGATATGGAGAGTTGAGAGACTGAATCCCAACGAGTATTTTGTAAGTTTTACCGGAGCCCACTCAGCCCCATTTGCATTGCAACCAAAGAAAAAAGGAAAAAGGTTGTTTTGTTTTTGTGTTTATTTCCGTCTTCTGAGCACCAGCGCTGCTGCCATCATTAAGATTATGATGACGACAGCGGCTATAGCGACGTAGGCGCGCTGCCTTGTCCCGATTTTAAGTGTTGAAGTAAGTCGGCGACACAGCTTTGTCTTTTCTGTTAATATTTTGAGCAGCTTCTCTGTTAAGAAC
>Ga0326728_10015937_pt1 | contig 15479 bp, 18 predicted proteins | sample MB3enrmetagenome_FD_207602 | JGI IMG/M metagenome (GOLD analysis project Ga0326728, IMG submission 207602) | Lab enriched peat soil microbial communities from McLean, Ithaca, NY, United States - MB31MN | ecosystem: Environmental > Terrestrial > Soil > Wetlands > Peat | place: USA: New York...
CTGACAGCCCTGGCCGAATCCTCCCAGAACCAGTACATGTCGTTAAAGACGGTCGTGCCGCTCTTGATCATCTCGAGGCACGCCAGTTTCGTCCCCCAGTAAACGTCTTCTCCCGTGAGCTTCGACTCGAGCACCCAGATCTTCTCTTCCAGCCACGCCTTAAGCGGCATGTCGTCGGCAAAGCCGCGCAGGAGGGTCATCGCCGCGTGGGTGTGCCCGTTGATGAAGGCAGGTATCGCAATCTTGTTCTTTCCGCTCAAGACCCGGTCTGCAGCCCTTGTGCTCGACGCCGAGATCTCCTCTATCCTCCCGTCTTCGATGAAGATGTCGCGGGTTTGGCCCTCGAGGAGGGAGGCCCCTCGTATGAGCAGCTTCATCAGAAACCTTCCCCGAGGATGGTCTGTACGACCAGCTCAGCCGTTTTCATGTTTTTCAGTATCTGTTCTTCCACCTCACCTGCGGTGAGGGGGGTCTTCAGTATGCCGTTGCAGTAATTGTCGATGGAGCAGAGGCTTACATAGGGGATGGAGTGCTCCATGCAGAGGGTCGCTTCAGAGGCCATGGTCATTCCCACCACGTCGCCCAGCTTCTTGAGCACGTTTATCTCGGCCTTCGTCTCGAAGCGCGGCCCCCGAGTTTGAACGTAGACACCGCCCATGGTCGTCTCGACTTCCATTTCCGTGCAGACGCGGTGCATTTTTTGGGCGTAGGCCGCATCCATCGCCGGGATCACGAATCGCATCTCGTAGTCGAAAAACGTCGGAATGTCGCAGAAGGAGACGAAATCATCGGGGATGATGAAGGTACCGGGCTTCAGGTTCGTCCTGAGACTTCCCACGGAGTTGATGGATATGATGCCTTCCACCCCAAGGCTCTTCAAGGCCCAGATGTTGGCGTGATGGGGGATCTTGTGGGGCGGCAGCCGCTTCTTCCCATGTCGTTGGATGAACAGATACTGGGATGCCTTGAGGATGGATGCCTTGCCGTAAGGCGTGTCCACGGCGATCTCGTCCCAGTTTTGAAAAAGCGTCGAGCTAAAGAGTGATGTGCCTGCTATGAAGGCCTTCATGAGAATGCACCCCCTGTTTGTTCTTATCGAATGCGCCTTAGCAGTTCGTCGTAGGAGATCCTCTTGACGCCCAGCGCCTCGGCTTTCGTCAGTTTTGATCCGGGATTCTCGCCGACGACGAGATAGGTCGTGTTCGCCGATATCGAAGAGGAGACCCTCCCGCCCTGCTTCTCGATAAGCTCCTCCGCCTCCATTCTTGGCACGGGGAGGGTCCCGGTGATGACGAAGGTCATGCCTTCGAGTTCCCTCTCTTCCTCCCCATGTCCCGTGAAGTCGGGGTTGGCCGCGTTGACACCGAGGGAGATGAGGGTCTCGATGGTCTCGACATTCTTTTCGTCATTGTAGAAGGCCGAGACCGCCGAGGCGATCTTGTCGCCGATCTGCTTTATCTCGAGAATCCGTTCTTTCTTCACGCGATAAAGGTCGGGAAGAGCGGGGAAGTGTCTCGCGAGAAGGCGGGCCACGTACTCGCCGACATGGAGGATTCCGATGGCGAAGAGGAACCTGGAGAGGGTGGTCTCTTTTGACCTAACGATTGCGTCGATGAGATTCTGAGCGGACTTTTCGGCAAACCTGGGGAGTTTGAGAAGATCGTCCTTCGTCAGCTTGTAAATGTCTTCAAAACGCTCGATCAGCCCCCTGGAGAAGAGGAGGTCGACGTTCTTCTCTCCGAGGCCCTCTATGTCCATGCCTCCCCTCGATGCGAAATGAATGATCTTCTCCTGCACCTGGGCCGAGCAATAGAGGGATGGACACCTGACGGCCACCTCGCCTTCTTCTCTCGCCACCTCAGATCCGCAGACAGGGCACCTCTCGGGACGGGGGAAGAGCCTCTCGCTCCCTGTTCTCTTCTCCTTTATCACCGCTACCACATGGGGGATAACGTCTCCCGCCCTTTCGATGACCACCGTATCGCCGATGCGTATATCCTTTCTCTCTATCTCATCCCAGTTGTGGAGGGTGGAGCGCGAAACCGTCACTCCGCCGACCTTCACCGGCTCGAAGACCGCGTACGGGGTGATGACCCCCGTCCTTCCCACGCTTCCCTTGATGTCCTTTATTGTTGTGGTTGCCTGATGGGCCTGAAACTTGTACGCCATGGCCCATCTGGGCTCCCTCGTCCTCACGCCGAGCTCTCGTTGCAAGGAAAACGCGTTTACCTTGACCACGGCGCCGTCAGTCTCGAAGGCGAGGCTATCCCTTTTCCCCTCTATCTCCGCCACGGCACGAATAACGCCTTCTATCCCCGTCGTTACGATGAAAACGGCAGGAGTGGGGAATCTCGACCCTTTGAGCCATTCTGTGAGAGCTACCTGGCTGTCGATCGCTACCCCCTCGAAGGAACCGACTCCGTAGCAGACGAGATAGAGCCGGCGGGAGGCGGTGATCGCCGGATCGAGCTGCCTCACGGTACCTGCCGCCGCATTTCTCGGGTTGGCGAAAGGTGGCTCCCCCTTCTCCTCTCTCTCGCGATTCAATCTCCTGAAGTCCTCGAGGTTCATGTATATCTCGCCGCGTATGTCGACTTCAGTGGGAACCGGACCGTCGGAGGCAATCTTAAGGGGGATCGATCTTATGGTCATTACGTTGTTCTTGATGTCTTCTCCCGTATACCCGTCGCCCCTTGTCGAGGCGCTCGCAAGGATGCCGTTTCTGTAGGTCAGCTCAATGGCCAGGCCGTCATATTTTGGCTCTACCGTATATTCCACATCGTCGTCCGTCTTGAGCAGTCTTCTCACCCTGCGATCGAATTCTTCCAACTCGCCGTAAGAGAATGCGTTGTCGAGGGAGAGCATGGGTTGGGTATGGCTCACCTTTTTGAATTTGTCCACGGGGGGAGCACCGACCCTCTGCGTGGGAGAGTCGGGCAGGACATAGTGGTGACGCTCTTCCAGCTCCTTGAGGCGGCGGTAAAGGACATCGTACTCCTGATCGGAGATCACAGGTGCATCGAGGACATAGTAGCGATAGCCGTGATAATTGAGGTCCCGGACGAGGTTTTCGATCTCTTTCCTCACCTCATCCCGTGGTATGGTTGCCATTGGCCCTACCCTTTGGTCGTCTCCTTCGAATTGTGCCCTTTTTTTCCTTCGGCGGCAAGTCTTTGGGCCGTTCGGCTGACGAAAGTGCACGCTACAGAAAAGCGCACTTTTGGTCTTCCCGCCTTGCCCCGACGGGTAACAACATATATTGTAGCAAATTTTCGGAATTATCTATAAAATGTTCTATCAATCTAAAATGCGTTTCAGGCCTTTCGGAAAGACGACCCGCGGCGGCAAAAACGCTGCCGAGCGCAGTTCTATAAAAAGCAGCCCTGAATCCTGGAGAGGTATGATGGAAGAGAGGACGACAAAAGAAGAGCTTCTCGCCAAGGCCGAGAGGCCGGCCCGAGACGCTATGCGGATGCACCCGTACTATCGGGGCAAGATAGAAGTGGTGCCCAAGTGCGTCATACGGGACATCGATGATTTCGCGGTGTGGTACACGCCGGGGGTCGCTCAGACCTGCAAGGACATCGAAAAGGACCCTGAAAGGGTCTTTCAGCACACGAACAAGGCAAACATGGTAGCCATCGTGACCGACGGTTCACGGGTCCTGGGCCTGGGGGATATCGGTCCCCTGGCCGGTCTGCCCGTGATGGAAGGGAAGGCCTTGCTCTTCAAGTATCTGGGCGGCGTGGACGCCTTTCCCCTCTGTCTTGACACGAAGGACCCCGATGAGATTATCAAGACTGTGAAATACCTCTGTCCCAGTTTCGGCGGCATAAACCTGGAAGACATCGAGAGCCCGAAGTGCTTTTATGTTCTGGAGCGCCTGCGAAGGGAGGCTCCTATCCCTGTCTGGCACGACGATCAGCAGGGCACGGCGGCCGTTACGGTGGCTGGCCTCATCAATGCCCTCAAAGTGGTCGGGAAGCGGATGGAGGATGCGCGGATAGCCCTCATCGGCGTAGGGGCGGCCAATGTGTGCATCGCTCGCCTGCTCATCAAGGCGGGGGCGGACCCGAAGAAGATGATGATAGTCGACAGCAAGGGGATCCTCTCCTCCCGGCGTGACGACATCGACAGGAAAACCCACAAGGAAAAGTGGGAGTTGAGTGGGATCACGAATGGGGAGGGGAGGGACGGCGGCATGGAGGAGGCCATCGCCGGCAAGGACGTGCTGATTGCCCTCTCCAAGCCGGGGCCCGACGTGATCAAGAAGGCGTGGATCTCCGGGATGGCCGATGACGCCATCGTCTTCGTGTGTGCCAATCCGATTCCCGAGATATGGCCGTGGGAGGCAAAAGAGGCGGGGGCCACAGTGGTGGCGACCGGGAGGAGCGATTTTCCCAACCAGGTGAACAACTCCGTGGGCTTCCCTGCGATCTTCAGGGGAGTCCTCGACGTGATGGCCCGAACCATAACGGATGAGATGTGCCTGGCGGCGGCCATTGAGCTAGCGAGATGTGCGGAGGACAAGGGGCTCTCCGCTGATTACCTTCTGCCCACCATGGGAGAGTGGGAAGTATTTCCCCGGGAGGCCGTTGCCGTCGCCAAGAAAGCCATGGAGCAGGGCGTGGCCCGCCTTCACCTGACGGAAAAAGAGCTCTTCGCCATGGCAGAGGAGAAGATCAGACGGGCAAGAGACGAGGTCGGCGTTCTCATGGAAAAGGGCATCATACGGCCTTATGAGGAATAGGCATGAGAGAGGTACGCTGTCCCGAAATCGCGGCGGCATTGGAGAGGCTCTTCATCGAGGCCAACACGGAGCTCAGCCCCGCCGTGAAGGAGAGGATCGAGGAGGCTGTCACCCAGGAGGCATCGCCCGTAGGTCGGGAGGTACTGGAGGAGCTCCTTGCCAACGCAAGGATCGCCCGGGAGCAGCGAGTGCCTATATGCCAGGACACCGGCCTTGCCGTTATCTTTATGGAGGTCGGACAGGACGTACATCTCGCGGGCGGCGGACTCTCCGAGGCGGTCGAAGAAGGCGTGCGCAATGCTTACAAAAAGGGCTATCTCCGGAAGTCGTGCTGCGACCCTTTCTCAAGGATAAACACGGGAGACAATACTCCGGCCATTCTCCACACATCCATCGTGCAGGGAGAGCAGGTAAGGATCGTTGTGATGCCGAAGGGCGGGGGCAGCGAGAACTACGGTGAAGTCAGAATGCTCGTGCCTTCCGAAGGCAGGGAAGGGGTAAAGGCCTTTGTGAAGGAGATGGTGCAAAAAGGGGGGCCCAATCCGTGCCCGCCGATTATCATCGGGGTAGGCGTGGGGGGAAACCTCGAGACCTCGGCGATCCTCTCGAAAGAAGCACTCATGGTACCTTTCGGCCTGAGGAACAAGGACTCCGGTATCGCGGAGCTGGAGCTCGATATCCTCGGAGAGATCAACGGGCTGGGCATAGGCCCGGGGGGGTACGGCGGGACAACGACTGCCCTTGACGTGCACATCAAGGCCATCCCCTGCCACATAGCCTCCTTTCCCGTTGCCGTGAATATCCAGTGCCATGCCCACCGGATGAGGGAGGTCACGCTTTAGGTGAAGCGATGGAGATAAGGCGGATCGAGACGCCTCTCGCGGAAGAAGCGATATTGCGCCTGAGATCGGGCGACAAGGTCCTCCTGAGCGGGTACGTGTACACTGCGCGCGATGCGGCTCACAAGAGATTCGCCAATGCCCTGGCTGCGGGAGAGTCCCTGCCCTTGGACGTCTCCGGCCAGATCATCTACTATTGCGGCCCGAGTCCCTCGAGGCCAGGCAGGATCATCGGAGCAGCGGGGCCTACCACCAGTTCGCGGATGGATGTCTACGCGCCCACCCTCCTGTCCATGGGTCTCAAGGGCATGATAGGGAAAGGTAAGAGATCTGAAGCCGTAAGGGGGGCAATCGTCCGCCACACCGCCGTATACTTCGGGGCCACCGGGGGCGCGGGGGCGCTCCTTTCATGCAATGTGCTTTCGTACGGGATTGTCGCCTATGCCGATCTGGGGCCGGAAGCAGTAGCGAGACTCTACGTTCGTGACTTCCCGCTCTTCGTGATAAACGACTCCCTAGGCAATGATTTGTACGAGATGGGCAGGAACAAGTACCGAACGGCATGATACAGCGGCCGGTTTTCTTTTGACTTTTTAGGGTAAATATTCTAAAAGAGAAAAAAGCTTCTTAGGGGACTCTATGCGCGAAATCCGGATAGGGATCGTCGGGGTGGGTAATTGTGCAAGCGCTCTGGTGCAGGGGATAGAGTACTACGGAGAGAAGAAGGAAGAGGAAATCGCGTCGGGTTTGATGCACTACGATATCTGTGGCTATACGGCGCAGCACATAAAGATCGCCGCGGCTTTCGATATTGACAAGAGGAAGGTAGGCAGGCCTCTTCAGGAGGCCATTTTCTCACCCCCCAATTGCACCAAGAAAATAGCGAAGACCGTCCATGACGACGGCGTTATCGTGGCAATGGGGCACCCCCTCGACGGCATCTCGGACCATATGAAGGAGTATCCGGAGAATAGAAGGTTCGTTCTCGCGGACACAGAGCCTGAGGACGTGACCAGGGTCCTGCGGGAGCGCGGGATAGAGGTGCTTGTGAATTACCTCCCTGTAGGATCGGAGGAAGCGGCGAGGTTCTACGCCCGATGCTGTCTCGATGCGGGAGTGGGCCTCGTGAACTGTATCCCTGTGTTCATCGCCTCCGACGAGAAGTGGGCCGCCATGTTCGAGGAAAAGAAGATCCCTGTGGCAGGCGACGACGTGAAGTCGCAGATTGGGGCGACTATCATACACCGTACCCTGGCAAAGCTGTTCAACGACAGGGGTGTCGCCATCGACAGAACGTACCAGCTCAACACCGGAGGAAACACTGATTTCCTTAACATGCTCAACAGAGAGAGGCTCGTGTCGAAGAAGATATCGAAGACCGAGTCGGTTCAATCTCAGCTCGACGTGCCGCTCCCGCCCGAGAACATCCACGTGGGCCCCTCCGACTATGTTCCGTGGCAGTGCGACAACAAGGTATGCTTTTTGCGGATAGAAGGCAGGATCTTCGGGGATATCCCCATCGACCTTGAGCTGCGACTCTCCGTGGAGGATTCGCCAAACAGCGCAGGATGCGTCATAGATACGATCAGGTGCTGCAAGGTAGCCAGGGACAGGGGGGTGGGAGGCGTCCTCGAGTCGATATCCGGCTACACCATGAAACACCCCATAAAGCAATTCTCCGACGAGGTCGCCCGGCGCATGGTCGAAGAGTTCATAAGAGGGGAGAGACTCAGATAGGAACTCTCATTGATAGGTTCTAGTTGATAAGCTCTCGGGTAGGTCACAGGCTCGATCCGCTGCTCGTGCGGATCTTTCGGCTTCTTTTCGGAAACGCGCCCATCAGACCCAACGTACTCACCGTCATCGGCCTCCTCTTTTCGCTCCTCACATTCTTCTTTACCGCGGTATCGGGGCAGCTTATCCTTGCCGGCATCTTTCTCGTGGTCTCAGGTTTTTTCGACCTCCTCGATGGCGCTGTGGCCCGCAGCACGAACATGGTGACCCGGTTCGGAGGTTTCCTCGACTCCGTTCTCGACCGCTACTCGGATCTTATCGTGATGTTCGGCATTTCCATCTATTTCCTGAGGAGGGCAGATACGCTCTCCTCGATGGTGGCATTCTTCGCGGCGATCGGAGTGGCCATCGTGCCTTATGCGAGGGCCCGGGCCGAGGCAGCATCGATCGCCTGCGGCAGTGGCATCCTCGGGAGACCCGAAAGGGTCATCCTCCTTTCAATAGGGCTGTTCTTCCACGTCCTGGAACCCGTCGTCTTCGTCCTCGCCGTGCTCGCCCATGCTACGGTTTTTCAACGGGTAATTTCCGTGAGAAAGTCCAGCCGTAAGTAAGCACTGCCGACAGGTTGCCGCCGACCTGAGTTCTGCCTCTGTCGCTCTATAGAACACGCTGTACAATGGCCCACAATCGATTTTTCGGGAGGGGGTGGGTAAGAGTTATCGCCAGTCGAGGCCAAACCACGAGCCAGAGAACTGAGAACACATGGGTTGAGGAGGTATGAGGTTGTCGGCAAATCCCCTGGCCAGTCAGGCGCCATGGCTGGCCCTAAAACATCTTTGACGTGATCAACACGCTCGTTTAGGAGTCGACGGGCGCTGTGATGTCCTAACCTTGAGGCGGTTACCTCTCCTCGCGGCGAAGTGTGCACAACGTCCGTCTGCATCCTTCCCGTGACTTCTTGGGCTCACTCGGCTTCTTCTTCGTCTTACGCAGGACCATGATCAGGGAGACAAACAGGCACAAGAAAACGTTCCCCGTGACAAAAAGGTTACGATCGGGCTGGTAAAGTAAATGCCTTCAGTAACTCTCGCCTCACATCTCTTCAATTTTGCTGGAAGTCTTAAGTGCGCCCAGCAGGAGTCGAACCTGCAACCTTTGGATTCGTAGTCCTAAACCGGGGAAAACAGGGGGGTGTCAAAAGCCCCTCTGTTTCCTCATAATCCGTTGATAATCAAGGACTTTTTCGACTTTTCGTGTATCGGTGAGAACCGGTGAAAAACGGTCAAAAACAGGCCGGCGCGGGCACAAAATGGGCACAGCGAAGGGCTACGGCTTGCCAACTATATAAGAAGTGCGGGAAGGAATCTCTGGAAGGCCTGCTGCGTAGGTTTCGACTTTATCAGGTGGTGGTCTCTTTGAGACCGATTTTCGTGGTGAGTTTACGACGCTTTCCCCCCACATGGTCCGTCACCCTTCGTTGCCTCTTATCCCACTATTCAGCATAGTTAGGGGTGGAGCTCGCCACCAGGCATTGACATAAGTCTCATATGCTACGGCAGTTACAATGATGGCTATTCTGACGCACACTCACTCGCAGGTAGCGACGTACGTTCCCGCCATGAGGGGCCCTCAGTAGGAATGCCGCAAGAAGTCATGAAAGCCACGATGCCGAGGCCTTTGGGCCTCATCTTGAGGCCGTGGCGGGAAGGCGGGGGCAGAGTGATCTTCCTGTCTTAGTGATTTCGGGATTTACGGCGGAAGCACAAGACTTCATGTGGCAGCCGTCGGGGCTTCATTGAGCCTAATCCGTCTCAAGAGTCGAGACGTTCTTCGAGCTTTCATCATTCTATCCAGTCTTGCCAACTTTACTAATGAGGGAAAGGAAGAAAAGAGGACAGAGCCATTTGCTGACCCTGCCGACGATCCGGCTGGACAAGGCCTATTTCCAGAACCTTCTCCTGATAACTGCAAATCCCGCAAGGCCAGGCAAGAGAGGGAGGACCTCGGGGACTCGTCGGATTTCCGTCCCGCCCTCACGAGTGGTTTGGCTTTCTTGGATTTTCGCAATGCCAACCAGTACTGCAAAACAGTGTCAAGAAAAATCGCTTATGCGCTTATGCGGCAAGAATAGTTCTTACACTTTTCGGGTAGTTTTCCCCACCAAGGCCACGGGCAAGCACTTGGTGACAGCCTTGCTCAAGACATAGTGGTCCTCGACCCACCCAAGGTCACCCCCTGAGGCGGTCACCCTTGCCTGTGGCCGACGCATAGCCTATACTTCTCAGATGGAAAGGGCACCCCTCATCAAGCGCTGGCTCCCATTGATAGCATGGCTCGCTTTCACCTTCATTATGTCCACGGGGACATTCTCGGCGGAGAACACCTTCTCGGTCATAGGACCGGCGCTCGCCTTCCTTTTTCCGCGCCTCACCCCCGACCAGGTTGCTGCACTCCTCGGGATCGTGAGGAAGGGGGCTCACGTCTTCGAATACTTCGTCCTTGGGCTCCTTTTTCTTCGCGCCTTCCTCGCGGGTCGGGGAGCATGGAGGTGGCGATGGTCCCTCCTTGCGGCAGTGGGCCGTTGCCCTTTGGGCGCTCGACGATGAGTTCCACCAGTCCTTCGTCCCGACCCGTACCGCATCGATCATGGACGTCACCATAGACACCGCTGGAGGAGCGCTCGCGCAGGTCGTGGGTGCCTTCCGGCATCTCCTTCTTAGGAGGGGTCGGTAAGTTTAACCGCAACTCCGATCGTCCTATTGTGGTTTTCAATGAAGTCCGCCAACTCCCCCACCTAATCCAGAACGGCCGCTCTATCATGCAAATGTACTTATCATATGTTCTGAACAAATGTGACGTATTTACGGTAGTTATCTAAAGGGTCTAGGGACGGTCCAGTGTGCTTCTTCTATTTTTCTCGGTGAATAACTGCTATCCGGGACTTACCACGCATCCGCTCGAGTTCTCACTTCTCGCTTTCCCTAACAAACCTTTCCAACTCTTCGCGGCGGACAAACACCTTGCGCCTCGATAACCGCACCACAGAAATCCTGCCTTCTTTGATCCACCGGTGCAGCGTCATGCGGGATATTTTCAATATGTCAGGGACTTCTTTCATGGGAATAAGGTCAATTTCGGCCATGGACGCATAATTTTACACCATCAGTAAGGGACTTATGATTTTTTTCTTGAAAACAGATGTCTTATATGTAACAATGAGTATCTTTAGATATCTTACAGTAACAGCGAAGGGAAGATCAAGGAAGACTATCAAAAGACCCTCAGCGAGATCCAGGGGGCACTTGCGGAGTGTGTGGGCGATCTCATCATCCTCGGAGGTTACCTTGAATCGGATCTTTCGCTCGATCCTGAGAACACGCACTATGTCCTCATGGCAGCGAAGGACATCGTCCAGGTCGCCTGCCGGTCTGTAAAGAAGGCCCTCAGCTACACATACCCGATGGTGTAAAACGAGATGACGTCCCCAAAGGAGATAAAGTGAGAACGAACATTCTCTCCGCATATTGCCCTGAGTGCGGCTATCGCAACAGCTCCCGCACCGACAGGAAGTTCCGCAAGGAGATACGGTCGCAGAGTTTGCCGGTGATTGCGTGGCACTGCGAGAGCTGCGGCAAGGAGTTCGAGTCTGAGGTCAAGTGGATCAGGATCAGGTTTGAAGACTGGTGCGCCTTCTGGCTCTACTACTACCGGTTCGACTGGAAGATCCTCGGCGTTGCCTTTCTCGCCTGCAGTCTCTTTGCAGCAGGCGGACTCTACTTCGCCTCATACCTGCCGGAATGGTTCCAAACCCTCGCGGTGATTGCCATCTTCCTCGCAGCAGGTGCCGGATTCCTTCTCCTCGGAGAGATCCCCCACGCCTATCCTGTCTATGTCGTGAATAACCGGAGAGGAACCAGCCGTAGAACACCGAGAAGGAGAAGAGAATGGAAATGAAGACCCCGGAGGAGAAGCTCGATCTGTTGCAGCAATCCCTTGTGGAGCAGGCATGGGAACTTCAGGATTCCATGGACGACGTCAGCATGCGCATACTGGACTTGAGACGGGAGGTCCAGCTGGCGCTCATCCAGATCAAAGAGAGAATGACGATTTACCTGGCCGTCATCCTTTTTGCCATGGTCATCCTTGTCAAGGCTCTGGCGTTCGCGCTCAGACAGCCATAACCCGTTGTCCCGACTAGAATCGAGGGTCGGCTCTTCGGAGCCTGCCCTCGATCGATTGCGCCGAGCCCCTCTGTCTGCTATTCGCCGTTCTTGCATCCTCAGAAAACCTGTTCCGTCTGCCCCTCTATAACGTCCCCGACGGATAAGGCATCGGAGGACAGAGGTAATACGTAAATAGAAGGCAACGGGTGGGCCCCCGCTCAAGGTCCCCAAGGGGACAAGCGGACAGCCGGAACGGCTTGCCGCTGGCCCTGGTTCGCTGTGGGCTATCGGCAGTCACATGCCCGAAGAGGAGGTAATTCCCTTTGATTCTAGGAAGGCAACTATGGAAGACATTGAGGAAAACCCCGAGCTCGACAATCACGCTCCTGAGGAAGATTCTTTTCCTCACCAGAAGAAGAGCCTCGTAATCACCGACAATCGGGACGGCTTCAAGAGATGGGCGAATGAAGAATTCAGGTCCGTAGACTTTGGGAATGAATCGTCTCATTGGGTCGTAACGGATTTGCCGGACAACGTTGCCGTGCTTGCCCATCCCATCGGACCCTTGCTGTCTTCCTTCCGTGACAAGAACGATCTCCGCGCATACCCTGAGTACCACGCCCTCCTTTCGGATCTGCCCCTTCTTCCCGAGCACATTGCCTGCCAGAGAGCGAATCATTTTGGCGCCGGCATAATAGAGATCTTTCTCAACAGGGAAGATATCGAGGATGTGGTGGTGGCGCTGAGTCCGCACGGCAACAAAGAATTCCTCTGGCGGTCTTTCTTACCGCTGCTCGGCAATACGAAGCCTGTTAGGAGATTTTCAGGGGCGCCCGATCCGGGAGTGTCCTTGCCCGTCACCGTCTACCCTCCGGAGGTATATGATGCATTGTATCAAGCGGTGTTGACGCGCAACATGATCGATAGGCTCATCACATACAATCTGAGCCAGGGTCTTCACCTTGCTCTCGGCGAGCCCATTTTCATAAACCGAGTGCAGATGAGCGCCCTCGGCTGCATAGAGCGGAAAGAGAAGAAATCGAGCGTTTCTGCTCGGCCGAGAGATTTGACGTCTCCATGGAGATACAGGCAGAGGACGGCAAATTCGTCGGGCAGTGGGTTGTGGGTCCCGGACATCCGGCTTACGACGTGATAGCCAAGTCTCACGGCTTTCTGGAAGAGCGACCGAACGGAAAGAACGTCGCAAGGCGAATCCTAAAACAGGAAATAGTCGAAGGAGGATCGATCAAGTCTGCTAACGGAGAAAGGGGATGCAGTCCGGAATTACTCCTAAAGCAGCTGAAAAGTTCCCGTTCGCGAACATGGCTGGCACACTTGCGCGTTACGGCAGGGACTCAGTCAGTGCCCGAGCGGTGCAGCGAGGGCTCGCTCGATAGGATGCTACTCAATTTTGGGGACTATGTGACAGAAAGATCGGTCGCCTCCGGGTTGCCCCGTGGGACCCTGGAGTCCCTGGTCAAATACAAGAAAATTTACATTGCCCCCATGAGCCTTGTAAGAGGCAAGTACATGAAGAGCTACAGCGTGGGATACAGGCTCACGGACAGGGGGCGAAGCTTGGTGGACTTCTTGTAGGGCTTGGAGATCGCCGATCCAAAATACAGCGCGAGAATCAGCAAGGAACTCATAAGGCTGGCCACGCGTGAGTCAGGCTTGGCTGAAGCCTTGATCGAAACGGTCAGGGAGGGCCTCAGGGCTTTCGTGGAGAGGCTGAAGGAAGTACATGAGGTTCTGTTCAACTTATAGCTTCGTTTGCTCGGTTTAACCGGGGTACCCATATCATTCTTGGCCGCTGTGGACCTTTGCCGTCTTCCAGCCGGCCTTGCCCCGCCCGTCCAGGAGGTGTATAATTCTTACTGGTAAGAATGCATCAGGGAGGCGAAAATGGCAAACATAGCGACAACAAAAATGTCTTCGAAGGGCCAGGTAGTCATCCCGGAGGAAATCCGGAAGCGCCTTAAACTAAAGAAAGGGTCCCAATTCGTGGTCGTGAGCGAGAAGGACGTGGTGATATTGAAAGCCATATCTCCGCCATCCATGGATGAATTCGATGCTTTGATTGCCGATGCGAGAAAGAAGGCGAAGGAAGCCGGCATGAAGCGATCGCACATCGAAGCGGCCATCGCAGATGCTCGTGGCCGTAAATGAGGATAGTCCTCGATACGAACGTCTTCGTTTCCGGCGTGTTCTTTTCCGGACCCCCCTATCAAATCCTCAAAGCCTGGCGGGACAATCAACTACAACTGGCGATTTCCAAGGAGATACTCGACGAATACCAAAGGGTCGGGGAAGCGCTTGCCGCCAGATTTCCTGGCGTTTATCTCCAGCCTACCCTGGAACTGGTCGCTCTCAAGGCAAAACTTCTCCCTTCCCTGCAGCTGCCGACGCCTCTCTGTGATGATCCGGATGACGACAAGTTTTTTGCTTGCGCCCTTGCTGCCAAAAGCAGGATAATCATCAGCGGAGACAAACATCTTCTAAGAGTATCGGGCTTCCGCGCCATCCGGGTGTTAAAGCCCCGCGACTTCGTGGACGCTTATTTGAAAAAAACCCAAACGAAGTAGCACTGGGGAAGCGGACGACCGTTCAGGGCCTCATGGGGGAGGCAAACCATGAAACTCTCGGAACTGGCCGAACAGCTGAACTTGATTCCCCAAGCCATCCACAAAGCCGTTAAGCCGCGTGCTAATACGGTAGTGGTCTCCCAGAAAGGCGAGGGGGCGACCTATGGCCTCAGGGAAACTTTCCCCCAATGAGATTGGCAACTATGCGCAACGCGTTTATAGGATATCCGCAACCCGGCGCGGGCACCTGGTTATCCGGTGAATCGGCTACCATCAGCAACCGGATTGGGACCGATCCGCGGCTGGGCTGGGTAATAGCCCGGTTCAAACCGCTGTCGTGCCCGTTGAAGATCGTTCCGGTTGTGTGAATGCTATACACTCAGGTAGTGCCTCGCCATCGAGCGGCGCTCGTGTCCGAGGTCCCGGGTGATGATTCGTTCTACTTCCTTGTCCGTCAGCCCCCTCTTCTCCAGCTTCTTGAGCAGCTCCTGAGCATAGTTCGCCCTGAACCCGTGGGCTCCGCCGTACTCGTCGCCGAGGGACCGGCACGCGGCCTTCACGTGGGCCTGGTAGGTGCTGTTCTTCGACTGGCAGTTGTTCTTCCAGTCGATTCCCTGTGAGAGTTCCTCGATCCTGGCAATGAGGTTCTTTATCTCGCCGATCTCGTCGAGGCGAAAGGAGAAGTCGAGTACCCGTACCTTTCCGCCCTTGCCATTGATGCGGATGGCATCCTCCATGATCTCCATTCCCCGGACCTCATGGATCCTCGCCCCTGTCATGTGCTCCAGCTTCGCGATGGTGGCTGACAGCTCGTCCCGTCTGGCGATCTTGTCGATGAGCCTCTCGGGGTTGTCAAAGGCGTGGATGGCGCCGCCCTCCTTGGCCAGGTACTTAAACGGAGAATAGTCGCCTGCCAGTTGATCCCGGAGGTCGTATCGACAGCAGACGTGGAAGAACTTCTGGAGGGCGCACATGTTCGTCTCGATGGTGTTTCTGGAAACCTCCCTTATTATGATTTTTTCCATGAGAAAACTCTCCACGGTATTGTATAGATTACAAAAAGAGAGCTGACTCGGTCACACGATTACACGGGGCATTCCTCAGGAATTCGAAAACTCGACACGCGCTATTTGTAGCAACTGAGCCCGGCGCTTGCGGCCCCGGGCTTGTCCAATGAAAGCAACCCTTGCCAAGACCTATGTGGGATAGGTTAGGATACTCCACGGACACGTCCCGGCAGCCAAGACCTTCAACACATTGGTGTCAGTGTACCCGTTTTGTAGCATGGTCCCAGGCGTTTTCGGTTGTCCCGTGCGCCGATGAAAACCGGCGAGGTGTCGTGAATGAAAGAGTCATATGGTGAAGGCATAGCGAGCCACGCCAGCCCCGAGTCATGCGCAATGGTCTG
>Ga0326728_10015939_pt1 | contig 15478 bp, 8 predicted proteins | sample MB3enrmetagenome_FD_207602 | JGI IMG/M metagenome (GOLD analysis project Ga0326728, IMG submission 207602) | Lab enriched peat soil microbial communities from McLean, Ithaca, NY, United States - MB31MN | ecosystem: Environmental > Terrestrial > Soil > Wetlands > Peat | place: USA: New York...
CTTCGCTGGATTCCAAGGTGGCCGGCGAGGTCGAACGGGAATTTGCGCAGGCTGGCCACGTGGTGGTCTCGAATTCCAGCAACCACCGCATGGAGCCGGACGTACCGTTGTTGATTCCGGAAGTCAATCCGGACCATTTGGCCCTGGTACGAATCCAGCGGAAGCGTCGCGGATGGAAGGGGATGATCGTCACCAATCCCAATTGCACCACCGTCGGCCTGGCAATGTCGTTGGCGCCGCTCGAGAAGCAATTCGGGGTCGAGAAGGTGATGATGACCAGCATGCAGGCGGTTTCCGGGGCGGGCTATCCAGGCATTCCTACGCTGGATATTCTCGGCAACGTCGTCCCATTCATTTCGGGCGAAGAGGAAAAGGTGGAACGCGAGACCCAAAAGCTGCTGGGGAAATTCCTCGATGAGTCGGTCAAGCCCGGAGACTTCGCGGTGAGCGCCCACTGCAACCGCGTGCCGGTCGAGGACGGCCATACCGAGTCGATCTCGGTTTCCTTGAAGACTAAGGCTTCCATCGAGGATTTGATTGAGGCGTGGCGGAAGTTTCGCTCGCTTCCCCAGGAGCGGAATCTGCCGTTTGCCCCCAAGCATCCCATCATCGTTCGAGAGGAGCGCGACCGCCCTCAGCCCAAATTCGATCTGGCCGCCGAGCACGGGATGGCCACGGTGGTGGGTCGCGTGCGTCCCTGCCCGGTGCTTCAGTTCAAGTACACGGCGCTAAGTCATAACACCATACGGGGTGCGGCGGGTGCGGCTCTGCTCAACGCGGAGTTGATGAAGTCGGAGGGGTACCTCGACTAGGTGCCGGGTGCCAGGTTTCAGGTGCCGGGTTATTTGTGATTTGTGATTGGTGATTTGCGATTGACATTCGAATTGGAGGCCCTCGCCCCCTTGGGGGGGAGGGTGGCCCGCAGCCGGCGTTTTCATCAGTCCGTCAGCTGACGGAGCCGGGTGAGGGGGTCGAGAGTCTGATTCTGTCCCCATCTATGCAGAGGAAACGTGAATAACACCCCCAAACTCGCCCTCCTCGGCTACGGCAAAATGGGCAAAGCCATCGCCGCGCTAGCGCCGCTGCGCGGCTTCGAAGTGCGCCTGGCAATGGACATTGATGTGAACGCGCAAGGCCGGGGAATCACGCCAGAAAACCTCGCAGGGGTGGACGTCTGCATCGACTTCACCACTCCTGATGCAGTGGTCGAGAACATTCGCCGCGTAGCGGCACTGGGTGTGAATCTGGTGGTCGGCACAACCGGTTGGCACAGCCGGCTGGAGGAGGTGCGGAAGATCATCGACAACGCGGGTGTGGGTATGGTTTACGCGCCGAACTTTTCGATCGGCGTCAACCTGTTTTACCGCCTGGTCCGCGCCGCAGCGGAGATCTTTGCGCCCTTCGCGATGTACGATCCTTACGTGGTTGAAGCTCATCACAAGTTCAAGATAGACGCGCCCTCCGGGACGGCGCTCGAAGTCAAACGCCGGATTCAACCTGCGTTCGGCACCCGCGAGGTGCCCGTCACCAGCGTGCGCGCGGGTTACATTCCCGGCACCCACGAGTTGGGCTTCGACTCCGAAGCCGATACAATTGTGCTTCGGCATACGGCGCGCGGCCGCCAGGGGTTTGCGGAAGGCGCCCTGCTCGCGGCGCGCTGGGTGGTGGGCAAGAAAGGGCTGTTCAGCTTCGCGGAGGTTCTGGATTCGCCTGCTTGAGGGCATGCTATTCGAAACGGGGCTGAACTCTCGAGACGGAAGGGACTACAGCAGCGTGAGAACTTTTTCTGCATACGTGGAGTGGGAGCCGGAGATGAGACTTTACGTTGGAAGTGTTCCAGAAGTCCCCGGTGCGCACACCCAGGCGGCAACGCTCGATGAATTGCGGACCAACCTCGAGGAAGTTCTCGAGTTGTGTCTCGAAGAGGCTTGCTGATAGCTGACAGCCTATGGTTAAGCACTGATCGCGTCATAGCAGGGGGAGGCCATGAGCCTGGACATTCGTGGTTGCGGCACGGCGCTGGTAACGCCGTTCAGGAAAGACGGCACCCTGGACCTGGATGCCCTGCGGCGTATAGTGCAGTTCCAGCTTCGCGCCGGCATCGACTTCCTGGTCCCCTGCGGCACCACGGGGGAAACTCCCACGCTTGAGCACGCCGAATACCTGGCTGTGGTGCGTACAGTCGTGCAGGAGGCGGGGGGGAAGGTTCCCGTAATTGCAGGGGTAGGAGGCAACAACACGCGCAAATTGATCGATCTTGCGGCTGAGGTGAGCGGGTTGGGCATCCAGGGAATTCTCTCGGTCGCCCCTTATTACAACAAGCCGACCCAAGAAGGCCTTTACCAGCACTTTCGGGCCATCGCAGAATCCACCGACCTGCCGATGATTCTCTACAACGTCCCGGGGCGCACCGCATCGAACCTTGAGCCTGCCACGGTAGCGCGTCTTTCGAAGATCGCAAACATAATCGGCATCAAGGAAGCGTCGGGCAGCATCGTGCAACAGATGGAAGTCCTTGCCACCGTCCCGCCGACCTTCCGCGTGCTTTCCGGCGACGACGCGTTCACGTTCCCGCTCATGGCGCTGGGTGGGGTCGGCATCATCTCGGTGGTCTCGAACGAAATCCCGGCTGAGATGACCAGGCTGGCGCACCTGCTGCTGGAAGGGAAACTCGAGGCGGCGCGCCTACTCCACTTCAATCTCTTGCCGCTCATGCAGGTGAACTTCATCGAGACGAATCCCATCCCCGTCAAAGCCGCGCTCGCCATGATGGGCATGATCGAGGAAGTCTACCGCCTGCCCATGGTCCCCATGAACGCCGAGAACCGCACCAAGCTTGAGAAGGTCCTGGCCGCGCAGGGACTGCTGAAATCGCAAAAGGCCTAACCCCGACGAGGTGGGGTATGGTACCCTAACCGCCCACATGTTGCAGGGGAGGCCCGTGCGGCCGCCCGAGGGCAACCACAAGGGTTGCCCCCACAAGGAGAGGAACCGATGGCTGACTTTTCACGTCGTGCGCTGATCAAGATGGCAGGTGCGGGCCTTCCCGCCGCCGCGTTGGTGGGGCGCTCGCAGGGATTCTCCGAAACGAAGGGATCTGGTGGAATGGACGATGCCATGCAAGGTGACCCAGGCCACTCGCCCTACCATCGTGACCCGGTGACCTTCTATGTGCATCGCTTGGGCACGGATCACGCCGAGGGCATCGCCGCCATCGACATGAACGGCGACGGCCGCCTGGACATCACCAGCGGAGCTTACTGGTACGAGAACCCGGGCCCTGCCGGAGGCGAATGGAAACGGCACAAGTTCCGGCAAATCGCGCCCGAGCTGCGTTCCGGGGCTTCGGCTGCGGAGAACAAGGCTTTCTGGGACGAATTCGTGGCCGACAACGGTGAGTTCGCGGTGGACGTCAATCACGACGGCACCATCGACCTGGTAACTTCCTCCTGGCAGAACGACGGCATCTGGTGGTTTGAGAACCCCAAGAAGCTGGGCGAGATGTGGAAGCCCCACTTCATCTGCCACTCGAAGGAAACCGAGGGATTCGCCTTCGATGATCTGGACGGCGACGGCCACCCGGAACTGCTTGCCGCCCACTACGGCCGCCAGGGCATGCTTTGGATCAACTTCGCCGGACCCGAACCGGCCGTGCACAATATTGGCGGCCACGATGAGGACGGCCACGGCTGCGGCGTCGCGGACATCGACGGGGATGGCAAGCCGGACGTGATCTCGATTCACGGCTGGTTTCAGAACATTGACGCCGCCCACGACAAGTGGGTGTGGCATCCCGAGTGGAACTTGGGAGACTGCGGCTTCCCCATACTCGGGTTTGATGTCAACAATGATGGAAAGATGGACCTGATCTACGGGCACGGGCACAGCTACGGCCTCTATTGGCTGGAGCAAACCACACAGAACGGCAAGCGCGCCTGGAACCCCCACTTGATTGACGACTCGTTCTCGCAGATCCACGTTCTGGCCCTGGCCGACCTTGACGGCGACGGCGAACTGGAACTCCTCGCCGGCAAGCGTTACCGCGGGCACAACGGCCACGACCCCGGTTCCTATGAGCCTTTAGCCATCTACTACTACAAGATCGATCGCCGCAATGCCTCCTTCACACGCTACACCGCCAGCTACAACGGCACGGCGGGCGCAGGGACGCAGTTCGTCGTAACTGACATCGATGGCGACGGGGACCTCGACGTCCTGGTGGCCGGCAAGACCGGTGTTCATTGGCTGGAGAACTTGAAAGTGAATAAGCGCTCACGCGAGGCGAGGGAGAAAGAGTTGCTCCTCAATACGGACTGGCCTTTCCCGGACGAGAATCAGTAATCGAGAGCGTGCGCTGAACCCCCGGGTTTCTAAAACGTCGAACTCAGAACTACAACGGACCGAGAGGCGGAGTGCCAGGTAAGGACAATATGTCTATGGGGCTCCGTGTCCCTTGCGTTTTCTCCCCAGTTCGACAACAATTGAGAGCCAACCCACGGAATTGAAGCAGAGGAACTGTCGTGCAGCTCATCCCACGTGATGGGAAATTCTACGATCTCTTCAACGAGCAGGCTGAGAATATCTACCAGGCGGCTCAAGTATTGGTCATCCTTTTCCGGGACTTTGAGGAGGTTGAAAAGCGAGTTGCAGAGATCAAGGTCGCCGAGCACAAGGGCGATCAGATCACGCGTTCCGTAATGACCAAGCTGAACCAGACCTTCATCACTCCCTTCGACCGGGAGGATATCCATGCTCTCAGTTCGGCGCTCGACGACGTGATGGATCTGGTGGATGCGGCGGCGAGCCGGCTCATCACCTACAAGGTGAAATTCGTAACACCCGGAGCTTTGCAACTGGCCGATGTCATCCTTCGGGGAGCGGAGATACTGGTCAAGGCCATTTCGGAGCTGAAAAGGCCTCAGAGTATTCTGAAATACTGCGAGCAGCTCAACCAGATCGAAGAAGAGAGCGACCGGATCAAAGGCGAATGCATCGCCAAGTTATTCGAGGACTCGACGCAGCCGCTCGAGATCATCAAATGGAAAGAGATCTACGAAGTACTGGAAGCTGCCACGGATAAGTGCGAGGACGTTTCGGACGTTCTGGCGGCGGTCGCTCTGAAAAGCGCATAGCTCTCTCGAAGCCTTAGCCGCAAGCCATTAAGACGATCCTACACGCCACGAATTATGTTCTGGTTTGCCATCTTTCTTACCTTAGTTGCTCTCACCTTCGATTTCCTGAACGGGTTCCACGATGCCGCCAACTCTATAGCCACCGTCGTCTCCACCCGCGTGTTGTCTCCGCGGATTGCGGTGATCTGGGCAGCCTTCTTCAACTTCGTCGCCGCCTTTACGTTTGGCACAGCGGTGGCCCGAACGATGGGGCACGGGATGATCCGCCTGGAGTTCGTCAACCTGTACGTCATTCTCGCCGGACTCATCGGGGCTATCGTTTGGGACATTCTCACTTGGTACTACGGCCTGCCCATTAGTTCCTCGCACGCGCTAATCGGCGGCTACGCCGGCGCCGCCGTGGCCAAGGCGGGATGGAAAGTCATCATCGTGAGCGGCTGGACCAAGACTCTGCTCTTTATCGGCCTCTCCCCGATCATCGGTTTGGTTCTGGGCGGCGCGCTGATGATCGCGGTGTACTGGTTGTTCCGTAACTCTTCGCCTGCTCGCGTCGACCGCCTCTTCCGCAAACTGCAATTGCTTTCCGCTGCCGCCTACAGCTTCGGCCACGGTACGAATGATGCCCAAAAAACGATGGGGATCGTTGCTGGAGTTCTCTTTACGGCCAAGATTCTTGATCACTTCTATATCCCGTTCTGGATTGTCCTGATGGCCCACACCGCCATCGGGCTGGGAACCTTGGCCGGCGGGTGGCGGATCGTCCGGACTATGGGCATGAGGATTACACGCCTAAAGCCGGTCGGGGGGTTCTGCGCCGAGACCGCAGCGGCAATCAGTCTGTTGGGAGCGGCGTCCGCGGGCATTCCGGTTTCGACCACGCACACCATCGCGGGCGCCATCATGGGTGTGGGCAGCGTCCAGCGCTTGACCGCTGTGCACTGGGGCGTGGCTAGGAAAATCATCTGGGCTTGGGTATTGACGATCCCTGCCTCTGCCCTCGTCTCCGCGACGTGCTTCCTATTGCTGCACCACTTCATCCCCGCGGCTTAGCCTTTGTGTTTTGTTCATTGCTAAATCTTCTTCTCCTTCCACCGTCCGCGCCGGAACAGCAGGACCATGGCCACAGCAATCGCCGATTCGGATACCGTGATGGCCCAGAAAACGCCGTGGGAGCGCATGCCCAGTGGGAGGGCGAGCGTGTAGGCAAAAGGAATCTCGAAAACAATGAAGCCAAAGGTATTCACGATCGTCGGCGTAAGAGTGTCTCCCGCGCCGTTAAAGGCTTGCATCATGACCATCTCATAGGCGTAGCCGATGTTGCCGATGCTCACGATGCGCAGGCAAGCGGCAGCCAGCGAGACTATGGCCGGATCGTGGGTAAACAAGCCCACCACCGGGCCCGGGAACAAAACGAAGAACACCCCCACGCCGCCCATGACCAGCATGTTATAGAAGCCGGTCTTCCACACGGACTGCTCGGCGCGCTCGGGCTGCCCGGCGCCGAGACTTTGGCCCACCAGCGTAGCGGCCGCCCCGCTCAATCCCCAGGCGGGCAGGATAAAGAAAACGATGATCCGGATGCTGATGGTATAAGCGGCCAGGGCGGAACTGCCGAACACGCTCACAATGCGCATCAGGCTGATCCAGGCGATATGCGGAACCAGCATCTGCGCGATTCCGGTCACGGAGATCCTGACCAGCCTCGCCATGATTTGCAGGTTGAGCCGAATCTGCCGCGCCAGAATCCGGATGTGCTCCCCGCCGCGCGAGAGCCGGTAGAATTGATAGGCCACTCCAATCGTGCGCCCGCTGAGCGTAGCCACGGCGGCGCCGGTCACGCCCAGGCGCGGAAACGGTCCGATGCCGAAGATCAGGCAGGGGTCGATCACCAAGTTGATGGAATTCGAGAGCCAGAGCACGCGCATAGCGATGGCCGCGTCGCCCGCGCCGCGAAACACCGCGTTGTTCAGCATTAACAACACCACGACGCAGCATCCCCCCAGAGTGATGCGGGCGTAGCGCGTACCGACTGCAACGACGGCCGGCGACGCGCCCATCAGGCGCAGCAAGTGGGGCGCGAAAAAGAAGCCGGAAGCCCCCATCACCAGGCTGGCCGCCAGCCCAAGTGCGATGGCCTGTACGCCCGCCACCGCCGCTCCCTCGCGATCCTTCTCGCCGATGCGCCGCGCCACCATGGCCGTGGCCGACAGGCCCAGCCCCATGCCGGTGGCATAGATGATGGTGAGCATCGCCTCGACCAGTCCCACCGTGGCAATCGAGTCTGCTCCCAGGCGGGCCACCCAGAATACGTCCACGATGGCGAAAAGCGATTCCATCAACATCTCGAGTACCATGGGCACCGCGAGAAGAAAGATCGCCTGCGTCAGGCTGCCCGTGGTGTAGTCCTGGTGCGAGCCACGCAAAGCTTCGCGCAGAGAGGCCCAAAACGAAGACGAGTCGCTAGTGGTGACGGCGGTTGCCATAGCTAAGACCTAGTAGAATTGGTTTCAGATTTCGACCCCGACCGGGGTCATGCGGATTCAGAACGACGCGAGTTTGGAACTACCGAGGCACAGTTTTCATAATGATCTGATCTTGCCACGGAACGTTGGTGGCAGGCAAGCGGAATCTCGGCTGCTTCGGGGAGTGGCGCAGAATCCCTGCCGCTGGGACTCTGCGGTTCGTCGTGGCAATTCCGGTTCAGCCCTGCAGGGTCTCAAAAAGACGAGACACCTCCTCAGGATGGCAGATCCTGCGTTTTTTCGGCAGTCTGATGAAGGCCGGCGCTCTGCGCGGACCGGGGGATGGTCGGCGCGAGACTAGGCTCCGGCTTACGTACCCGGTCTAACCTCCACCCGGAAGAGCATGTAATGAGAGTAGCGGTGGGTGTTCCGAACCTTGGTGCCAAGAAAATCCAGCAAGACCGTTACGTCTCTGGGGAGCCAAAGGTCTCTCTCGGACCCGCTCAGACGGACGGGGTAGAAGTCAACCGTGGAAGTCTGGGCAGTGACGCCGATATCCTTCCGGGACGCAAGCAGCCAAGACGTGACTCGCAGAATCTGGAAACTTTCGCAATCGATCCAGGCCAGTCCTTGGGATAAGAAGCCGAAAGTAACTCCGGAGGCGTGGAATCTGTCGATTCGGCGCGCCCTCTCCGGCGCTTGCGCAAATCCCACGACGTGGCAGGTCCGATCTCGAAGCGTCTGGGTTCCGAAGTAACAATAGCGGTTGTCGTGCTGGTCGGCCGGACTGAAGTACATGTACGTTGACGCGTACTTGGCGCTGATCATGGTGAGATCGCTCAGGCTCGAGGCATCCAGAGGCTTCCCGTTGAGGTCGGTGCGGTACTCTTCGAATGCCGGGAGATCCCCTTCCGGCCAGGGGATGACGATGTAACGCAACTTCTTCGCTACTGTGACCTCGGAGGCCCTGGACATCGGAGTTCCCCCCATTAGTTCTACACTTTGCACAGGATGCGTTTCAGAGATCTCCTCGTCGCAGGCGACCTTGGGAAAGTCATGGAACTGGTCGGTAACCGCTTTGCCGACGCGCTCGAGAATCATCGGCAGTTGGTCCTGGCTTGCGGCCGGCTTGAGCTTGCGAAGATAAGGGCAGTGCTGAATCTGGCGCGGAGTCCAATCGATCAGCGTCTTAGCGTTCTTATAGATTTCGATTTCCGCGGGGGTGAGGGACAAGCCAGATTCAGGCGCCTGGGGAGTTGCGGTGAGATGGAGCAGCCCTCCGCTCAGCGCTCCGATGCAGGCGGCCACTCGTAGAGACGAATTCACCATCGCCCGCACTTTCACAGGGGAAGTATTCTCCCGTGAATTGGCGAAGTCAAGGCGGAACGTTGAATATGTTTGTTTCGTGTGCCGTGGAGTGCGCGGTGGCTGCAGCGGTCAACTCCCGTCGATGACTCGATCCGGCAGAAATTATCGTCGGGGTCAGCCCCTGAATCCCAGCTTACGACGCAGCAGGCACCGCCTCGCTCAGGCGCGAGGCGTCTTCCAATTCCGGATCGTAGTTGAGAACGGGACGGAGCCAGCGCTCCACCTGACGGAGGTCCATGCCTTTGCGGCGGTGGTAGTCCTCCACCTGGTCGCGGTCGATCTTGCCGACGGCAAAATACTGCGCTTCGGGGTGGGCAAAATACAGACCGCACACCGATGCGGCCGGCGACATGGCGAAGTTCTCGGTGAGCCGGATGCCGGTGTTCTTCTCCGCCTGCAAGAGGTCGAACAGCTCGCGCTTCTCGGAATGGTCGGGGCAGGCCGGATAGCCTGGCGCGGGTCGAATGCCGCGGTAGCGCTCGAGGATCAGGTCCTCAGGCGCCATGTTTTCATCCATGCCATAACCCCAATAATCACGAGCCTTTTTGTGCATTAACTCAGCGAGTGCCTCCGCCAGCCGGTCGGCAAGAGCTTTGGCCATGATGGAATTGTAGTCGTCGTGGTCTCGGTGGAAGCGTTCGAGAAGCGGCTCGAGGTTCATGCCCGCCGTCACTGCGAATGCGCCCAGATGATCTTCCAGGCCGGTTGACTTGGGAGCGATGAAATCCGCCAGCGCCCGGTTGTGGTGCCCTGGCGCCTTCTCCATTTGCTGCCGCAAGGTGTGGAAAGTCGTGAGGAGCCCGGAGCGAGACGCATCACGATACACCTCGATGTCGTCTCCCACACTCGCGGCCGGGAAGAAGCCAACGACGGCGTTGGCAGTGAGGGATTTCTCCTTCACGATGCGCGCCAGCAGTTCTTGCGCATCGCGCAACAATTCGCGGGCCTTGCCGCCCACGGTTGCATCTTCCAGGATCTTCGGATACGTTCCGCGCAGCTCCCAGGCTTGGAAGAGCGGCGTCCAGTCGATGTAAGGAACAATCTCCTCTAAGGGCACGGCGGGAAAAGCGCGAATCCCCATGAACTCGGGACGCGGAATGTCCGTCCGGCTCCAATCGAGGGGCGGCTTGCGCCGGCGGGCCTCATCCAGCCTCAAGAGTTTCTGCGCGGCGGGCTTGCGTGCGGCGCGGAGCTTTTCCTGCTGGCGGCGGTTTTCTTCCTCGAACGCCGGGCGCGAAGCGGGATTCTTGAGTTGACTCACCACCCCCACGGCTCGCGACGCGTCCAGGACGTGAACGACCGGCTGGCGGAAATGAGGCGCAATCTTCACCGCCGTATGGACGCGGCTGGTGGTGGCGCCGCCGATGAGCAGCGGAATGGTGAATCCTTCGCGCTCCATTTCTTTGGCCACATGGACCATTTCATCGAGCGAGGGAGTGATGAGCCCGCTCAGGCCGATCATGTCCGCGTGGGTCGCCCGCGCGGTTTCGAGAATCTTCTCGCACGGAACCATCACGCCCAGATCGATCACCTCATAGTTGTTACAGCCCAGAACCACGCCCACGATGTTCTTGCCGATGTCGTGCACGTCGCCTTTCACGGTGGCCGTCACGATCTTGCCTTCGGCGCGAGCTTTGCCGCCCGCTTCCTTCTCCGATTCCATAAAGGGCAGCAGATAGGCGACGGCCTTCTTCATGACGCGGGCGCTTTTGACAACCTGGGGCAAAAACATCTTGCCGGAGCCGAACAGGTCGCCCACCGCACTCATGCCGGCCATCAGCGGGCCCTCGATCACGGCGATCGGCCTGCCGAGTTTTTGCCGGGCCTCCTCGGTATCCGCCTCGATGTGATCGGCGACGCCTTTCACGAGGGCGTGCAGAAGGCGGTCCTCGACCGTGCCCTGGCGCCAAGCGTCTTCCTGCACCTCCGCCGGGCCGCGCTGCTTCACCGATTCCGAGAACGCCAGCAGCCTTTCCGTGGCGTCGGGCCGTCGGTTCAGCAGGACATCCTCAACCAATTCGAGCAGGTCGCGCGGCAGTTCCTCGTACACGGCCAATTGCCCGGCGTTCACAATGGCCATGTCCAATCCCGCCCTTATGGCGTGGTACAGGAAGGCTGAGTGCATGGCCTCGCGGATGACGTTGCTGCCGCGAAACGCGAACGAGATGTTGCTGATTCCGCCGCTCACCTTGCAGCCGGGAAGCGCGGCCTTGACCTGGCGGGTGCTTTCGATGAAGCTCACCGCGTAGCCGCGGTGCTCCTCGATTCCCGTCGCCACGGTGAGGACGTTTGGGTCAAAGATAATGTCGCAGGGATCCACGCCCACTTCTTCGGTGAGCAAGCGGTAACTGCGCGCGCAGATTTCCACGCGCCGCTCCGTCGAACTTGCCTGGCCCGCCTCGTCGAAGGCCATCACTACCATGGCCGCGCCGTAGCGCTTGATCAATCGGGCGCGCTCGATGAAAACCTCCTCGCCCTCTTTGAGGCTGATGGAATTGACGATGCCTTTGCCCTGGATGCACTTCAGCCCCGCCTCGATGACGCTCCACTTGGAGCTGTCGATCATGATGGGGACACGGGCGATGTCAGGCTCGGAGGCGACGTAATTCAGGAAGGTCGTCATGGCCTGTTCGGAGTCCAGCATGGCCTCATCCAGGTTGACGTCAATAATCTGCGCGCCGCCTTCCACCTGCTGCTTGGCGACGCTCAAGGCCTCCTCGAATTGGCCGCCCAGGATCAGCTTGGAGAATTTCGGCGAGCCCGTCACGTTAGTGCGTTCGCCGATGTTGACGAAACCGGTTTCGGGGCGGATCACCAGCGGTTCGAGGCCGCTGAACTGGGTATGGCGCTCGGCCTGGGTCGGCACGCGCGGCGGGAACTCGCGGACCGCCTCGCGGATGGCGCGAATGTGCGCGGGCGTTGACCCGCAGCAGCCGCCCACGATGTTCACCCAGCCATTTGCTGCAAACTCGCGCAAGTCGGCCGACATGCTCTCGGGAGTTTCGTCGAATCCCCCGAAGGCGTTGGGGAGGCCGGCGTTCGGATAGCAGCTTGTGAAGATGGGCGCGATTCTCGAGAGTTCTTCGATGTGCGCTCGCATCTGCTTTGCGCCCAGCGCGCAGTTGATTCCCACGCTCAGCAGCGGCGCCTGCGAAACCGAAATCCAGAACGCCTCGACCGTTTGGCCCGTCAGCGTGCGCCCGCTCAGGTCCACGATGGTCACGGAAGCCATCAGCGGCAGGCGCTTGCCCGTGTTCTCGAAATACTGTTGGGCGGCGAAGAGCGCTGCTTTGCCGTTGAGCGTATCGAAGATGGTTTCCACCAGAAGCAAGTCAACGCCGCCCTCCGCCAGACCCCGGATCTGCTCGTAGTAGGCGTCTCTTAACTGATCGAAGGTCACGGCGCGCGCCGCAGGGCTCGAAATGTCCTGCGATGCAGAGGCCGTGCGGCTGGTGGGGCCGATGGAACCCGCCACCCAGCAGGGGCGCTCGGGATTCTCGCCCGTGAACCGGGCCACGGCTCGGCGCGCTGCTTGCGCTCCGGCCTTGTTGAGGTCGCAGACGTGATCTTGGAGGCGATATTCGGCCATCGAGATCGCGGTGGCGTTAAAGGTGTTGGTCTCAATGATATCCGCACCGGCCTCGAGGTATTGGAGGTGGATGTCCTCAATAATCGCGGGCTGGGTGATGTTCAGGACATCGTTGCACAGTCGCAGGTCCCGCTCGTGGCGGGCGAACTCCTTGCCGCGATAGTCCGCCTCTTGCAGCTTGTGGGCCTGGATCATCGTGCCCATGGCGCCGTCAATGATGACAATGCGTCGCTTTAGCGTTTCTATGAGCAAATCCGTGTTGGGCATGGCATCTTTTATCTTAATTCGAGTTCGTTTTGTTCAAAAAACAGTTCGTTTTGTGTACACAAAAAACGTTAAGTCATTTATTTGCAATAGATCGATGAGTTCGTTCCCCCGAAAAAACATCTTTTTTTCCACTTTCCCCACATTCACGCAAAAGCCCGGTTTCACGCCAAGGCGCAAAGGACGCAAAGATCGCAAAGTCTCGTCGATTCTCACAGCGATCCTTTGTTTTCATAGACATTCTCGCTTTGTTCCTTGAATTCTAGAGTGCGTCATCGGAGTTCGAACTGAGCCCCAAAGGGCGGCACCAGCACAGTCCAAGCCAGCGGCCTGGGTCTGCGAATCCGTGCTTCCATCCGCGTTAAGCCCTGCAAGGGTGAAACAGGCCGTGGGGGAGCGCGGCTGCGAAGCCTGTTCGGCGGATTAATCACGCCCCTTCAGGGCTTTTGCGAACCCGGGAGGAACGACTTTAGTGACCCAGGCCGTTGGCCTGGGCTGAGTTATGGCGCCCCTTTGGGGCTGAAGGCATGCATCCCATCAACCCCGGTATCGAGCCGAGAATATTGCCCACGCTCGGCCCCTCGTGAGAGGGCTGTTGATTCGTGGGGCGGTCCTCGGTAGCCGACTATATGTCACTTGCCCGGCCTCGCCTTGCGCCTCGAAAGCTTGGCTTCGTTTGTGCAAAATGCGCTGTTTTTACTCCTTTCAAGCACTGATTGGTGCTAATTTGCGCACAAAACGCGCATAATTTGCAGCATTCAAAAAAGTGATGTGCTTTGTTTTCAGGTACTTCTTAGCTTCGTTCCCACTATTTTTCAATTCTTTGTAGCTCCCTGTTTTCTCCACACGCCGGGACCCTTTCGCCTTTCCGTGCACCTGGGCTCGCCCTGGCGCTCGACTGCGACAATGTGTCCTCAACAAGACCATCTTAATAGGCTATCACAGGTCCGTGAGATTGTCAAGCGGAAAATGCAACACCCGCGATCAAACGCGGGGGTGCTCTGCCGCCACAAACTTCCTCGCAGGGGACTTTGCGTTGACTTAGCCGCCAGCGCAGCCTAAGATGGCGTGCGGCGACTGGTTCCTCACATGATCGGCAAGAGCGTTTCCCACTATCGCATGGTTGAGAAGCTGGGCGGCGGGGGCATGGGTGTCGTCTATAAGGCCCAAGACACCAAGCTCAAGCGCACCGTCGCCTTGAAGTTCCTGCCTGAAGAACTCTCTAAGGACCATCAGGCACTGGAGCGGTTCCAGCGAGAGGCCCAAGCTGCCTCCGCACTCGACCACCCGAATATCTGCACGATTCATGAGATTGGTGAGCAAGAGGGTCAGCCCTTCATCGTCATGCAGTACCTGGAGGGCGGGACGCTCAAGGATCGCATTGCGGGAAAGCCGCTCAAGACGGACGAAGTGCTCGACCTAGGGATTCAGATTGCCGACGCACTTGACGCCGCGCACTCGAAGGGAATCATCCATCGGGACATCAAGCCCGCGAACATCTTTGTCACCGAGCGTGGACAGGCCAAGGTTCTCGATTTCGGATTGGCGAAGCTGGCGCCGGAAAGACGGGGGCTGGGTGCTAGGGGCTGGGGGCTGGGGAAAGAAGGCCTGCAAGAGATGCCGACCGCGACTGCCGGAACCGCAGAGGAGCACTTAACCAGTCCCGGCGCGGTGATGGGCACCGTGGCTTACATGTCGCCGGAGCAGGCGCGGGGCGAGGAACTCGACGCCCGGACGGACCTCTTCAGCTTCGGCGCGGTGCTGTACGAAATGGCGACGGGCAAGCAGGCTTTCGGAGGGCCCACCACAGCGGTGATTCACGATGCCATTCTGAATCGCGCACCGACCTCACCAGTGCGGCTGAATCCCGAGTGTCCTGCGGAGCTGGAGCGAATCATCAACAGGGCGCTGGAGAAGGACCGAGGCCTCCGCTGCCAGAGCGCCGCCGAGCTATGCGCCGACCTGAAGCGCTTGAAGCGGGATTCGGAATCCGGGCGTGTAGGGGTGAGCGGCGCTCGCCCGGCCGAACGCCGTTCGGCCCTACGAAAACTCTGGAAGGTTCTTGTTCCCGCTGCCCTGATCTTTGTCGCCGCTGCCCTCGGGGGGACGCTCTACTTCCGCTCGCGCCAGGCCATGGCCCGCCTGACCGACAAGGACACCATCGTCCTTTCCGATTTCGACAACAAGACCGGTGACAGCGTATTTGACGACACGCTCAAGCAGGGACTCGCGGTGCAGCTTGAGCAATCGCCCTTTCTCGCTCTGGTTTCCGGGGACAAGGTAAATGAGACATTGAAGCTGATGGGTCGTCCCGCCGGTGACCGGCTGACGCCGGAGGTGACCCGCGAGGTCTGCCAGCGCACGGGCAGCAAGGCCATGCTGACCGGCTCGATTGCGGGGCTGGGCAGCCAGTACGTGATTGGCCTGAAGGCAGTGAACTGCAACACGGGCGATGTGCTGGCGGAAGCGCAGGAGCAGGCGGCGGGCAAGGAAGCGGTGCTCAAGGCTCTGGACGCTGCGGCAGTCAGTTTGCGGAGCAAGCTGGGCGAGTCGCTCAGCACGGTGCAGAAATACGCCACGCCGGTGGAGGAAGCGACCACGCCATCCCTGGAGGCGCTGAAAGCCTACAGCCTGGGAGTAAAGACCTACTATGCGAAAGAGGA
>Ga0326728_10015940_pt1 | contig 15477 bp, 13 predicted proteins | sample MB3enrmetagenome_FD_207602 | JGI IMG/M metagenome (GOLD analysis project Ga0326728, IMG submission 207602) | Lab enriched peat soil microbial communities from McLean, Ithaca, NY, United States - MB31MN | ecosystem: Environmental > Terrestrial > Soil > Wetlands > Peat | place: USA: New York...
CTCTATCTACGCTTCGCTGAGTCCCTCGCGGTAGCAGCGCAAGACTCGAGGCCGAGCGGATCGCTACTCCTTTCTCGTAAGGCTCTTTCATCCTCTACTTCATGCCGGTTTATCCCGGCGCACTAGCATCGCGATAACACTCAAAATCCCCCCATTGGATACCAAACTGTGCCCGATACCTGGAGCCTTGCCAACGCTGCACGCAAGCTCGAGTTCAAGCTATTACAATTTTGGGCAACCGCGCTGGCTAGAAGTGCGTCCTCAAGTCGGAGAAACGATCTACCACCAGCAGTCGCTGCAATGCTGGCGCGGGAGCGACTTCCTCGTGCTCGAGAATCCAGGTATTGTCATGGGGTACGAAAACGGCGTGCAGCCCGGCAGCGAGAGCGGGGTTGATGTCGGATTTTGGACTATTGCCGACCATCCAGGTAGTGTCCGTCGGCAGGGCATACTTGGCGATGGCGGAGCGGTAGGTCGATTCGTCCTTCTCGGCAACGATTTCGACAGCGGAAAAATATTCTTTCAATCCCGAACGCTCGACTTTTCCGGATTGCTCGGCGGGGTTGCCCTTGGTCATCATGATGAGGTGGTGGCGCTCGCCAAGATACTGCAAAGTCTCGGGCACGCCGGAGATCACTTCCATGGGATGATCGGCAATCTGGTGGGCAAAGCTGCGAATACGTTCGTGCAATTCGGGTGTGACCGGATCGACGGAAAGCTTCTCAAAGGTTTCCACCAGCGAATGCGCGAAGCTGTGCAGACCGTAGCCGTGCTTGACGATCGAGTCCCGCTCCACGTCGTTCAGCACCAGCCGGACCATTTCCGGCGAATGCTCGCGATGGTCGAGGAACGAAATGAACTTCGCGATCGCTCGTTCGAAATAAATATTGTTTTCCCAGAGTGTGTCATCGGCATCGATGAGCAAAGTCTGGGCGCCATTCTCCCCACGCATGTATTTATGATAACGGCTCCGGCATGTTCGCGGCTTTGATAGACTTGTCCCCGTATGAAGAAAGCTTGTTGCAAGAACCATGGGCCTGTTTTATTTCTCATTCTCCTGTTAGCGGTTTTCAGCGCGGCGCAACCAACGAAAAAGGGGATGACGGGTTCGGCGGCGAGGAGCGGCGCCCCGGCGAATTTGAAAGTCACGGCTGACCTGGGACAGCGCCTGGCGAGATTCCAGCGCGTCCGAATGCCGTTCCGGACCGCGGGTTTGACCGTTCGCGAGCAGCAACTCGTTCGCAAGCTGGTGGAGGCCTCCGGCTACCTGGAAAGCATCTATTGGCGGCAGAGCGATCCCGAAGCGTTGACGCTCTACCAGTCGCTGGCCTCGCGCCGGAATCGGCGCGACATCGAGCTGCGAACTTACCTCCGGATTAACGCGTCGCGCTTCGATCTCCTTAACCAGAATGAGCCGTTTGTCGGAACCGAGCCCATGCCGCCGGGCGCAGGGTTCTATCCTGCGAATCTGACGCGCGAGCAACTGGAGCAATATGTCAAGGGGCATGCGGAGCAGAAAGCAGCAATCTACGATCAGTTCACGATCGTGCGCTGGAGTCAGGGGAAACTTGAGGCTGTTCCCTACCACATCGCGTTCCGCGCTTTTCTGGAGCCGGCGGCAAGTGCCCTGCGGGCAGCGGCCGAGCTCAGCGATGATCCAGCGTTCGCGAAGTTTCTTCAATTGCGAGCCGATGCCCTGCTCAGCGACGATTATTTCCCCAGCGACCTGGCATGGCTGGAGTTGAAGAACCCTAAATTCGACATCATTTTTGCGCCCTATGAAACTTATCTGGACGGGCTGCTGGGCGTGAAAGGTTCGTACGGAGCAGCGGTGCTGGTGCGCAACCAGCGGCAGAGCGAGAAGCTTGAGCTGTTCCAGAAATATGTGCCGGAAATTCAGGATGCGCTGCCCCTCGGGGAAGAGGATCGGCCGTCAAAACATGGCCTGGAGACGCCGATGGAAGTGATGGACAATCCGTTTCGCGCCGGAGACATGGTTCACGGGTACCAGGCTGTGGCTGACAATCTGCCCAACGATCCGCGGGTGCACGAGCAAAAAGGCAGCAAGCAAATATTCTTCAAGAATTTCATGGACGCGCGCGTAACCTACATTATTTTGCCGGTGGCACGCAAGCTGATGGAACCGAAGCAGGCGGCGAAAGTTTCAGGCGAAGGTTATCTGTTAGGCACGATCATGCACGAGATCTGTCACGGGCTGGGTCCGGCGTTTGCGCGGACTTCGTCAGGTACGCCTGCGGGCAAAGTCAGTATTCGGGAAGCGATCGGTCCGGGCTACAGCGGTCTGGAAGAAGCCAAGGCCGATGTGACCGGAATGTTCGCCCTGAAATGGCTGGTAGATCATGACGCGCTTCCGAAGAACAATCTGGAAGAGTATTACACGTCATATGTAGGCGACCTCTTTCGCGCGGCGCGCTTTGGGACGGCCGAGGCGCACGGTCAAGCCGAGATGATGGAGTTCAACTATCTTTCGGAGCGCGGCGCGTTGAGCCGCAACGCCCATGGCAAGTACGCAATTGATTTCGGGAAGATGCCAGGGGCGGTAGCCGATCTCACCAAAGAACTGCTCGAGATCGAGGCCACTGGCGACCGCGCGCGGGCGGAGAACTGGTTCAAGAAGTACGGCACGATGCCGGACGAACTGAAGGCGTCGCTGAAGACAGTCTCAGGTATTCCGGTAGATATTGATCCGGTATTTTCGTTTGAGGAAAAGGTGCGGTAGGACGGCTACTGGCTTCGAGCCGCTAGCTACTGGCAGGTAAATCGAGTGCTTAAGCTCGCTAGCAGCTAGAAGCCAGCAGCTAGCAGCTCTCCTACACCCACTCCACTTTCGGCTTCTTCGGAATAATCCCGGCCTTGTGTCCCATGTCGAGCAACCGCTTCACGGCTTCGCGGCCGTCGTCGCCGTAGTCGAGGGTACGCTCGTTGACGTACATGCCGACGAATTTATCGGCGAGCTGGGCATCCAGATCGCGGGCAAACTGCATAGCATAGGCGAGCGCTTCTTCGCGATGATCGATAGCGTACTGGATACTCTCGCGCAGCGCTTGCGTCACGCTGGCCATCGTTTCCTTGCCGAGCGAGCGCCGGATGGCGTTGCCCCCGAGCGGCAGCGGCAGTCCGGTGACTTTCTGCCACCATCTGCCGAGATCGACCACGCGGTGCAATCCCGACTTGTCGTAAGTGAGCTGGCCTTCGTGGATGATGAGACCGGCTTCGTATTTCCCTCCCAGAATCTGCGGGATGATTTGATCGAAGGGCACGACTTCCACTTCAATGCCGGGAGCGAACAGTTCGAGCGCCAGATAGGCGGTCGTGAGCTTGCCGGGCACCGCAATCTTCTTCTGCTTGATTTCGTCCTGCGTAAACGGCCGAGTGGAAACCAGCATGGGACCGTAACCGTCTCCCACGCTGCCGCCGCATGACATCAGGGAGTATTTTTCCTGGATGTAGGGAAAAGCGTGAAAGGAAATCGCGGTTACGTCGTAGATGCCGTCGCCTTCCTGCGCCTTGCGGTTCAGCGTCTCAATGTCGCAAAGGGTGTGGGTGAACTTCAGTCCAGGGACGCGAACTTTGCTCGTGGCCAAGCCGTAAAACATGAAGGCGTCGTCCGAGTCCGGGCTATGCGCCACGGTGATTTCGCGAACGGGAGTTGATACTGTACTCATAAGATTCAAATCTCAACCCTGTCTTCCTGAGCGAAGCGAAGGACCTATCCATTGAGGCAGGAACAGATTCATAGGTCTCTCTCTTCTCTTCGCTTCGCTCAGGATGACAACTCTAATTCGTCACGCCCCTGCAGGTTCCAGGCGATCAGGCTTCCGGCGGCGACGAGTGGTTGAGACCGTCGAGTTCCGCGGTGTGGGCCGCCGAGCGCTTCATTTGCCGCCGGACCCGCACATACAGCGTAAGCGCAGCCGACACGACCACCACGGCACTGACTCCCAATATGAGAAACCACCAGAGCATCCGCACAGCCCATTTAGAATAGCAGATGGGCGGCCGCGAAAATGCGCACAGAACGAAGATTGCACAGAATGAAGCTACCGCAGATAAAGAGGCGCGCTCGTCTGCGGTCAGGCCTTCTTCGCCTGGTTTGCCAGCGCTTTGAGGCGGTTCTCAACATTCTTAGAGACTCGCTCCAGGCGCTTGCGCGCCAACTTCGATCGGGTGGCAACTTTCTCGATGTTGGCAAACGCGTCGGGATTATTGGTTTTCGCACGAAATTCTTTGAGAAACGGATAGACCTTGGCGAAAATGAAAAACATTTCGCCACTGCAACCGGGCTGCAGGAAGAGTTCCTCATTGAGCGCGCCGTGCAGCACAAACGACGCGGCCATATCCCAATAGCCGCCCACCTGGCGAATCCAGGCATTTTCCTGGCTGGGGAACGAACTCGCAACTTTGATGAGCTCATCGGCGCTCTGCGGCCAGAATTCCGCCGTGAACCAGTGTCTTGCCTTGCGCATCTCCACTTCGCGGCGCAGGTCATAGAGTTTCAGGATCAGTTGTGCATCGTTCGCAGTCGCTTTCTTCGCCATATTCTCACCTCGTAAGTTATCTCTGAAAATTAATGTTGCCTAAATCTCGTCCGGGAAAACGTCCCTGCAATCAGGCTTTCGAAGTATTTGCAGTTGCACCTTCCGCCGCGCGTTCGTAATCGCATTCCTTATTCGGGCACGCGATCACCGCTCCGTCTTTGCGGATTCGTTCCACCAGGTACTCATGCCCGCAATCCGGACACTTCTCGGCAACCGGCTTGGCCGCGGACGTGAATTTGCACTTGGGATAATTTCCGCAGCCATAAAACGTGTTGCCCTTGCGCGCGCGCTTTTCGACCAGTTCGCCGTCTTTGCACAGTGGGCACTTCACACCGATGAAATTCTGCTTCACATACTTACATTCAGGATATCCGCTGCACGAAGTGAACTCGCCGTAACGGCCGTGTCGCAGAATCAAGTTGCGTTTGCAGAGCGGGCAGGTTTCATCGAGCGGAATGTCGGGCACTCTCTTGCCCTGATCGAGGCGCCGCGTGGTCTTGCAATCAGGATAGCCGGTGCAGGCCATGAACTGTCCAAAGCGCCCGCGCTTCAGGACCATGACGCGGCCGCAATTCTCGCAGTATTCCTCCTGCGCCGTCTCCTGCAGATCGGCCGAGTCGAGGTCGGGCAAATTGATCGGATTCTCTTTGGTGAACTTGCAGGTATCGGGATTTTCCTTGTCGTAAGTGCTGCACGCATAGAACGAACCGTGTTTGCCCCACTTGATGACCAGCGGCGCGCCGCAGAGTTCACACTTTTCGTCGGTGGGTTTCTCCATACGCTTGATGTTTTCCATGTGCTTCTCGGCGTATCGGAGATCCTTCGAAAACTTCTGATAAAACTCGGTGAGCGCGTCGTTGCCTGTCTGCTTGCCTTCCTCGATCTCGTCGAGTTCTTCTTCCAGCCGCGCGGTGTATTGGAAGTCGAAAATGTCCTTGAAATTCTCGACCAGCAGATCGGTGACGACCAGGCCAATCTCTGTAGGCACGAACTTGCCGCCGACCTTCTGCGCGTACTGCCGCTCCTGGATGGTGCTGAGAATCGTCGCATAGGTGGAAGGCCGGCCAATGCCCCGCTCTTCGAGTTCTTTCACCAGCGAAGCTTCATTGAAGCGCGGCGGCGGTTCGGTGAAATGCTGCTCTGGGAGCAATGACTTCAGCGTCAGCCGCTGCCCGGCTTCCAGCGGCGGCAGCTTGTGCTTCAGTTCCTCATCTTCCTCGTCCTTGCTGTCCTTGGACTCTTCGTAGACTTTGAGAAAGCCGTCGAACTTCATCACTGATCCGGTCACGCGGAACCAGAAAACGTCGCTGCCGGATTTAGCGTCGATGTTAACCGAAGTCTGGTCGAACACAGCCGGGTTCATCTGCGAAGCGACGAACCGTTGCCAGATCAGCTTGTAAACCTTGAACTCGTCTTCATGCAGGTATTTCTTGATCTGGTCGGGATGGCGCATCGCCGAAGTCGGCCGAATGGCTTCGTGCGCCGCCTGCGCTTCTTTCTTCTCCTTATATGTGTTGGGAGAGCCGGGCAGATAGTTCGCGCCGTACTCGCTGGTGATGTATTCGCGAACCTCGGTAATCGCTTCCGGCGCGACCCGGGTCGAATCAGTTCGCATGTAGGTGATCAGGCCGACCAGTCCCTCGTCCCCGAGTTCGACACCTTCGTAGAGGCGTTGGGCGATCATCATGGTGCGCTTGACGCTGAAGCGCAGCTTGCGCGAGGAATCCTGTTGCAGCTTGCTAGTGGTAAACGGCGGAGTAGCATTGCGCCGCCGCTCTTTCTTTTCCGCTGAACGAACGACCCAATCAGCCCTTTCCAGCGCCAGCCGGATTTTCCCCGCTTCTTCGGCGTTAGGGATCTCGATTTTTTCTTCGCCCTTGCCCAGGAAGCGGGCGTCGAATGCGGGAGGCTTATTGGCGGCGAGATGGGCGTCGATCGTCCAATATTCTTTTTTCTCGAAGGCTTTGATTTCGCGTTCGCGATCAACGATCAAGCGGAGCGCGACGGTCTGCACCCGTCCGGCGGAAAGGCCGCGGCGGACTTTGTCCCACAAGAGCGGAGAAACCTGATAACCCACGAGACGATCGAGCACACGGCGGGTCTGCTGCGCGTCCACCAGATTCTTGTCGATGTCGCGCGGATGCTCGAAAGCGGCCTTGACGGCGCGCTGCGTGATTTCGTTGAAGGTCACGCGGCGAATGCGAGCGCCGTCACCGATGTCGTCCGTCTTCTTCTTGCCAGTCTTCTTCCCCTTCTTCTTCTTGCTCGAGTCTTCGCCAAGTTCGTCGGCAAGATGGGCGGCGATGGCTTCGCCTTCGCGATCCGGATCGGGCGCAAGGTAGATGTGGTCGGCCGAGAGCGCCAGCTTCTTCAGCTTGGCCAGCACCTTCTCTTTTCCCGGAATGACGACGTATTCGGTTTCGAAATCGCTTTCGACGTCAACACCCAGGCTGCTCTTGGGCAAGTCTTTCACGTGTCCGTAAGAAGCATCGACCGTGAACCCTTTGCCCAGATATTTCTGGATCGTTTTCGCCTTAGCCGGCGATTCGACAATGACTAAACCTTTGGACAATGTTCTCCCCAGTTGGGCGGCAATGGAATTGAAGCTAGCACGAATCGGCGGATTGCAACAACTGTGCGACCCCGTTTCGACCGCTGACAGCTAAAAGGTTTTCACAAAATTCTTCCCCGGTAACTGTCTCACTTTCCCATTCAGCTCCAGTTCGAAAAGCGCTGTGAAGATTTCAGAGGAGGACATTTCGGCTTCCAGCAATTCGACTAGTTGATCGATATGGGTGGATTCATCGGCCTTGAGCAAACGAAGGATCTTCTTTTCATGGGGCGAGCTCACCTCGTCCGGGAATAGAGATGCGGTTTCGGGCTCGGGGGATTCATTCCGCATGGAACTGAGCGCGGCCTGCACTTCCGCCGGAAGCTCTTCCCAGACGTCTTCCCAGGTGGCGACGAGCTTCGCGCCCTGCTTGATCAGCGTGTTCGGACCCCAGGAATTCCGGTTGGTCACGTTGCCCGGAACGGCGTAAACGTCGCGGTTTTGTTCGAGGGCGCAGCGCGAAGTGATGCGCGTGCCGCTATATTCCGCGGCTTCCACCACCAGCACGCCGGCCGACATGCCGCTGATGATCCGATTGCGAATGGGAAAATTTTGCGGCGTGGGAGAGGTTCCGACTGGAAACTCGGTGATCAGCGCGCCTCCCAGGGCCAAAATTTGTTCCGCGAGCCGCGAGTTTTCCCTGGGATAGATCACGTCAATGCCGGTGCCGAGGACGGCAACGGTTTTTCCCTTAGCTGCGACCGCGCCGCGATGCGATGCGGTATCGACGCCGCGCGCTAGTCCACTGATGATCACCAGCCCCCGAGCAGCGAGGTCGGTCGAAAGCCGTTCGGCCATGCCGCTGCCGTAGGGCGTAGGATGACGCGTCCCCACCATAGCAATGCCCGGCTGCGCCAGCACCTCGACGCTTCCTTTCACGAACAGAATTACCGGCGGGTCGTAAATTTCCTTCAGCCGCGACGGGTATTCAGGATCGCTGAGCGAAATAATTCTGGCTCGCGCCTCGGCTGCCTTCTCGCATTCCTGCTGCGCCAGTTCGAGCGACTTTCCCGTCGCAATCGATTGCGCGGAAACGGCGCGCATTCCCGAGGCTTCGAGTTCGGTCAGGCTAACCTGAAAGACGCGTTCGGCCGTGCCATAGTGTTCAATGAGCTTTCGGATGCGAGTGGGGCCGAGTCCCGGAGTCAAAGCGAGCGCAAGCCAGTAAATGCCCTGATAAGAAGCGGGGTTGGGGGCGGCAACGGCTAGATTGGACATATGGCGTGACCCTATCTCCCGGCCGAAAACGCTGTCAAGGATGGCGCGCACATCACTTTTGGTAGAATTCGTAACTTGATGAGCCGGTTAAAGATTTCGGCCATTTCCTACCTGAACACGGCGCCTCTCATGTGGGATTTTGAGCATGGAGAGCCGGGCGCCCCCGCCCGGCAGGACTTCGACATTTCCTACACCATCCCTTCGGCCTGCGCCGAAGCTCTCGGTGCGGGAACAGCGGATATTGGCATCATTCCAGCCGCAGCTTATGCCACGGTCCCGGATCTCATCATCATTCCCGACGTGGCCATTGCAGCGCGGCGAGCAGTCCGGTCGATCCTACTGGTAGGTCGGGTGCCCCGCTCCTTGCGTTTTTTGCAAGGGGCGGGTGTACCCGTCGATACATCGTCGAACTGGGCATGGTTAAAGAACGTCCGCACCGTCGCGCTCGATACTTCTTCGATGACCTCGGTTGCGCTCGCCAAGATTCTGTTTGCCAAATGGCTGGGCGGAGCGCGCGACTATAAGCCCATGGCTCCCGATCTCGATGCCATGCTCAGCCAGTGCGATGCCGCCCTGCTCATCGGAGACCCGGCGCTCCAGGTTGACCGCAAGCGCTACTTCACGCTCGACCTGGCCGAGGAGTGGGTGGCGCGCACAGGAAAATCATTCGTCTTCGCTTTCTGGGCCATTCGCAAGCAGGCGCTTGCCGGACGAGATGCAGCGGCGATTGCGAAAACCTTCCAGAAATCGCGCGATCATGGCCTGTCTCCGAAAAATCTGGAAGCCATAGCCCAGGAGTGGGCGCCGCGCCTCGGCCTCACCGTCGAGGCCGTTCGCGTCTACCTGACCGAGAACATCCATTATTATCTCGACCCTCCGTGCCTGGAGGGGCTTAAGCTTTACTACCGCCTGGGCGCGGAAGTAGGGGCGCTTCCGCCGGCGCCGGGGCTAGAGTTTGTGTAAGAGTGCCACACTAAAGACGACGATCGCGCGCCAGGAAGCTTGGCTTTTTCAAGCTGAGTAGAACTAGTCTTTGACATTCAACTAAACTATTTATTTACAATAATATGGACAAATCATTAGTTATCTTGATTAATCATGATTAATGGGCTAGGATAGAGACGAATAGCGAAGAGAGGGATCATGCCAACCACGACAACCAAGAAGTTCACTCCCGAGATCGACGCCCAACTCTACGATGAGTTCGTTGCGGTTGCCAAACGGAATGGGCAAACGAAGCGGCATGTTCTGGAAGAAGCGCTCCGGTTCTACCTCCGCAATGTCGTTCCGTCCCAGCACCTGGTCCGGCCGGAGGTGATTGAGGCTTTTGAGCAGTCGGTGGCTCGCAACCGCGACCTGCTGCAGCGTCTCGCAAAGTAAGAAGCCAAATGGCGGATTACCTTACGGTCGCGGAAGTCTACCGCATGCAGCATTGGCTGATCGAGTTGTTCGGCGGTCTCTCTGGTGTCCGCGACAGGAGCGCGGTTGAGGCCGCCGTTTTTCGTCCGCAGACCGGCTATTACAACTCCATTGAAGAAGAAGCGGCCGCGCTGATGGAGTCGCTCGCCAACAACCTCGGCTTCCTCGACGGCAATAAGCGCATCGCTTTCATCGCCACCGATGTCTTCCTGCGGCGGAACGGCTTTTACATCGAGGTCGATGGCTTGGAAGGACACGCCTTCATCGTCGGCTCGATGGAGCGGCACGAATTCCGTTTTCCCCAAATCCTCGACTGGATCCGTCAGCACATCAAGCCCCTGGTTTAACTCGCCCTTTTCTCCCCCACCCTCGCCTCCACCCCCTCCCACCAGCTAAAATAGCCACTACTGTGGGGTAAAGAGGATGTCCCTGACCAAACAGCAGGCTTTGGAGATGTTTCGGTCCGACGATCTGATCGGGATTGGCATGGAGGCGGACGCGCTCCGCCGCAAGCTCCATCCCGAAGGCACCGTAACGTACATCATCGACCGCAACATCAATTACACCAACTTCTGCACCGAATATTGCACCTTCTGCGCCTTTTATCGTCCATTGAAGGGACCGGCGGCAAAAGAAGGTTACATTCTCGATTTCGACACTATCTACGAAAAGATTCGCGAGACTGTGGAACTCGGCGGTACGGGCGTGCTGATGCAGGGCGGCCTCCATCCCGATCTCAAGATCGACTGGCACGAAAGCATGTTGAGCGGCATTAAGCAGCGCTTCCCGAAAATTCATTTGCACTGCTACTCCGCGTCGGAAATCTTGGCGATTGCCGAGTACAGCAACCTCAGCGTGCGCGACACGATTGCGCGGCTGCGCGATGCGGGCCTCGATTCCATCCCAGGCGGCGGCGCCGAGATCCTCGACGACGAAGTCCGCTACAAAATCGCGCGCCTGAAATGCCTGACCGCTGATTGGCTGGAGGTGCATCGCACCGCGCACCAGTTAGGCATGAGAACCACCGCAACCATGATGTTTGGCGTCGGCGAATCCTTCGAACACCGCATCAATCACTTGCAGGTTCTATACGACTTGCAGCAGGAGACGGGCGGCTTCACGGCATTCATCCCGTGGACCTTTCAGCCCGCCCACACCGCTCTCGGCGGTCGCCATTGGGATGAGGCTACGGCGGTCGAGTATTTGAAAGTGCTGGCGATTTCCCGACTCTATCTTTCGAATTTCGTGAACGTGCAGTCCAGTTGGGTAACGCAAGGCTTGAAAGTCTGCCAGATGGGCTTGCGCTTCGGCGGCAACGACGTCGGCTCGGTAATGCTGGAGGAAAATGTAGTCCGCGCCGCGGGCGTCTCGAATTGCACAACCGAAGAAGAATTGCGGCGCATCATACGCGATGCAGGCTTCCGTCCGGCGCAGCGCGATACGTTGTACCGGCAATACTTTCTGAACTGAATCAGGTAGGGATGGCCGCCCCCGGCCGTCCAGCGGGGCGAAGCCCCGTCACGTTGCTGATTTTCCTATGACACGCTCACTCGCCATCGCCTTCGTGCTCCTCAGCGCCCTACCGGCGAGCGCGCAAGACGACGCGCGGGCGACGAACGCGACCATTGCCGGCGCGGTAGTCAAGGAACCGGGCAGCCAGCCGCTCAAGAAGGTGCTGGTGCAGGTCGTCGCGGAAGACCAGAAGCAGGGTGGAAACTACAGCGTCACGACCGATGCCGACGGCCATTTCCGCATGGAAAACGTCGTGCCCGGACGTTATCGGCTTTTCATGGAGAAAGCCGGGTTTATCGAGGTGAACGGACGCGGGCTCAAGACTGACGCCAACGTATTCACGGTTCAAGCCGGGCAGGCGATTGAAGACCTTCTCTTTCGCATGTTGCCCTCAGCCGTCATCAGCGGCCGCGTCACGGACGAAGATGGCGACCCAATGCCCGGGGTCAGGATCATCGTACAAAAGAAGAAACCAGGGAAGTCAACGCGCGAAAGCGTCGGAAGCGAGTCCACTAACGATCTCGGCGAATACCGTGTCTCTGGTTTATTTCCCGGTCAGTATTGGATTGTGGCGATACCGGCTCCGGACATGCGCGATTACGAAAAGCAGCCGGAGAAACCTCCGCTGGGTGATAACCAGAACGAGATTCAACCCGACACCCGCTACGTCACTACCTACTATCCGGGAACTTACGACGGCTTGCAGGCCTCTGCAGTGACGCTGAAGGCCGGAGACGAAATCCCGGTCAACCTCACGCTGGTGCCGGCAAGAACGTATCGGGTTCGCGGAATCGTAACTGGCCTCACAGCCAGCCAGAAAGCCGTCGTGGAGTTAGTCTCTAAGGCCGGCGATTCTATCCGGGCCAATGAAGTGGGACCGGACGGCCAGTTCGAAGTGCGTGGGGTCGGTCCGGGATCATATGTGGTGGGTGCGGCGGTCGGCAACGAGTCGCAATCGCTTTCGGCGCGCCAGGATCTCAGCGTCGTGGCCGCTGACGTCGAAGGCATGAAGCTGACTCTCCTGCCCTCCTTTAGGCTCTCCGGTCATCTGCAAATCGACGGCAGGGTGCCGGGAGCGACGCAATACTCCGTAAACCTGCGCCAGGCTGAGTTGCCGGATGATCCGGGCTTCTTCATGTCGCAGGATTTCTTCGGCACGAACGCGCCGGTCGACCGCTTCGGAAACTTCGAGTGGAAAAACGTGAACCCCGGCAACTATATCGTGCAAGTGTACGGGGGCGATGGCCAGGGTTTCTTCGTGAAGTCGGTAACACTCGGCGGACGAGATATCTCCACCGGATTCACGGCCAGTGGGCCCGCGACGCTCGATGTGGTCGTCAGCACCAAGGGAGGCGCGGTCGAGGGAGTAGTCGTTGAAAAAGAGAAAGATGTGGACACCGATCATGTAAACAATGATCATCCCGTAGCCAACGCCACCGTGGTCGCCGTGCCCGAGGAAAAATATCGCAAGCTTTTCGACCGCTTCGGGATGGGATCGACCGATCAGCAGGGACGCTTCACAATTCGCGGTGTGGCTCCCGGCAGCTACACGCTCTATGCCTGGCAGGATCTGGAAGAAGGCGTCTGGCACGACCCCGACTTTCTAAAGTCCCAGCAAGCGAATGGCACGGCCGTCAAAGTGGAGGAAGGCTCGGATCAGAAAATTGAGCTAAGACTCAGTCCGGCCGGTGAGGAGTGGCGATAACGAGTCGATAGTCGTTAGTCGTTCGCAGGCTCTTGCCAACGACTAACGACCACCGACCAGCGAGCAACGACCGTCAGGTACAATGTGAATCTGCTGTGTTCCTTTTATTTCGCGGCCCTGTTGACTTCATGGATTTGACTTTCACTTCTTCCCCGCTGGCTATGGCCCTCCTGCTCGCCTCTAAGGGCTGGGGCGCCTACCTTCGCCATCATTTTCTGGACAAGACTTTCCAGGTCGGCGCGGGAGGGGTCACCCTGTATCAAACCAATGCATTCGATCTGGCGCTGCTGATTCCCTATTTCATCGTGCTGATTATCCTGGCGGCCTATGGCGGGCACCGCTATTGGCTGGTCTATCTTTATTACAAGCACCAAGCGAACAAGACGACGGAGCCCGCAGCTCATTTCCAGTTGCATGACCTGCCCCGCGTCACCGTGCAGTTGCCGATCTTTAACGAGCAATACGTGGTAGACCGGCTGCTCGACGCCGTCTGCCGCCTCGATTATCCACGAGAAAAACTCGACATCCAGTTGCTGGACGACTCGACCGACGAAACCGCAGAAGTTGCCCGCATTTTGGTGGAGCGCTATGCCGCCTTGGGAAATCCCGTCGTCTACCTGCATCGCGATAATCGCGAGGGCTTCAAGGCGGGCGCGTTGGCGGAAGGATTGAAAACCGCGAAGGGCGAATTCGTTGCCATCTTCGACGCCGATTTTGTTCCACCGCCCGACTTTCTGTTGAATTGCATTCATCACTTCACCGATCCCAAGGTGGGCATGGTGCAAACGCGCTGGACGCACATCAATCGCAACTACTCCGTGCTCACCCAGGTCGAAGCCATTCTGCTCGACGGCCATTTCGTGCTGGAGCACTCGGGCCGCTCCCGCAGCGGGGTCTTCTTCAATTTCAACGGCACCGCCGGAATGTGGCGGCGCCGCGCCATTGACGAAGCCGGCGGCTGGGAACACGACACGCTCACCGAAGACACCGATCTCTCCTATCGCGCCCAGCTCAAAGGATGGAAGTTTCTTTATTTGCAGGACGTCGAATGTCCGGCCGAGTTGCCAATCGAGATGACCGCATTCAAGACGCAGCAGGCGCGCTGGGCCAAAGGATTGATCCAGGTTTCCAAGAAAATACTTCCGCAGGTATTGAAGAGCGATGTATCGAGGCACCAGAAAATCGAAGCCGTGTATCACCTGACGGCCAACATCAGTTATCCGCTGATGATCGTCCTTTCGGTGCTGCTGATGCCCGCCATGATTATTCGCTTCTACCAGGGATGGTTCCAGATGCTCTATATCGATCTGCCCCTGTTCATGGCTTCGACGTTTTCGATTTCCAGCTTCTACTTGGTTTCGCAGAAGGAACTGTTTCCGAAAAGCTGGCTGCGATCGCTGCTTTACTTGCCTCTATTAATGTCTTTGGGAATCGGGCTGACCATCACCAATACGATTGCCGTGCTGGAAGCCTTCGTTGGCAAGCAAACCGCCTTCGCCCGCACTCCCAAGTACCGCGTCGAATCGAAGAAGGACAGAGTCGGCGCGAAAAAATATCGCAAGCGCCTGGGATGGGTTCCATGGATTGAACTGCTGATCGGGGCTTATTTCGCGCTGGCGATCTTTTACGCCATCGACAACGAAAATTACTTCACCGTTCCCTTTCTGGTGTTGTTCGTGCTCGGTTACTGGGTCACAGGACTGATGTCACTCCTGCAAGGGCGGTTCGCCGGACTCTCGGTAGGCTCGGAAACCCACAGTAAGCCCTTCCCCGTCGGCGTGTAGAACATTGACTCAATGATTTGGTTCAGGAAGTTTGAAGTCAATCTTGATCGCGATCTCGTTTTTCACCGGTTTTCCGTCGAGTTCAAAAGGCTTGTACTGCCAGTGCTCCACGGCATCCACGGCGGACGGGACGAGGATAGGCGAGCCCTCAATAACCTTGACATCGCTCACCGTGCCATCCTCCATCACGGTCGCGGCCAGAATGACCTTGCCCTCCAGGCGAGAAAGAAGAGCCTCCGCGGGATAAACCGGCTCAACCCGGCGCAGGAGTTGGCCGCCTGAAAACTTTCGCGACACCGGCGCAGAGGGTGCGGGCATCGGTGACTGGGCCTCGGCGGTTTCGGGGTGCGTTCCGGTCTGCGAACCTGGAACCTCATGGCGAACGGTAATATCGGCAGCAATGTCGGCGGGCAAAAAAGAGCGATCCGCCGGAATCTTCTTTTTCGCAAGCACGTCCACCTTTGACGCAAGCCTTACCGGAGCCCCGGCGGAAGGCTTTGCGCTCAAGGGAACGAATGACTCGCCAAAGGGATTCGGCTTCGAGACCTGGCCATTGTCGGGAGGATGTGCAGTTGCGGTGTTTTCGGTTGCGGCAGTGACAGAAGCGGCGATCGTCGTGTGCGCCTTGCCACCGGTTTCATCGGGCTCGCGCCATCCCAGCCAGATCAC
>Ga0326728_10015941_pt1 | contig 15476 bp, 15 predicted proteins | sample MB3enrmetagenome_FD_207602 | JGI IMG/M metagenome (GOLD analysis project Ga0326728, IMG submission 207602) | Lab enriched peat soil microbial communities from McLean, Ithaca, NY, United States - MB31MN | ecosystem: Environmental > Terrestrial > Soil > Wetlands > Peat | place: USA: New York...
GTTTCTGACGCGCGGCCTGGACAAGGTCGCCAACGAGTGGGGCCTCGTCTGCCTCGCCCACAACGTGATCAAACTCGCCCAAGGGGGGAGTCTGCCTGCCGCCGCGCCGGCAACCGCGTGAACGCCGTCGCCCGACAAAAACTAAGCGCCCCGCGGCAGACCGCCCCTCCCACAACCCAATTCGCCGCTGCATCGAAAACTAAGTGGACGGGCTCCTAGTTGGTGAAATCAAACGCTTTGCGCCCAAATCATACGGCTGCTGTGGGTGGAGGCTGTGCAAAAACTCCGCGGAGTTTTCGCACAAGGGGGACAGCAGCGAGTTTTTGAGCCCTCAGACCGATCAGAAGCTGGAAGATCGCCAAAATTTTCCGTCTGCACGATCGTTTGAAATTTTGCGGCGAGTTTTCATACAGCCTCGGTGGGAAGCGGTCATCGCCCACGCTTTGCGGATGAGCGGCGTGGGGCTGACCGTTTCAAGAGACCTCGCGCACCTTGGCCTTCCTCGGCCGGTGCAGTCCGAATGTCGCCTTTTGACGCAACCCCACAAAGTCTTGGTTGAATGTTGACGAACATCAATATTGCGCCATCAAGAATGTGCAATTAGCTCAGCATGAACGGGTCCGCCGCCGTCCCGAGGATTCGCATGCGGGTGTTGGCGGCGGAAATCGGAGGGGAGGTCGAGATGGCTCTTCGCGTCATTCTCTTCTCAGTTCTGGGCCTCGCGGCGACGCTGGGGTTGGCGTCCCCCGTTGCAGCTGGAGACATGCCCAAAGAAGGAACGTGCCATTTTACGTCGACGTTGAAGGGCAGCGCGACGCTAAACATGATCGGTACGCTCCAGGATGGCGGCAATGGTCTCGAGGTTTTTGACGAGACTGGCGCTGTCGTCATTGATTGCGGCCAAGGTCAATTGCCGCCGTCAACACAGCACTGCTTCGGCACCGGCGAAATGCATAAGGGATTTTGGTACCGGACAGGTTACTGCATTACAACGGATCAGGACGGAGATGCGGTCGCGTGGAAGCTAATCTTTGAAGGACAAGATAAATATTCGTTCCAATCCAGCGGTACGCAGGACGCGCTGATAGGCAGCGGAAAATACGACGGGATGACGGCCGCAGGAAAGCTGAGTTGTACCTTTGGTATGAGGAGCGGCCCAGCCGATCTTACTGAAAGCTGCGAAGGCGACTTCAGCTACAAGCGCAAGTAAAAGTGGTTGTGGGAACGTCATATTTCTGGCCCGGAAGCTTCCAGAATAATCGCTCGCACACGGCGCCCGAAGCTCTGGCGTCATCAAGCCACCGCTTTCACAACCATACGCATATGGTGAAGCTGTTCCAATCGCTTCGGAGCGGCTCGACCGAGTCCCGCCACCCGTGACCTGTTTCGAAGAGCACAGTGGCCGAACAACAACTTTGGGTCGACTGCAGTTGAAATTCGGGCGGACGGGAACTTCCGCTTCGGGTCGAGGCTGTGTGAAAACGTCTTTGTTGAAGTGGCGTGAGAGATCGAGTTCCGTTCGATTTGCCGTGTTTCGAGGCGACGGTCGGACAGGACGCGAGGTTCCGGCCGTGTACGGTGCGGGAATCAAGCATTAGACTTTATCCGGCAGACGCCTAGCGCGCGGCCATCGCCGCGGCGCCGAGGAAGGCTCTCTCTTTTTTGCATATTCGACTTGCGCATTTTCACACGCCGGGAGAATCTGCACGTCGCGACTGACGGATCCGCATCATGCCTTCCGCGTTGGACTGGGACGAATTTCGGCTGGTCAAGGCGATCGCCGACGCCCGCTCCCTGGTCGGCGCGGCTGAGGCGCTCGGCCTCAACCACTCGACGGTCTTCCGCCGCCTCGCCGCCATCGAAAGCGCGATCGGCGCGCGTTTGTTCGAGCGTTCGCGCGCCGGCTATCGGCCGACCGCGGCGGGCGAGGAAATGATCGGGCTGGCGAGCGCGATGGCCGATTCGATCATCGAGTTCGAGCGCCGCGTCGCCGGACGCGACGTGAAGCCGAGCGGCGAATTGCGCGTCACCACGACCGACTCGATCGCGATTTCGCTGTTGCCGCCGATCCTGGCGCGCTTTCGCGCCGTCAATCCCGGCGTTCAGCTCGATCTGATCGTCGCCGCGCAAACCCTCAACCTGTCGCGCCGCGACGCCGACGTCGCGATTCGCACCACCAACGAGCCGCCCGAGGCGCTGGTCGGCCGACGCATCTGCGCCATGCGTTGGGCGGTGTATTGCTCGGCGCGCATCGCGGCCGAATTCGGCCCGCGGGTCGTCGCGGCGGCGCCCTGGGTCGGCTTCGGCGACCATTACGCGCCCCCGCTCGGCAAACGCTGGGTCGAGGACAACGTCGGCCCGCGCCGTCAGGTCGCCCGCGTCAATTCGGTGCTGGGAATTCTCGAAGCGGCGGCGATCGGCGTCGGCGCCGCGCTGCTGCCGTGCTTCCTCGGCGATCCGCGCCCCGAACTGACCCGCGTCGGCGCTGTTCTGCCTGAACTCGACGTCGACTTATGGATTCTCACCCACGCCGATCTGCGCCAGTCCGCGCGCGTGCGCGCGTTCATGGAACTTGGCCGGCGCGGAGCTCGCCAAGATGCGCAAGGCGATCGAAGGCGCCGCCGGCGAGCCCGCCTGAGCGCGCGCGCCGGCCGGGGCGCCATCCGAAGCCAGGGGAAAATCGCCGCTCGGAACGTCTCGGCGGAATTCTTGACCGACCGCACACATCTGTGCGATAATCGACGCATGCGGGGCCAAGAATTCGTACGGAAAATCAAGAAGCTTGGCCGTCAGCGGGGCGTGCTTGTCGCTTTCGACGGCGCCCACGGCAAGGGCAGTCATGGACGGCTCTACTTTGGCGACCGATTCACGACGCTGAAGGATCGCAGCAAGGAGATCGGGCCGGGATTGCTCAAGGCCATGCTCGATCAATTGGGTTTGCAGCGTGACGATATCGGGGAATGAAAATGGCGTTTGGCTATCGATACACGCTCGAGCGTGAGGACAACGGCTGGTGGCTGGTCCGCTTCCCCGGCGTTCCCGAGGCGTTGACCGAAGGGGAAACGGAGGCGGAGGCGCGGGCCAACGCGGTCGATTGCCTTATCGCCGTGCTCGAAGGCTATATTCGCGCGGGAAAGCCGCTGCCGCGGGGCGGCGCCGGCCATTCCGGCGCCGATCGCGCAATCCTTCCCTCTCTGGTCACTGCGAAGCTGGCCGTTCACGAGGCGATGCTCAGTCGCGGCTGGTCCCGGACGAAGCTCGCGACTGAACTAGGGGTCAGCGAAAATTCCGTGCGGCGTCTGCTCGATCTTCGCCACAACTCGCACCTGTGGGTCATCGACGAAGCCTTGGCGCGCATGGGGAGAAATTTGTCGATCGACTTGCCCGCGCCAGGCGCCGGCGGACGGGCCGCGTAGCGCCGCGGCGGCGGGCGGCGCGCCGTTCCCATCGCCGCCCGGCCCGCCGAGGCGCGAAGCGAACTCGGCGATCGTCGATGGGCCGACGGCCGGATCGCGGCAAGGCCCTGGCCAGGGCGCCGCCTGATGGCTTATGAGATCATTTCATGAACATCGGCGCGATTCGCATCCTCGGCGTCGACCCCGGCCTGCGCAACACCGGCTGGGGCGTGATCGAAGTCACGGGAACGCGGCTCGGCTACGTCTCCTGCGGTTCGATCCGCACCGACGCGGCGAGTTCGCTCGCCGAGCGGCTCGCGCTCATCCATCGCGCGTTGGCGCGTCTGGTCGAAGACCAGCGGCCGGCCGAGGCCGCCGTCGAGGAGACCTTCGTCAACCGCGATCCGCAATCGACGCTGAAGCTCGGCCAGGCCCGCGGCGTCGCGCTCGCTGCGCTGGCGATGCAGGGCTTGCCGGTCGCCGAATACGCGGCGAATCTCATCAAGAAGACGGTCGTCGGCGTCGGCCACGCCGAAAAGGCGCAGGTGGCGATGATGGTCAAGACGCTGCTCGCCGCCAGTCAGGCGCCCTCGCCCGACGCCGCCGACGCGCTGGCGGTCGCGATCTGTCACGCGCAACACCGCGCGGCGCGGGCCAGGGGCGCGGCATGATCGGCAAGCTCAAGGGCGTCGTCGAGGCCGTCGACGAAGAGAGCCTGATCCTGGACGTCAACGGCGTCGGCTACGTGGTGTCCGCGTCGGCGCGCACCCTGCGCGCCCTTCCCGCCGTCGGCCAACCGGCGACGCTGCATATCGAGACCCAGGTGCGCGAGGACGCGATCCGGCTGTTCGGTTTTCTTTCCGTCGCCGAGCGCGACTGGTTCCGTCTGCTGCAGGGCGTGCAGGGCGTCGGGGCCAAGCTCGCGCTCGCCATCCTCGGCGCGCTGTCGAGCGAGGCGCTGAGCGCCGCGATCGCCCATCAGGACAAGGCGATGATGGCGCGCGCGCCGGGGGTCGGCCCCAAGCTCGCCGCGCGCCTGGTGCTGGAGCTCAAGGACAAGGCGCCTCCCTTCGCCGGCGCCGATCTCGGCGCGGCGATCGGCGCCGGCGAGCCGGGCTCGAAACTCACCAAGGCGGCCGAGGACGCCGCGCTGGCGCTCGTCGGCCTCGGCTACGCCCGCGCCCAGGCGTCGCTCGCCGTCGCCAAGGGCCTCGCCGCGCTCGGCCCCGAGGCGCAGACCGCGGCGCTGATCCGGCTGGGGTTGAAGGAACTGGCGCAGTAGCCGCGTCGCGCGCTATAGACACGGATCGAAGGAGAGCAAGATCATGAAGCTCGTGGCGACGCTCTCAGAGAGGGGCCGAGTTTCGATTCCCAAGGCGCTTTGCGAACGATTGTCGTGGAAGCCCGGGCAGGAGCCGGCGTTCATCCCCAAGGGCGCCGGGGTGTTGATCATTGCCGCGCCAGAGCGGGAGGAGCTCGTCGGAATCGCGCGCGGGGCCAACACCGACGATTACCGCGATCGAAACGACCGCGTGTGATGGGCGTCGTCTATTTCGCCAAGAGCGCGCCATGAATCAGCCCCCACGCCGCTTCTTTCTGCCGATGATCGGCCTGGCGCTGCTGTTCGCCGCGCTCGGCCCGGCGATCGGCGCGGCGCTGTTCGTCGCCATCGCGCTCGCCCTGGAGACGCCGGCCGCCGCGCAAGCGGTCGGCCATTTCGGCTCGCTCGCGCCCCCGTTGGCGCGCGCGATCGCGCTCGTCGTCGCCTACGTTCTCGGCGCCGGGCCGGCGGCGGCGACGGGCTTCCTCTATGCGCTGTGGGACGCGGCGGCGCCCGCCGGCGCGCCGCGCTCGCTCGCCGCCGCGCTGATCGGCGGCGCGATGACCTATTGCCTCTTTCTGTGGCTCGCCTCGCTCGGCGGCTCGCTCGAGGCGACGATCTGGACGGACGGGAGTCCCGGGGCGGGCCGTTGGGCCAACGCGGCGTTTTCGGGCGAGCTCGGCGCGACGCTTCGCCATGCCCTGATCGCCTGCGGCGCCGTCGCGGGCCTCGTCTGCGCGATGGCGGCGAGCCTGATCGGGCTGACGACGCGCGGCGCGCTGGCGCTGGAGCCGCCGGCGCCGGCGCCGCCCGGAGGCGTCTGAAATGGCCGACCCCCCGCGCCGCCTCGTCTCCGCCGAAAAACGTCCCGAGGACGAAACGGCGCTGCGGCCGCAGGTGCTGGCCGATTTCACCGGCCAGGAGGCGGCGCGCGCCAACCTCAAGGTGTTCATCGAATCCGCGAAATCGCGCGGCGAGGCGCTCGACCACGTGCTGTTCGTCGGCCCGCCGGGCCTCGGCAAGACGACGCTGGCGCAGATCGTCGCGCGCGAGCTCGGCGTCAATTTCCGCGCGACCTCCGGCCCGGTGATCGTCAAGGCGGGCGACCTCGCCGCGCAACTCACCAATCTCGAACCGCGCGACGTGCTGTTCATCGACGAAATCCATCGCCTCGCGCCGGCGGTCGAGGAAATTCTCTATCCCGCGATGGAGGACTTTCAGCTCGACCTCATCATCGGCGCCGGGCCGGCGGCGCGCTCGGTCAAGATCGAGCTCGCGCCCTTCACCCTGATCGGCGCGACGACGCGCGCGGGGCTGCTGACGACCCCCTTGCGCGACCGCTTCGGCATTCCCATGCGGCTCAATTTCTACACCGTCGCCGAGCTGGAGAGCATCGTGCGGCGCGCCGCGCGGGTGATCGGGCTGGAGCTCGCCGACGACGGCGCCAACGAAATCGCCAAGCGGTCGCGCGGCACGCCGCGCATCGCCGGACGCCTGCTGAGGCGCGTGCGCGACTTCGCCGTCGTCGAGCGCGCGCGAAGCGTCACCCGCGCGGTCGCCGATGGCGCGCTGCGCCTGCTCGAAGTCGACGCCATCGGCCTCGATCAGATGGACCGGCGCTATCTTAACGCCATCGCGGTCGGCTTCGGCGGCGGCCCGGTCGGCGTCGAAACGATCGCCGCCGCGCTGTCCGAGCCGCGCGACGCGATCGAGGAAATCATCGAGCCGTATCTCATCCAGCAGGGCTTCGTGCAGCGCACGCCGCGCGGGCGGCTGCTGACCTCGCACGCGTTCAAGCATCTGGGCCTCGCCGAACCGCCGCGCGAGGCCGCGCAGGCGAGCCTGTTCGAGGAGGAATGAAGCGGCCTCCCCCCCAAGCGAAGCGTCGAAGGCGTTTGCGCTATCGGTTCTTGAATGCGGCCGGGCGCTTTTCGACGAACGCGCGCATGCCCTCCTTCTGGTCCTCGGTGGCGAACAGGGCGTGGAACGCGCGGCGCTCGAAGCGCGCGCCTTCGGCGAGCGTCGTCTCATAGGCGCGATTGACGCATTCCTTGGCGGCGTAAACGGCGGGCGCGGAGAGCGCGGCGATCGCGGCGGCGGTTTTTTGCGCCTCCTCGATCAGCGCCGCGGCGGGCACGACGCGCGAGACCAGCCCGGCCCGTTCGGCCTCGGCCGCGCCCATCATGCGGCCGGTCAGAACCATCTCCATCGCCTTCGACTTGCCGACGAAGCGCGTCAGGCGCTGCGTGCCGCCGGCGCCGGGGATGACGCCGAGCTTGATCTCCGGCTGGCCGAACTTGGCGGTGTCGGCGGCGAGGATGAAGTCGCACATCATCGCCAGTTCGCAGCCGCCCCCAAGCGCGAAGCCGGCGACCGCCGCGATGATCGGCTTGCGCGTCCGCGCGACGTTCTCCCAGCGCGAGACGAAGTCCTGCAGGAACACTTCCGGATAGCTCTTGTCCTGCATCTCCTTGATGTCGGCGCCGGCGGCGAAGGCCTTCTCCGAGCCGGTCAGCACGATCGCCCCGATTGTCGAATCGGACTCGAAACCCTCCAGCGCCTGGTTGAGCTCGTCGATCAGCGCCGCGTTGAGCGCGTTGAGCGCCTGCGGCCGATTGAGGCGGACGAGGCCGACGCGGCCGTGAGTCTCGACGAGGATGTTGGCGTAGGGCATCGCAGGGCTCCGCTCGAGGCAGGGCCAGAGCACTAGCCGCCGCGCGGGGAAATGGGAAGCGGGGAAGGGGCGTGCGAAGCGGGGCGAGCATTGACAGATCGGCGGACGCGCCCTTATGAAGCGCGCCGTGCCCAGGTGGCGGAATTGGTAGACGCACTGGTTTCAGGTACCAGCGGTGCAAGCCGTGAAGGTTCGAGTCCTTTCCTGGGCACCACATAATCGTCCTAGGACGTCCGAAGTCGTCTAAAAACAAACCAACATCAATGCTTTAGCAGCGAATCGGCGTCTGGAGCCGTCCAAAGGCGTTCGCTTGCATCCAACAAAATCGTTGGTATATTCGTTGGTAAGCCCCGATACCAATGCGGATGGATACCAACATGGCGCTGAACGATTTGGCGATCAAGCGCGCCAAGCCCGGCCCGAAAATCATAAAGCTTTCGGACGGCCATGGTCTGCAACTCTGGGTGACGCCTGATGGCGCGAAGCGCTGGCGGATGGCTTACCGCTTCGGCGGCGTTCAAAAGACGCTTGCGATTGGCGTCTATCCAGCCATCGGGTTGAAAGAAGCCCGTCAAGCGCGCGAGGATGCGCGGCGCTCTTTGTCGAAGGGCCAAGACCTTTCGCAGGCCAAGCGTGAGGCGAAGGCGGCGCAAGCTGAGAAAGGCGCCAATATTTTCGACGCCATTGCGGCGGAACTGGCGGAAAAGAAGAGGCGAGACGGAAAGGCGCCCGTCACGCTGAAAAAGTTCGAATGGCTTTTGGGCTTCGCGCGACCCGCCATCGGCGCCCGGCCGATCGGCGAAATATCGGCGCGGGACGTGCTGGGCGTTCTCAAAGAAGTCGAGGCGCGCGGCGTGCATGAAACCGCGCGCAAGCTCCGCACGGCGATCGGCGATGTATTCCGCTATGCCATCGCCACGGCGCGGGCCGACAACGATCCTACGGTAGCCTTGCGAGGCGCGCTTGTCGCGCCGGCAGTGACGCCACGGGCTGCGATCGTCGCGCCGAAAGCCTTTGGTGGGCTGCTACGGGCGATAGAGGGCTATCAGGGCGCGCCTGAGACATGCGCCGCATTGGAATTGCTCGCCTTGACTTTCGTGCGGCCGGGCGAGCTTCGCGCCGCCGAATGGAGCGAATTCGATCTCGACAACGCCGTCTGGGAAATACCGGCCGGGCGAATGAAGATGCGAAGGCCGCACCGCGTCCCGCTTGCGCCTCGCGCCGTGGCGATACTGCAAGAGCTTCGCAAGTTGCCGGGAGACGGGAAATTCCTCTTTCCGTCCGCGCGCACTTCGGCGCGATGCATGTCGGAAAACACTCTGAACGCGGCATTGCGGCGCATGGGCTTTAAGAATGAGGACATGACAAGCCACGGCTTCCGGGCTTCCGCCTCATCGATGCTGAACGAAAGCGGTCTTTGGAACGCCGACGCCATCGAACGGCAGTTGGCGCATGTCGATAGTGATAGCGTCCGCCGCGCCTACGCCCGCGCCGAGTTTTGGGATGAGCGCGTCCGGATGATGGCTTGGTGGGCGGAGAAATGCGAGGAGATGCGACGGGGCGGGGTGGTCGTGCCATTTCGCGCCTGACCGCGACGCGTCGCCCGATCGATAGCCGAAGGCCTTTGAGCAAATCCAATGCGCCTCAGCCGGATATTCGCGAATGTCTTCAAAGGTCAACTTTCGCGATCATCGATGACAAGAAGGCCCTGTGTGTCGTTTGGGCCATTAGTTGGTCGTCCCGTCGATCTTCAACCTCCGAGATCGCGCAAGAACTCCGACCCCGGCTTTACCCCGGTGACGAGCAGGCGGTCGCGGGCGCGGGTGGCGGCGACATAGAGGAGTTGGCGCTCGGTGTCATAGACGTCTTCGAGTTCCGCCTCGTCGGCCGCCGACTCGATCCGCGAGCGCAGCGGCAAGGCGTCCTCGTCGCAGGCCATGACGGCGACGGCTTTGAATTCGAGACCCTTGGCGAGGTGCATCGTTCCGATGGAGACGCGCTCGCCGGGATCGTCGCCGCGCTCCGACATTTCGAGCGCCTCAGCGCCGGCCACCTGAACGGCGGCCCGCGCGCGGCCAAGCGACTCCGGAGTCCGCGTGAAGACGCCGATCTCGCGCGGCGCAACGCCGGCGCTCAGCGCGTCCTTGATGAAGGCGGCGACGGCGCTCGTTTCGGCGGCCTCGTCCGGCGCCACAACGATGTTGGGCTCCGGCCCGTTGAACACTGAGACCGTCCCCTTGCGGTGCTCGACGACGCCGTCGACGTCTCGGGTCTGCGCCGGCAGCAGGCGGTCCGCGGTGCGGCGGATTTGATGCGAGGTCCGATAGTTGACTTTCAGCGTGGCGGCGCGTCCGCGGACGTCGACGCCGAGCGCCTTCCAGGAGAAGGGTTGCTGAAAGATGCGCTGGCCGAGATCGCCGGAGAAGAACAGGCCGTCCTTGCCTGCCGGCGCGATCGCCGCGAGGAAACGCAGTTCGGGGACGCCGAGGTCCTGCGCCTCGTCGACGACGATATGCGAAAAGGGCTTCGCCGACTTGTCGGCGAAATGGCGCGTCACGGCGGCGAAGACGCCGGGCCATGTATAGAAACCGCGCGACTCCAGGCTGGCCCGCGCGGCGGCGAAGACCGGCCAGAACCGCTCACGCTGCTTCGTTCCCAGCCGCCTGTCGCGGCCGAGCCGCGGCACGGCGAGATACTCCTGGACGCTTGTCACTTGCCAGGCGTCGACGACATGCGCCCATTCGGAGCGCAAGAAATTCAGCTTCGCGGCCAGGCCCGACTCCTCGGCGGCCTTCTCCAGCGCCCGCGCGATCTGGTCGTCCTTCGCCACATGCGCGCGCCGCCCTGTCGCGAGTTCGAACAACTCGGCCGCGACGCCGGGTAGCGACGCGACGCGAATCCGCGGGATGACGCCGGTCTCCGGCCCGGCGAGAAGCCAGACCTTCGTCGCCAGCGATGCGGCGAGCGGGTCGGAGAAGGTCGCGAGCAGCACCCTTGCGTCGGGCGATGATTTCGCCAGCCGGACGGCCCGATGCAACGCGACCACCGTCTTGCCGGTGCCGGCCGAGCCGGCGACGCGCGCCGGGCCTGAAAACTCCTTGTCGACGATCTCGCGCTGCGAGGGATGGAGGAAGACCATCCACTTGTCCCATGGCGCGTCGAGCGCCTGACGCAATTCCTCGACGTTCTCGACGACCCTGAAGCGCCGCAGCGCGTCGGGGTGGGCGTAGGGGTCGGCCGACGCGGGCGTCGGCTTGAGTAGGTATTCGATGTTCTCGTCGACCGAGAAGCGCGGCTCCAGCGCGGGACGAGCGTAAGGACCCGCGGCCGTCGGCTGGCGCAGAAAGCCCGTGGTCGCAAACTGCAAGAGCGATTCCGCCGCCTCCGCTGGTAGATGCGGCCCGAGTTCGAGGAAGGCGTCTTCGCTCGCGGCGCGCACGTCGGCGAGCCAATCGGCGGGCAGGCCGGGCGAAAGCAATTGGTCGTCAGTGAGCTTCACGAAGGGGAGGGGAGGCGCGGACGCCGACGACGTGGGTGACGGTGTTGGCGTCCCACCCTTCGCTCAGCATCGACACCGAAACGACGCAGCGAATGCCCTCGCCGAGCCGGCCGAGCTTGCCGACCGTGTTCATGACCTCGCGCAGGAGGTCGGCTTCGGAGACCGTGTCCGCGTTCGCGCCGGCGCCTTCGCGCGCCGCCTTCTCGCGCTTGAACTGTTCGATCTCCGGCCCGGCGAGGTCGCGGAAGCCGGGGTCGAGCGCGTCGCCGGATTCGATCTGCTCGCTGTCGATGAGGAGGGTGTTCGGCTTGGGCAGCCGGTTGCCGAACTGGTCGAAGTTCCGAAACAGCTCCAGAAAGCCTTGGTGAACTGTGTACGGCTCGCCGTCCTCGTTCTTGCGCTGGAAGCCGGAAATCCATTCGTAGACCAGTTTCGACACCGCCGTGTTGCTGCACACGACGATGAAGACCGGCGGCACGGCGATGACCGGCGCCCATCGCTCGAAGGTCTCCTTGTAGTGCGAGTAGAGGGAATAGAGCGCGGTCTGAAGCTCTGGCGCGAGCTTGAGCGGGTCGAGTTCGCCGGCCTTGCTGGCGCCCTTGCGCGGCAGACTGCGCCCGCGCTCCTTCAGGACCTGCCAGAGGTTGCGATAGATCGGCATGTCGCCGGAGGGCAGGTTGTCGTCGACCGGGACGCGCGGCAGCTTGACGATGCCGCATTCGATCGCGTCGAGCAGCGAGAAGTCGCTCACCACCCAGGGAAAGAGCGCCCCCTCGCGGTAGCCCGAGCCGGCGAGAAAATAGGGCGTCGCCGAAAGGTCGTAGACGGCGGCAAGCTCCTTCTTGCGCTTCAGCGCCTCGATGCCGGAAATCCACAGCCGGGCGGCCTCGCGGTTCTTGACCGCCTCCTCCTTCTCGTCGTCCTTGAGGGCCTCTTCGTCTTCGCGCGGCGGGCGCTCGCGATAGCAATGGTGCGCCTCGTCGTTGATGACGACGACGTTCTTCAGCTTGAGAAGATCGCCGCAGGCGCGCTCCAGCATCGCGCCCTCCGTCTCGACGGTGACCGGCGGTTCGCCGCGACCCTGCAACAGGGCGCGCCCGACCTTGGACACCTCCATGATCTCGCGCCTTCGGAACGCGTGGTAGTTGGTGATGACGATCTTGGCCTTGGCGATGTCGGCGACGAGGTCCGGCGGGATCAGCTCGCGCGAGGCGTAGTAGCTGTCCGGTTCTTCAGGCCTGAGGACGCGCAGGCGGTCGCGGATGGTGATGCCCGGCGTGACGATCAGAAATCCTTTGCTGAATCGGCTGCCGCCTTCCGCCCGCACCGCATTCGACGTGTGCCAGGCGATCAGCATCGCCATGACGGTGGTCTTCCCAGCGCCCGTCGCCATCTTCATTGCGAGCCGGAACAGCTCCGGGTTCGAAGCGGCGTTGCCGTTTTCGAGATGGGCGCGGATCGAACGGTACTGAGGCCGCCGCGCCGCGACCTCTGTGAGCCAGATGATCGTCTCGACCGCCTCGATCTGACAGAAGAAGGGGCGGACGCCCGAGAATTCGTGGCAGCGCCAATGCGTGAGTAGGCGCGCCGTCGTCGGCGTGACGCCCCAGTCGGCTGGATTGGGCAGAGAGCGCCAGCTCGCGACGTGGCTGCGGATTTCGTTGATGATCGGGGTCGGGTTGTATTCCTGGTCGCCGGCCGCGGGGGCGTCCCGGTCGCCGAACGGCAAGGCGCCTTGGCGCGTCCGCCCGCTCTGCATCCGAGGCATGGGGACGGGCGTGATGATTTCGGAGCGACGCCGCCCCTCGATGGGTGGAACATCGAGCGGCTGCCCGCCGTCCAGCGCATGATGGAAGCGCGGCGCCCCATACGGGTTGTTCAATATCGGCTGCTCGAAAAACGAAGCGGCCATCGCCCCCGTCCCCCTGGCGCGGCTAACCTTGGAAGCAGACTAGTCCATTTCTTGACGGTCCGCACATTCGAAAACCGTCAAAATCACCGCATGGCGGTTTTGGCGGAGTCGCTATCGTCGCGCACCGCGAGGCTGGTCGGTTCACGCGCCGTTATGCTGGTTGGTTCGAAAACGCGATGCCGGCACCGCGGATCAGGCCTGCACCAAGGCGCGGATTTTCGCGAGCACTTCCCGATCGGGCGCGATCGGTTCGAGCGAGATCGCCCCGATTACTTCTCCTTGTTGGTGCGGATCGATCGTGCCGTACGAGGTCAAGGTCGTCGCCAGATTCTCATGACCGAGATTCTGGCTCCAGGCCTTGATCTCCCGCGGCGATCGACACACCGATTGCGCCAAGTGGCCGAGCGTGTGGCGCAGCGAGTGCGGGGGGAAATAGGGCAGTCCGGCGCTCTCGAACGCCTGTCGGAACATGCCCCGTACAGGCGAGGCGTCACTCCAATGAACCCGTTCGATACCGGCGACGCAGAACGCCTTGTCGTCGTTGACGCCGACCTTGATGCGCGGGAACAGCGGATCGTTCGGGCCGAACAGATGATCGGTCTTCAATTCGTCGACCCAGTCGGCGACGATCTGCTTCAAGTCGTTCCCAACCGGGAAAAAGTAGGTGTTGATGCTCTTGGCGAATTTCGTCTCGACGCGGTCGGGCTCCTGCCGGACAAGGGGCGGCGACTTTGCCATGTCGATATGACGGAGCGAGAGCGACACCAGGGCGCGGTCGCGAATCCCGGTGAGAAGGGTCACCGCGATCAGGGCGCGGTTGCGCCGATCGACCACAGCGTCGGCGGGCATGTTCGCGATGACGGCGCGAACCTGCTCGACGCTGGGAAAATCGCGCAGCTTGACCGCGCGGGCCGCCGCGCCGTCCCGGATCGAGGGGCTGAAATACTCGATGTCGGGAACGTGGATTTTCGACTTGAAGCCGGGTTGCCATGCGAGCCAAGTTAAGAACTCCCTCAACATGGCGAGGGTGCTCGACTGGGTCGACAGGCTCAGCGCCTCTCCGGTGCGCTGCCCGCTCGTTGCCGCAAGCCGTTCCTTGAAGCCGATGGCCTGTTCTCGGCGAAAGGTCTTGAAGTCGCGCGCGCCGGTGTAGTCCTCGAAGCGTGCGATGGCCTTTCGGACCGCGTCGACCGTCGACTCGCTCTTGCCACGCGCTTCCTTCAGGAAGCGGAAATAGTGCCGCTTGATGCGCTCATTCTGTGGGTTCAGTTTCGACATGCGGTCGATCCTTCTCGAAATCACAATTCGCAATGGCTTCCGGCAAGTCGCTTAACCGTTCCGGAGCCATCGACTTGAGTTCGAGCAAAAGGGCCAGTTTTCCGAGATCGGAGCGACGAACCGATCGATGCATCTCGGTTCCGCATTCGTTGCAAAGCGCCGTCAGTTTGACGATTTTGTCGCTGTGGGGGCGGATGTCCGCCATCCCGCCCCAGGCGCTCCGCGACTCGCGGCACTTGAAGCAGTAGAACTCACCGGGCCGACATTTCCGCCGGCGGGCGCCCTGCCGCGCTTGAAGAAAGGCCTTCAGCGTGGTGCCGTAGACGAGCAACGGTCGCCGATCATCGATCGTCGCCAGTCCCTGTATCAGCCAATGCCGGACCGTGTTCCTGTGGACGTCGAGCAGCTTGACGACGTCGCCGACGTCGTAGGTGCAGCCCGTCTTGATCCTCGAAACGGGGTGGCGAAGACGCCTCGCCTTGGCGCGTGTGACTTTCGCCACGGCGGGACCTCAACGTAGGCGATGTTCGGCGATGCGCTCCAAAATCCAACGGTCGATCTCGCCTTCGACCCACGCGACGCAGCGGGTGGAGATCGACACCGGCGCCGGGAAACGGCCTTCCCGGACATAGGCGTAGAGGGTGCTGCGGCTCATGCCGGTCCGGCTAAGGACCTGCTTCAGACGAAGGAAAGTCGTTCGCGATTGGTTGTTATCGGAAGTCACGGTTTCTGCCCGCATCAAATTGGACGTGAGCAAACGATCGCGTATGAAGTCCGATTCGAATAGCTAGTAGGCTTGCAAATAACTCACCCTCTGGATGTGCAGCGACCTACCTATCCCCCTCCTGCCCGATTCGGTCAGAAGGGGATGTCGTCATCGAGGTCCCCCTCAGTATTTCCAACCGAGGGGGTAGGCGGCTTCGGTCTATGGGTAGGCGAGTTCGAGCGGCGACCAGGCCGAACCTTCCTAACCCATCCCGTCGGTTTCGCGACCGGGAGTGGGTCCGAAGGGGCAGGCTTGGCGCCCGGCGTCGGACTGGTGCCGCCGGCCGGTTTCCAATTAGCGACCTTGCAGATTTCCTCAATGCCAAGCTTGTTCGGGTTGCCGTCGTCGTTCGTCAACCCGTATTCGTTGGAGTGTTTGCGCAGCCAAACCTCCAGGGCGTGCTTCGGGGTCTTGCCATTCAATGCGTCCGGATCAGCGGTGACCTCATTCCATGCGCGGACTGCCGCAGCCAACTTTGGCGCATAGAAACCTCCAGAGGGGTCCGCTAGTGGATGAAATCTGACACTTGAATCCCCGTCGAGGATTCCCCTCGGACTCGCAGCGTGCGAGTCTGCGGCATGCGAACCGGCATTTCCCTTTCGATCACTCGCGCCGACCTGGATCGGCTTCA
>Ga0326728_10015943_pt1 | contig 15475 bp, 16 predicted proteins | sample MB3enrmetagenome_FD_207602 | JGI IMG/M metagenome (GOLD analysis project Ga0326728, IMG submission 207602) | Lab enriched peat soil microbial communities from McLean, Ithaca, NY, United States - MB31MN | ecosystem: Environmental > Terrestrial > Soil > Wetlands > Peat | place: USA: New York...
AATTCGGACAGCCGCTGCCCAACCTCAACCAGAAACTATGATCGAAACCAGCTTTCTTGCCCAAACCGCAACAGCACAACCCGCCTCGTCCGGCTAATTTGGACAGCCTTGCGGCTTGCCGCGTCTCCCGCCGGACGCAATTCGGCATTTTTCCGTGGCCACAATAATTCTGGTTTGCTTTAGTGAAGCGTGGTGGAGGCATTAATGAAGAAGCGGGGTTGCGGTAACCAGGGGAGGCGCAAACTGGGGACGGTACTCTTGTGTGAGGTGTGAGCATTGATCGGCCCGGCCCGGTTTCTTCACTACCTTTATCTTCCGGAAATCCGTTATGCTTAGTGGAGATTTATGACCCTACTCGACGCTCCGAACTACGATCCCGCAAAAGCGCGGCGGCGGAAAATCAAGATCGCGGCCGCCGTGGTGGCCGTGATCGTTCTGGCCGCGCTGGCTTGGATGAACCGCAACTGGCCCGAAGAACGCGCCGTCGATAAGTTTTTCAACGCGCTGCAGCGCCAGAATTACGAAACCGCCTACGGCATTTACTTCAACGATCCCGCATGGCTCCAGCATCGGCAGAAATATACCGTGTACACGTACGCGGATTTTTATCGCGACTGGGGACCGGGCGGCGAGTGGGGATTAGTCAAGTCGCATAGAATTTACGGATCGGCGAACACCAAGGGTTTTGTCAGTGGAGGCGTCGTGGTTGAGGTCGTGGTCAACGAGCGCACCGAGCACGCCCGCATATTCGTGCAGAAATCGGATAGGACACTGACCGTGTATCCATACTAGCTCGTATAGGAACGGGTGGGCGCTCTACGCCGCCTGGGCCGCGATCTGCTCCAGGGTTTTCTGCAGCGACGCCTCGTCTCCCACCGCCACGCAGGTCTGGGAACGGTCGATCTGCCGCATCAAGCCGCACAGAACTTTTCCCGGGCCGATTTCAATAAACAGCCCGACCCCTTTTTCGATCAGCCGCCGCACCGACGGCTCCCACTTCACCGTGCCGGTGACTTGGCGAATCAGGGCTGCGCGCGCATCCTCCGCGGAAGTTACATACGCAGCATCGACATTTGAGACCACCGGACACGAGGGGTCCTGAAAATTCAGCGCGCCCAAGTCCACCGCCAGACGGTCCTGCGCCGGCTGCATCAGCGAACAATGGAAAGGAGCGCTGACCGGCAGGCCGATCGCCTTTTTTGCTCCGCGTTCAGCGGCAAGCTTGATGGCGCGCTCGACGGCGCCAACATTTCCCGAAATCACAATTTGCTCGGGCGAATTGATATTGGCCGCCTGGCAAACTTCTCCCTGCGCCGCATAGTTCGCAGCATCGCCCGCAGCATCGCCCGCAACTTCGGCCGCAATTTCGGCGACCTGGTCGAACGGCATTCCCAGGATGGCCGCCATCGCTCCCACACCCACCGGCACCGCTTCCTGCATGTACTTGCCGCGATTGCGGACCGTCCGCACCGCATCGGCGAAGTTCAGCGTGCCCGCGGCCACATGCGCCGAATACTCGCCCAGGCTGTGCCCGGCGACAAAGTCCGGCTTCAGACCTCTCTCTTGCAATACACGCCACGCCGCCACCGACGCCGTCAGGATCGCCGGCTGCGTGATCTCGGTCAGCTTCAATTTTTCTTCCGGCCCTTCGAAGCAAAGCTCGGACAGTTTGTAGCCGAGCGCCTCGTCGGCTTCTTCGAAGGTCCGACGCGCGACCGGATAGTTGCCGGCGAACTCTTTGCCCATTCCCACCTTTTGCGAACCTTGGCCGGGAAACAAAAATGCAATCGGAAACGATAAATCGCTCATTGAGATAGCCAGAGTACCGTAATTATGCTTTTGACAAACTCGCTCTGAACATCGCAGGGCTTAGTCTCCATACGCTAATAGGTTCAAGCGAACTAGAATCAGCAGAAAACATAGGCCAAGACCCCAAACGGCGATCCTGTTTACTTGCTTCGGCAAGATGTGGAATTTCGCGACGATAAGGCATGGAACTCCGATCACTAGAATCACCGTCATCAAGTGTGTAGCGATGAACAGTCTCATTTCTAACTTGCCTTCTTTGTCAATTCCCTCGCCAGAACATGCTCACGTTGGTATCGCCACGCTCAGGTCCGCCAGCTCGCGCTCGATGGTTTCGTTCACCTTGCCCTCGGCGAATTCCGCCGCCACCCGCACCGCGTTCTTGATGGCGTTCCAGTTCGATGATCCGTGCGTGATGATACACACGCCTTTTACGCCCAGCAGTGGCGCACCGCCATACTCGGTGTGGTCCAGCCGCTTCTTGAAATCGGAAAACGCGTTGCGCGAAATATACGCGCCCACCTGCCGCGTGATCGTCGCCTTCAAGGTCTCTTTCAGCACGGTGCGCACCAGCCGCGCCACGCCTTCCGAAGTCTTCAACGCAACATTGCCCACAAATCCGTCGGCCACGATCACATCGACATCGCCGTTATATAAATCGCGGCCTTCCACATTGCCGATAAAATTGATGGGCAGCCGCTTGAGCAATGGAAACGCCGCGCGCGTCAGCTCGTTGCCCTTGCTCTCTTCTTCTCCGATCGAAAGCAGGCCGACCCGCGGATGCTCCATGCCGAAAATCGAGCGGCAGTAAATCTCGCCCATCACCGCGAACTGCTCCAGATGATTGGGCGTGCAATCGACGTTCGCGCCCACATCGAGCAGAATGGCCGCGGTGTTGTGGACGGTAGGAAACGCAGCCGCCAGCGCCGGACGATCCACGCCCGGCAGCGCGCCCAGCACCACTTTGGCCGTGGCCATGGCGGCGCCCGTGTTGCCCGCCGTCACAAAACCGGCGGCGCGCCCATCGCGCACCAGCCGCAGTCCAACGCGGATCGACGAGTCGCGCTTGGCGCGAATCGCTTCCACTTTGTCGTCCATGGCGATAATTTCGCTGGCCTGGACCACCTCCACCGGCAGATGCCGCGCACCGCGATAATGCGCCAGCTCGGCCCGCAACTGCGCTTCCGGCCCCACCAGCAGCACGCGCACGCCGTGATGGCGCGCCGCTTGCAACGCGCCTTCAATCTCCGGCTTCGGCGCCTTGTCGGAACCCATCGCATCGAGTGCGATTACGCTAGGCATGAAAGGAGACTAGGACTTCTCTTTGACTTCGACCACTTCGCGGCCCTTGTAGGACCCGCACTTCGGGCAGGCGCGGTGCGGCATCTTCCGCTCATGGCAGTTCGGGCACTCCGACAGCGAGTGCTTGGAAAGCGAGTCATGCGCCCGCCGCGTGGCAGTGCGCTTCTGTGAATGTCTGCGTTTTGGATTCGGCATGATGGTTCCTTTATCAGCTATCAGCTATCGGTTTTCAGCTATCAGTCAACCATGCTTCAACTGAGAGCTGAAAATTGATGGCTGACAGCTAGTCATTGTTCCAGCTTATCCCGTATTTCTTTCAGCGCCGACCAGCGCGGGTCTTCGACCTTGTCCACGCACGAGCACTGCATTTCATTCAAATTCTTGCCGCAGTGCGGACACAAACCTTTGCAATTTTCGCGGCAAACCGTCTTCAAGGGCAGCGCCAGCAAAACCTGCTCGCGCAGCGTATCTTCGAGCAACAAGCCTTCGCCCTCGTAATACCCGATCTCGGCCTCGGCGTCGGTGACCGAAAGTTCTTCGTGCCCAGAGTCCACTCCCAGCGGCCTGTACAGCAGATCGAAACTGCGCTCCACCTGATGCACCACCGGATCGAGGCAACGCGCGCACGCCACTTCCAGGCTCGTCTCCAGCTTGCCCTTCACCCGGATGTCCAGCACCACCTTATGCTTGCCGTGATGCTCCTCGACCAGATCGGCCCGGCCTTCGCTGCGCAACGGCGACTGCTGCCGTACCTCCGCACCCAGGTCGATCGCACCCGGGCTGTACTCCTCCCGGAAATCGACCGGGTGAATCTCCAACTCCTCTAGTTCGATGAGCATTGGAACCTCCGCCGCCCCCACTCCAATCGCCGCAAAGGCCTGCGGAAGTGCGCACAGAGACGAAAGTCTCTTCGGGAGCAATGCTTAAGAATAATGGCCTGAAAACTGGGTGTCAAGGAAGAGGAGCGCGGGTAGTGGCCTAATTTGGTTTGTATTCCTCGTTATCATCGGCTGCGCCGTATTTACTCCATATGCCTTGAGCGAAACCGCTCCCATATTGGTATACGGTATACCTTCTTCTGAATTTCACTATCCACGTCTCGTCGAAGATGTTGGTATATGCAATGGTTCCAGTGAGATAGATACAGTGGCTCCCCTTTCTGACGCCTTCGATTCTCGGATCGCCGGTACTCCACATCGTCACATCCACAACCTTTTTGCTATCCAAAAGGGCAATCGCTGGATCGCAAGACTCGTCTGGCGCAAGAACTTCTGGGAGATTAGCCGAAGCGCCTCCGCCCTCCGGCTCTTCCGGCCCACTGGTTTCTCCAATCCAGCATTTGTAAAAACCGGAGCTTATGAATGCAATCGACCCGCCGTGGTTGTGAATCTTGCAGTCGATCAAGACCACATCAGGACTATCAGTCAGGCCAAGGTCCACATCTCGCGTCAGTTCGACCCGAAGTCTAGCCCTCTCCTTCTGCCGCGCCACGTCCAATTGTTTTTTCATCACATCAACGCTCAGCAGGGCCGCATTTGCAGATCGGCGTGTTTCACACGACTGCCAGCAAATAAAAGCAGCCGTTACAACTCCGACGATTACAAGCGCCCCCGTAAACCACGCCAATTCTTGCTGGATCTTAAAATCGTCACTGGCAATCAACAATACGAGAAGCAGGTATTTCATAGCACGTTCATTGTATCCCTAATTACATTAAACTTATCCATATGGATATACTATACTATCCCTATGCCTACCCTATATGTGGAAAACGTGCCTAAGGACCTCTACGAAGCCCTGCGCGCCCGCGCCCGCAAAAATCGCAGTTCCATCGCCGCCGAGGTCATTGCGCTGCTGAAGGATGCCGTGCCCACCGCGGCGGAACTGAAACAACGCCAACGCCTGTATGAAGAGCTTATGCAGCTACAATCCTCCACACCCCCTGGGCGCGGTCCATTTCCAACTACGGAAGAGATGATCCGCGAGGACCGCGAACGGTGAAAACCTGCGTCGTAGACGCCAATGTCGCTGCTAAGTGGCTTCTGCCCGCAGCCGGCGAAGGTCTTCTCGATCAGGCGAATCGTTTAGTCGCGTTGCATGTGAAGCGTGAGTTGCAACTTGTTGCGCCCGATTTGATCGAGGCTGAAGTTGGCAATGTCCTTTGGAAAGCTGTACGGCGCAACCGCATCAGCCCGGCAGACGCCCAGAGTTCCTTGCGACGCTTCGCTGCTCTTGCAATCGCAATTGTCCCCACCTCCGATTTGCTGGTGCAAGCGTTGCAGATTGCGGTGGCCTGCGACCGGAGCTTCTACGACAGCCTTTATGTCGCCCTGGCGCTCACGACCAAGTCCGATCTCATCACCGCCGATGAGCGTCTCGTGAACGCACTCGGCAGCCGCTTCCCCGTCCGCTGGCTGGGAATTTTTAACCAGTAACTCGCATGCAAGTATGTGCCGAGGTCGTCCCCGCTCTTGCCGGGACGCTCGATTTACGGATATAATTCCTTCCACCCGGCTGCCCGCAATTTCGTAGTACGAGGCCTGCCGACCCGCTAAGGATTCTACGATGTTCGACCGCGTCTAATTCGCCGCTCTTTCGATCCGCATTTGCGATCCGCTCTTGCGGATGTCCCGTTTTTCCCTTTGCTCTAGCCACGCCGTCGTGCCACTTTCCTTCAGCGGAAGCGACGCGTAGAAAGTCTGTCGGACATTTATGGAATTTGTCACGGTAATGGACAATCCGCCGCCTTCACCCGAGCGCAGCCTATGGAGCTCTCTGTGGGAAGCGGTCCGTGGTTCTCATCAGGACTACACCATGGGAAGCCTGAACCGGGCAATTCTGCTGCTCGCCGTTCCCATGGTGTTGGAAATGGTGCTGGAATCGCTGTTCGCAGTGGTGGACGTTTTCTGGGTGGGAAAGCTGGGCGCGAACGCCGTCGCCACGGTTGGACTCACCGAGTCGCTGCTGAGCCTGATTTTTGCCGTGGGCATCGGATTGAGCTTGTCGACCACGGCGATGGTGGCGCGGCGCATTGGCGAAAAAGATCCCGAGGACGCGGCCGTGGCCGGAGTACAGGCGATCATCCTGGGCTTGGCCACGTCGCTTGCCGTCGGAATTCCGTGCTTCATCTACGCGCCCCAGTTGCTGCGTCTGATGGGAGCTTCGAACGATATTGTCGCGATGGGCAGCGGCTATGCCCGAATTGCGCTCGGCGGCTGCGGCGCCATTCTCATGCTCTTCCTCAACAACGCGATCTTTCGCGGCGCCGGTGACGCCGCCATCGCCATGCGTCTGCTGTGGGTGTCGAACATCATCAATCTGATTCTCGATCCCTGCCTGATTTTCGGGCTGGGCCCGTTTCCGCGCCTCGGCGTGACTGGAGCCGCTCTCGCCACTTTCACCGGACGCAGCATCGGAGTGGCCTACCAGTTCTACCGCCTGTTGCGCGGCACCGAGCGCATTCGCATCCTGACGCACCAGATTCGCGTGAATCTCAGTGTTCTGCTGCGGCTGGTGCGCGTGTCGCTGACCGGAATTTTACAATTCGCCATCGCCCACACAAGCTGGATTGGATTGGTGCGCATCGTGAGCGTCTTCGGAGCCGCTGCGCTTGCGGGTTACACCATTGCCATTCGCATCGTCGTGTTTCTTATTCTGCCGTCGTGGGGACTCAGCAACGCGGCAGCTACGCTCGTGGGCCAGAACCTCGGGGCCAAGAAGCCGGAACGCGCCGAACAGGCCGTCTGGCGCACCGCCTTCTACAACATGATTTTTCTCGGATCGGTGGGAGTGCTTTTTATATTCATGGCCGAGCCCATCGTGCGCCTGTTCACGCAAGACCCGGCGGTCGTTCCGCTGGCGGCGGCGTGTCTGCGCATCGTCAGCTACGGCAACATCGGATACGCCTATGGCATGGTCATGCTCCAGGCCTTCAACGGCGCTGGCGACACGGTCACGCCCACCATCGTGAATTTCTTTGGCTTCTGGCTGCTGGAGATTCCGCTGGCATACTGGCTGGCGATTCCTATGCGCTTGCATTCCAACGGCGTTTTCATCGCCATCGTCATCGCGGAATGCAGCATCGCCGCCGCCAGCGCGGCGCTCTTCAAGCGCGGAAAGTGGAAGACGCAGAAAATATGAGAAGGCAGGCTCGGAGACAGCCTTGGAAGGATCGGGAAGACTACAGAAGGTAGCCTCGATCCAGCCCGTGTTTCACTCCGCCCACCCAGGGCTCCGTCAGGTGCTTTCGTACGGTCTCGTACAGGTGGATCACAACCTCGGTGGAGATCGGCTTCTTTTCGTACCCTGGCAGATACCGAAATTCGCGATCGGTATTCTTCTGTTTCCTCAGAACGTAGATTTGATCGACTTTATACTTCTTCAGGTTTACATCCTCAGTTAACTTCAGCCACTCCATCACGATCACGTAGATGGAATTGGGAGTTCTGATTTTTATCTGCTCGGCCGCCATCGAGGATCCCTCAAGCATGGTTAGATCCAGATACGTCTTACATTCGATGGCCACTGCTGGCAGTTGGACCTGCTCCTCCTGGTGCTTATCTGATCCAGTGCAACGGATGTCCAGAGTGACATTTGTGCCAATCACAAAGTCGTGGTCTTTCGTTTCTATGCGGGCGAATGGGTCGCGCACCATCTCTGCATAGGAAGGCGGCGCGAAGAAAATGTCCTTGAATGTAGCGGCCTTCCCCACCGTTGCCGCTCCGCCAGCGTCGGACACCAAGTCGCGAAATAGGTAATAGACAAACTCCTCAAGTACCGAGGAGTGGAGGTTCGAGCGAGAGTCGAAGGCTTCTGCGTACTCCTGTCGATCGATGAAATCCTTGTAAGAGCTGAACAACTCGACGCGCTTTACGATGGTAGATTCGTCTTGCGCATTTCTGATTCTCGTTGGGCCCGAGAGGGCAAGGTTGGCAGCCTTCCACTTGTCATATTCAGCACGAATCTCCTGCAAGAGCCGTTTGCTCTCCGGGTCGATGTACTTTGTCTCGTGGTTCTCTTTCTGGAACAGATTCTGTCCGTGGACGAACATTCCGGCCATGTTCTCCTTTCAATTGATCGAGTAAGTTGGCGGCCAATGCTCTCGCCAGAAGAGGCGGAACAGCATTCCCGATCTGATTGTACTGGCATAGAAACTTTTCGTCCCAGCGCTCTTCTCGAGCCAGAAGCTTTTGGCTCACAACCGTCGGTTTTCCCTTGAAAGCGTACCAGTCCGGGAACGATTGGAGTCTTGCGCCCTCACGCGGTGTAAAGTTGCGGTTCGCGAACGGGTGCACGAAGTTCGCGTAGAACGCGGCCGGAATCGTGTGGCAGGGCCGATCGGGATGCATCCTCCGGTTGTTTTGATCGTATACCTTTTCCGATTTTATGCCGTTGCCGTTCCGCGCAAGCGGCCCCAAGTGAGCTGGGACATCGGAAGCCGTGTCACCGCACTTCATGGATGAAAAACGTTCAACGAGGCGCCTTGAATGTTTCATTGCCTTGTGGTTGAGCACGCTGTCCGAACCGCGCCTCAGGAGCGCTTGGTACTCATTTTCCGGGGATCCGGGGTACTCCATGACCTCCTTGCCTTGGCCTGCCTCGATTTGTGGCAGATCCGAGATCGCCTCCCACAAGGTCGGGGTCGGCAAATGCGCCGAGAACAGACTTGCCGAAGGAGAAGGTGAGTGCGTCGGGACGGGGAAGCTACTAAGGAGGCTTACTCGCGAAGCCACAACGAACAATCTCCTTCGAATTTGTGGGACACCGAAGTCTACCGCCTCTAGGATTCTGAAATCCACTGAGTATCCCAGGGATTCCAGCTCTCTGCAGATGATGTCTATGACAGGCTGCCTTGAACCGGTCCTCGCCTTGACCAGGTTCGGGACATTCTCCATTATCAGCAGTTCCGGCGAAAGAACAGCCCCCACACGAATGAACTCTTCGAAAAGCGAGTTGCGGGGATCGGACGGGTCGCCGGCGTCGCGTCGGCAAACCGAGAAACCCTGACACGGCGGGCCTCCTACCACGATCAAAGGCTTCATCTGTCCAAACTGGTCGAGCATCTCCTCGTCGGAAACCTGCTCGATATCCTTTACGAGAACCTTCGCATGGGGGTGATTAAAGGTAAAGGTCTCGGCCGCCCAGACATCCCTTTCAATTGCCCCCACAACCTCGCACCCCGCGAGCTGAAAGCCGAGACTGAAACCTCCGGCTCCCGCAAAGGCGTCGAGCACACGCGCTGGCATCATTGCATCCCCTGCAGTAGTAGTTTTGTTCCGTAAGGGGCATTTTTTCACATCGACAGGGCTCCCCACACTTTCAACAGCCCGCTAGCACTCTCTAGTACTCTCGTACTTTCCCGAAACGAAACCCGTTCCCACAGAGCTTGTTTTCCCCTGCGTCAAGATTCTAACCCGGATCGGGCGATTGCGTAATTTGCGAGTTTGGTATGCCGTCGCGCCTTGCCTTCCACCCGGTCGGCAGCCCGCAAATCTGAGTGCTAGAATAACCAGTTTGCTCTTCTAGCTCCGTACTTATAAGGAAGCCTTCATGCCCAGCACCATGCTCGCAGTAGTCAAGCCAGAAGCCGCGCCGGGCGCGGAAATTCGCGAAGTCAAAATTCCCAGTTACGGCCGCACCGACGTTCTTGTCAAAGTCAAAGTCGCCTCCATCTGCGGCACCGATCTGCACATTTACGAATGGGACCGCTGGGCCCAGGGGCGCATTCATCCGCCGCTGATTCCCGGACACGAATTTTGCGGCGAAGTGGCCGCCTTCGGCGATGAAGTGACCAGCGTCAAGGAAGGCGATTTCGTGTCCGCCGAAATGCACGTCGCTTGCGGCAAATGCCTGCAGTGCCGCACTGGCGAAGCCCACATCTGCCAGAGCGTGAAAATTATCGGCGTCGATGCCGACGGAGCTTTCGCCGAGTACGTCGTCATCCCCGAGTCGAATATCTGGAAACTCGATCCGGCGATTCCCCAGGAATACGCTTCCATTCTCGATCCGCTGGGCAACGCCGTGCACACGGTCATGGCCGGAGAAATCGCCGCGAAAACCGTGGCCATCACCGGCTGTGGCCCCATCGGGCTGTTCGCGATCGCCGTGGCGCGGGCGGTCGGCGCCAGCACGATTTTCGCTATCGAAGTCAACGAACATCGACGCAAATTGGCAACCAAGATGAACGCCGACTTCGCGCTCGATCCTTCGAAAGACGATGTGCGCGCCATCGTCGCTGAAAAAACCGGGGGCCTCGGCGCGGACGTGGTCCTCGAAATGGCCGGCCATCCCGACGCCATTCGCACCGCCTTCGATATCGTGCGCCGCGGCGGACGCATTTCTCTGCTCGGCCTCACCTCAAAACCGATCCCGCTCAATTTCTCGGAAGACATTATTTTCAAGGGGCTCACCATTCAAGGCATCAACGGCCGCCGCATGTACCAAACCTGGTACCAGATGACCGCCCTGCTCAAGAGCGGACGCATCGATCTTCATCCCGTGATTACCGACCGCATTCCTATGAAGGATTTTTCCAAGGCAATGGCGCGGCTCAAGACGGGCGAGGCCAGCAAGATATTGTTGTATCCAAACGGGACCAAATAGCAGGGGCGAAAACGCACGCTGCCAGGCGAGTTTTCACTCGTTGGCAACGCGGCGGTGCGGCTTCACGGCCAGGCAACGGGCGAAGATCGCCGACACCTGCGGGATCTCTTCTTCACTCAACCGAATCGCGCTGCCTAGTTTTTTCAGTGCTGCATTCAGCGCGGCGGGCTGCGAGTGCGTCCGTTCCAGAAGCTGCTGCCACTCCAGCGCCACGGGAATGCGCTCGCCGGTTTCGGCGTCTTCGCAAAATTGATCGGCCGCTTCCGGAGGAGTCCCGTACTCGTCGGCGACGTCCTCGTGAAAGTAGCCCCGCAGGAACGTATGCAGCGCGGGAAAATTGGCGGCGGTGATTTCCGGTTTCGAGTTCATGGGCGGCACTCCGGATAAGAAGTCAAAACATAATACTCGTTGGGCCCGGCGTACTTCAGCACAACCAAAGCGTGCGTGCACGGACGCGCCTCGCTCTCGCCACGATTCATGGTACGCCCAATCGGAGCACCGGCGTTGTATTCCAGCACCAGGTTTGGATGCCCGCCCGGGCGCCGAAGCCATTGCTGGATTCGGTCGTGCGATTCCGCGATCGCCGCGCCTACGGTATGTTCAGCGGCCGCGCGGTCGGTGTAGGTTGAGGCGCCGGTTATGTTGGGCTCCCGCTCCAGGCGCTCGCGCAGTTGCCGATCGGTCTGTCCCACATGCTTACGCAGGATGTGTCCGCCCGCGGCCTCGTCCTGACTGAGGTCGCGCGTGGGGCCATGCTTCGCGGCAATGGAAGAAGATGACGCCGGACTCGCGCTATTCGTAGTGGGGGACTTTTGGCACGACATTATGGCGCACATCCACAGCCCGACTGCCGCGCCGGCGATAACGACACGAACTATGGAGGATTTTGTCATCCAACCCCAAATTACGCCCAAATAGAGAGCCGTGCGTCCCCGCCCGGTTGGACCCTTCGACTGCGCTCAGGGCAGGCTCGCGAGGTACCCGTCCCTTTACCAAGGACCCAGTTACTCCTGCAATGTTGTGGAAATTGTGCTACTAAACATGGTGTGCGGACAAGTGTACTGGATTCGTTGGACGATTTCGAGCGCTGGGGCAAAAACAATAACAAAGACTGCGCCTGCGTGTTTCCGCGCGGTTACCGGCGCGAGCGTTGGAGCTACGGGCGCGTGGCCGCGTTGGCGTATCGTTTTGCCCGCGAACTTGCAGCGCGCAACATCGCCAAGGGCGACGCGGTGCTGTTGTGGAGTCCGAACTGTGCCGAGTGGGTCGCGGCGTTCCTCGGATGCGCGCTTTGCGGAGTGGTTGCCGTTCCCGTCGACGATGCCGCCAGTCCCGATTTCGCGCGCCGCATCGGCGAGCAGGTGCGCACCCGGCTAGTGCTCTGTCCGCGCGAACGGGCCTCGATTTTCGCGGGGATTTTCGACGGGCTCGCGGAAAAGATCCTAACCATCGATCCCGCCGATCTCGAGACCGCAGTTGCGCAGCATCCAGCCGAACGCTTTCGCCCCGCCGAGATTCAGCCTTCCGATCCACTCGAAATCGTATTCACCTCCGGCACAACGGCCGAGCCCAAGGGAGTCGTGCTCACCCATGCCAACGTGGCCGCCAACCTTGCCCCGATCGAAAACGAAATCAAGAAATATCTGAAGTATGAGCGGCTGGTGCATCCGCTTCGCTTCCTCAACCTGCTGCCGTTGAGCCACGTTTTTGGGCAGTTCCTGGGAATCTTTATTCCTCCGCTGCTGGGCGCGACCGTCGTCTTCGAAAACACATTCAACCCCACCGAAGTGATGGCGACGATCCGCCGTGAGCGAGTCTCGGTGCTGGTGGCCGTGCCGCGCATGATCGAATCGCTGAAGCAAAAGGTCGAACGCGATCTCGACAACAGTGGCGGCGGCAGCGCCCGCGAAAATTTTGCCGCGCGCTACGCCGCCGCCAAGGACCAGCATTTTCTGCGTCGCTGGTGGACCTTCCGCGACTTGCGCCGCCAGTTCGGATGGAAATTCTGGGCCATTATCAGCGGCGGCGCGGCTCTCGATCGCGAGACCGAAGAATTTTGGCATCGCCTGGGATACGCCGTGGTCCAGGGATACGGCTTGACCGAAACCACTTCGCTGATCAGCCTGAATCATCCCTTCCACACCAGCCGCGGCTCCATCGGAAAAGTTTTACCGGGACGCGAACTCAAGCTGGGCGAAGACGGTGAAATTCTGGTGCGCGGCAGCGGCGTCGCCAGCGGCTACTGGAGCGGCCGCGAACTGCAACCGCTGGCAAGCGACGATGGTTGGTATGGCACCGGCGACCTGGGCGCGCTTGACGAGGAAGGCAATCTTTTTTTCAAGGGCCGCAAAAAAGAAACGATCGTCACGCCCGCCGGCATGAACATTTATCCCGAGGACCTGGAAGCGGCGCTGCGGCGGCAAAAAGAAGTGCGAGATTGCATGGTCGTCGGATTGGAGCGCAGCGGCAATGCCGAGCCGTGCGCGGTGCTGATTCTGCGCGATGCGTGTAGAGACGCGGCTTGCCCCGTCTCTCGCGCCAACGAAACCCTGGCCGAGTATCAGCGCATGCGCGCGTGGTTCGTCTGGCGCGACGAAGATTTCCCCCGCACTTCGACCGGGAAGCCGCGCCGCAACGTGATTCGCGACGCGGTCGAAGCCAGCCTCCGCGGGCAATCGCCATTGTCATCGCCCGCCGCCAGCCCGCTCTCCGAATTGCTGACGCGCATCACGGGCCGCAGCGTTCAAAACTCGCAAAATCCGACGCCGGACGCAAACCTCGAAACCGGCCTCGGGCTCAGCTCTCTCGAACGCGTCGAATTGTTGAGCGCGCTCGAAGACCGCTACCAGATCGATCTGAGCGAAACAGAGTTCGAAACAAAATTTGCCAATGCCTCCACTGTTGGCGATCTGGAAAAGCTCTTGCAAGACAAGTTAGTCGTTAGTCGTCAGTCGTTAGTCGTTGGCAAACCCTCCGAACGACCAGCGGCTAACGACCAACGACTCACAGCCTCTCCGGCCTTTCACTATCCGCGCTGGGCCCTGCGCTGGCCGGCAACCTGGCTGCGTTTGGCGGCGCATTATCTGCTGGCGCGCCCGGCCGTGTTTCTTCTGGGATGGCCGCGCGTGGCCGGGCGCGAGAACCTGCGCGGCGTTCGCGGGCCACTGCTCGTCGTTTCAAACCATATCGCCGATGTCGATGTGGGATTCATCCAGACCGCGCTTCCCGCCCGCATCCGCCACAAACTGGCAACCGCAACCGGCGGCGAGGCGCTGGAAATGCTGCGTTCGCCCGCTGCGGACCGCGCGTGGCTCGGACGAATCTACGACCGCGCGCAGTGGACGCTCGGCGTCGCCCTGCTCAACCTGTTCCCACTGCCGCGCCAGTCCGGCTTCCGCAAAAGCTTCGCCTACGCCGGAGAGGCCGTGGATCGCGGCTACAGCGTGCTCGTCTTTCCCGAAGGAAAACATACCGAAGACGGCCAGCTTTGCCCGTTCCGCACCGGCGTCGGTCTGCTCGCCAACAATCTGCGCATCCCCATCCTGCCCATGCGGATCGATGGTTTGTTTGAGATTAAAAAAGCCGGAAAGAAGTTTGCCGCGCCCGGAAAAATTCAAGTGCGCATCGGCAAGCCCGTGCAGTTCGCGCCAGAAACCGCACCCGAGGAAATCGCGCGAGCGTTGCAACAAGCGGTCTCGATCCTCTAGTGTGATGTCATCCATGAGCGACAACGTGGATTGATGCTACGAACTTACGGGAGACGCCACGGCTGAACGGGCGAGACGCCCGTCCCTCCATCGTAGGACTCATCCGTCACTTCGGCGCCGCCGCGCACTCCGCGCACGGGCAAACTTCCCGCAGGTAGGGCCACGAATAAATTCCCAAATCGTGTCGATCGTTCCAGGAAAACTTCAGCGCGTACTTGCCCACGGCCTCGGCCGCCAGAGCTTTTACCGCGGGCTTAAACATGGGCAGGGCCCCCGGCGCGAGCTTTACCGCCTCGCCCGGCTTGCGTCCCGACTTGGCGCGCTCATCCTCGCACAGCGCGCACGGACAAGCGTCCCGCAAGAACGCAAACGTATAGACGGACCGGTGTCCATCTTTCCATTCAATCTCCATCCCCGTGCCAGTGGTCAAATGAATCACTACCGACTTGGGGTCGTTCCCCACTCGGGGCGAAAAATCGGGCAGCGCCATAAATTTTAGTATCGCACGCCGGCAGAGCAGCGGATCGAGTGGAGGGCGGGAATGTGCGCTAGCGAGAGTGGGCGCGGACTGAAGCGCCCGCGCCCACTCACAATCTTGCCCAGTTCCTTTGCAAGGAAACCAGGGTCATGCGCTGAGATGGAACAGCGTCAAGTTACGATCCAAGGATCTTGCGCCGCAGGGTTCCGGCAACGGCGATCAGCCCCGTGCCTAAGAGTCCCAGCGTGCCCGGTTCAGGACTATTCAGGTGCGTTTGGCCGAGTACGATGCCGCCCGATTCATCCTGGTACCATTGATTCTTGAAGATCCGAATGGTCTGCGATGTGGTCCCGGTCACATAGTTGCCCTTCCAGTTGACCCCACCGATCGTGCCCGAGAGCGTAAAGATGTATTGGTATTTGCCGGTTTGGCTGTCCAACGTCCAGTCGATCAGCCCCAGGAACGCGCCGCTAAAAATCGTTCCCTTCGGCCCGCCGCCGGGGATGCCCCAGGGGCTGGTGATCAAGAAGCTCGAGCCCACGTTGGAGAACGTCCCGCTGCTCCAGATGCTGCTGCCCAA
>Ga0326728_10015946_pt1 | contig 15471 bp, 15 predicted proteins | sample MB3enrmetagenome_FD_207602 | JGI IMG/M metagenome (GOLD analysis project Ga0326728, IMG submission 207602) | Lab enriched peat soil microbial communities from McLean, Ithaca, NY, United States - MB31MN | ecosystem: Environmental > Terrestrial > Soil > Wetlands > Peat | place: USA: New York...
CGTGGCCGTGGGTGTACAGGACGGCGTCGAGGCGGTGGATTCCCGCGGCAATCGCCTGGGCATGGAAGTCGGGGCCGGTGTCGATGATTACGTTATGCCCCTCCCAGGAGATGAGGACGGAAGGCCTGGTGCGGCGGTTACACGGAGAGGGCGCGGGCAGGCCGGGGCCGGGCGCCACCGCTGAGGCGCAGACGGAGCAGTCGCAGCCGAGCGTGGGGACGCCCATCGAGGTGCCGCTGCCGAGGAATGTCAGGGTAGCCTGCATTGTTTTCTAGCGGACGATGGTGGGGCGTCCGGGCACTCCTGGGCCGGGCGCGCCGGGCGCGCCGGGTGGGACTGGAGGTTGGCGGTTGGCGGAGGAGCGGGCGAGGGCCTGGGTGACTTCGAGGAAGCCCATGCGAATCTCGAACAGAGCGTTGTCCATCAGCTGCGACTCAGCGGGCGTCAGGTTGCCCTTGGTTTTTTCGGCCAGGATGGCGAGCATGTCGATGCTCTGGCGCGCTCCCAGCAGGTCGATCTTGGGCTTCTCGCCCGGCTTGGTGCCCCCGCCGAGCTGCAGAATCGCGGTCATGTAGATGGAGTGGACGATCTGCTCGAAGCTCATCGCGGGCGGATGCTCCATGCCGGGGTTGGCGGCGCGGACTGCGGTGTCCAGGTGGTCGGCGGTCTTTTGATAGGCGGTGTTGGCCTGCTCCATCTCGCTGGCGGTCGGCGGAGGCGGCAGCGGAGCGTCCCCGGAGGATTCGGTGGTGGCCGGCGCAGGCGGCTCGGATACGGGGGCATGAGGGGACTTGAACTCGAGCGGTGGGGCGGGAGTGGCCGGCGCTTCGGCGGCGGCAGCGGGAACTTCGCGTACCTCCGGCTCGGGGGATGGATCGGCGTCGGGGCGCGGAGTTCCATCCAGAGTGAACTTGCGGCGGTCGGTGACGACGAAGGGCTTGTTTTGATCGGACATTTTTAGCACTCTTTCGGTTGGTTCGGATTCTGCAATCTGGTTACGACGGAATGCCAAGCTTCTGGCCCTCGACTTCGCTCAAGCCAGCAGGATGACGGGGTATTGACTAGGGAATTTCGTAGGGCAAGGCGATGGGTGTAGCAGCGCCGCCAGGATAGGTCAGGGTGAACTTGCGGTCGAGCGCCTCGCGGCGGATGATGCCGAGGGCAAGCTGCACCGGCGCGGGTTGGCCGGGGAGATGGATGGATGCAACGCTGGTGAGCTCGCCGACGGGCTTGCCTTGCGCTTCGAGCTGCGTGCCACAGGTGGGCAGCGCGCCGGTGAGGACGAAGCCACTGAAGGCGCGGTGGACGCCGCCGCGCGAGTGGATGCGCTCGACGATCTCCTGGCCGAGGTAGCAGCCCTTGGTGAAGTGAAGGGCGCGGGACTGGACGCCGATGGGTGCGGTCTCCTGCGGCAGGTCGTGGGCCGTTTCCGTGTTGCGGATGTCGATGCCGTAGCGTGGCGTGCCTTCTAAAATGCGAAGCTGCTCCAGGGCTTCGGGCAATACGGGGATTGCTCCGGCTGCGGCGAGTTCCGCAGTGAGCGCGGCGATGGTTGTCGAACCTGCCCATATCTCAAAACGCGCAACCAGGGGGCTGTAAGCGTGGAGGATGACGACAGGCGATCCGCGCCACGACGTGGTCTGCATGTGCATGGGGTCGAGCGAAGCAACGGGCAGGCCGGTCTGGCGGAGCAAGGCGGCGGCTTGCGGGCCACCCAGGCCGACTCCGGCGCGCCCGTCGCTGATGTCGGCCAGCTCGACATCGTCCATGACGATGAAGTGGTTCAGGTGGGCAAGGAGCTTCTCCAACTGGTCGCGGCTGGTCTCCAGCAGGAGGGAGTCGGGCTGGCCGCTTTCCGGAGCAAATGCAATCATGTCGCCCTGGATGCGGCCCTGGGCGTTGAGCAGCAAGTTGTAGCAGCCTTCGCCGGGTTGGAGCGTCTGGATGGAATTGGTGACCATGCCGTTGAGCCAGCGCAGGCTGTCGGGGCCAGTCACTCGAATCCAGCCTGTGTCGTCCAGCGGAGCTATGCCCACCACGCGAAGGAGAGCAGCTAGCTGTGCTTCGCCGGCCAGGGGCAAAGGATGCGGATCGGCGGATTGCAGGGCCGTGGTCATTTCAGAGGTCACGCAAATCTGCGTACACTGTTAATTAGAGCATTTTCACAGCCTCGTGGCATTGGGAAAGATACTGCAATGTGGTTTTCCTTGATAGAAAACCACGTCGAATCCATACTTCTCCCTGACCACCCCTGTGAAAATGCCCATCGCGACCGGATTGGCCGGTTGCGCGGAGGTCGGATGGTAGGCGCGCTGCGCTGTCAGGTTGGGTTGAAGCGATGGGCCGGACGAGGGGCCGCACATAGTCTGCTGACGCTGGCCGTGGTTTTGCTGTGCTTCACGGCCGGTCGCGCGCAGAGGTCGCCGGGGCCGGACTGGGCAGAGGGAGCAAGCGCCGCGGCAGCACAGAACACTCCGCAAGCTGCGCAGAGCGAGGCGACGCACCCTCCGCTGACCAAGGACCAGGCAAAGGACCTGTTTCGCCGAGTCGACAAGATTCTTTCGTTTGTGAGCACAGACACGGGACTGCCGATCGTGCATAGCGTGAAGCGCAAGCTGATTACGCGCGACGAGGTGAACAAATACCTGAGCCAGAAGTTCGAGGAGGATGCAGGAGCAAAGCGGCTGGCGCGAGAGGAGATTGTGCTGAAGAAGTTTGGGCTGCTGGACCGCGACTTCCACCTGCGGCCGTTTATGATCTCGTTGCTGACCGAGCAGGTGGCGGGCTTCTACGACGACAAGACGAAGACCGTGAACCTGTTGAACTGGATCGAGCCGGACGAGCAGGAGCCGGTGCTGGCGCACGAGCTGACCCATGCGCTACAGGACCAGGCGGTCAGTCTGGCAAAGTGGTCGCAGGTAGGTTCGGACGCGATTGCCAGGAACGCGGAGGAGGACAACCAGCATATCCAGACGGACGAGGCAGACGATGCACGCGACGCTGTGACCGAGGGGCAGGCAATGCTGGTCTATTGCGACTACACGCTGCGCTCCACCGGCAAGACGCTGCAGAACTCGCCGGAGATGTTGCAGCAGCTGAAGAGCACGCTGTCGGACACCAGCGGATCGCCGGTGCTGGCGCGCGCACCGCTGCTGCTGCAGCAGTCGCTGATGTTTCCCTACAACCAAGGGATGGGCTTCGAGGGCGCGATCCTGGTGAAAGCCGGAAAAGATGCTGCGTTCGGAGCGGTGCTGGCCAACCCTCCGGCTTCCACCTTCGAGATTCTGCATCCGGCGGCGTATATGGCCCATGTGCCGGTTCCCATGCTGCGTCTACCCGACATTCATCCGCTGCTCGACGCGCAGTACACGCCCTACGATGTGGGCGTGATGGGCGAATTCGACGTGCAGATCCTCACCGAGCTATTTGGTGGAGATGCAGCCGCGGCAGCGCTGACACCGGAGTGGAAGGGCGGCATCTACTATGCGGCGCAGAAGCGGTCGGCGGTGACGGAGGCGGAGAAAGAGTCGACCGCATCGATTGCGCTGCTGTATGAGTCGAAGTGGAGGGACCAGGACGCGGCGCGGGCGTTCCTGCAAGTGTATGCGGGCGAGTTGCCGCGCAAGTACTCGGGGCTGGTGCGGCGGACCAGTGATGAGGCGGACCGGAGTGAGCAGGTCTATACCACCAACGAGGGCGATGTGCTGCTGTCGATCGACGGCACGGGCGTCTTCATCAGTGAAGGGTTTCCCCTGGAGCTTGCACGCAAGCTGCGCGACAGCATTGTGAGCGTGCAGTCGGATGGGCCGCTGGAGTTGGCTGGGGACGAGAACGACTCCAGTGCTTTCGATCCGGGAGCGTCTCTGGTCAGGACATTTTCTTCGGCGGGGGTGATGAAGGCGGCGATGGGCTCGGAGGTCTCTGCCGTGGAACGATATACTTTGCTTCAGCGATAGGAATGTTGCTGAGGTGACCGGCAACGATGACTGAGAGGCAATCGGCGCGCTAGGGCGCTGCCGGATGAGGAGTGAGCGACTTGCAGACGGCGGAGATCGGCATCATCGGGGGCAGCGGCCTGTACGCCATGCCCGGACTGACGGGAGTGCGCGAGCATGTAGTGGAGACGCCGTTCGGCGATCCGTCGGACGCATTCATCCTGGGCGAGTTGGAGGGGCGCAGAGTAGCGTTTCTGGCTCGGCATGGGCGCGGGCACAGGATTCTGCCGAGCGAGTTGAACTTTCGCGCCAACATCTATGCCCTGAAGATGCTTGGCGTGGAGCGGATCCTGTCGGTGTCGGCGGTGGGCTCGCTGAAGGAAGAACACAGGCCGACGGATTTTGTGGTTCCGGACCAGTTCATCGATCGGACGTTTGCGCGGGTGGCGACGTTCTTCGGCGAGGGGGTGGTGGCGCACGTCGGGTTCGGCGATCCGGTGTGCGCGACGGTGTGTTCGGCGATTGAGCAGGCCTGCGCGGAGGTGGGCGTAGTGGGCAAGCGAGGCGGGACGTATGTGTGCATGGAGGGGCCGCAGTTTTCCACGCGCGCCGAGTCGGACCTGTACCGCAGCTGGGGCGCGGACGTGATCGGGATGACCAACCTGCAGGAGGCGAAGCTGGCGCGCGAGGCGGAGATCTGCTATGCGACCGTGGCCATGGTGACGGACTACGACTGCTGGCGCGTGGGGCACGACGATGTGACCGTCGAGCAGGTGGTCGCGGTAATGCAACGGAACGCGGACAATGCAGCGAAGGTGGTGAGGACGGCGGTGGCGCGGATGCCGAAGGAGCGGGAATGCGCGTGCGCCAGCGCGCTGAAGTTTGCCATCATGACCGACCGCGCGGCAATTCCGCAGGCGGCGCTGGAGCGGCTTGGATTGCTGCTGGGGAAATACTTGTAACTATTCTTGTTGTATCAATGATCTTAGATGCATCCGTTAGTTCGTAATCGGTTACATATTCAAATATTTATTTCGTATTGAGTTACATATTCGTTTTAGGAAGCGGAAGCATGGCAATTCTGGTGGTTGGATCGGTGGCGTTCGACAGCATTGAGACGCCGCATGGCAAAGTGGACCATTGCCTGGGCGGCGCGGCGACATACTTTTCGCTGGCTGCGAGCACCTTCACCGAGGTGCGCGTGATTGCGGTGGTTGGCGAGGATTTTCTGCCCAGCCATGAGGCTGTATTTAAGGCGCGCGGCATCGATATACAAGGCATTGAGCGTGCATCGGGGCTGAGCTTTCGCTGGACGGGCGTGTACGCGGGGACGATGAGCGAGGCCGAGACGCTAGGCACGGACCTGAACGTCTTCGAGCGATTCGAGCCGAAGATTCCCGAGGCTTATACGGACAGCGAGTATTTATTTCTGGCGAACATCGATCCGGCGCTACAGGCGCGGGTGCGCAGCCAGATGCCGCGGGTGCGCATGGTCTGCGGCGACACGATGAACTACTGGATCAGCTCCCACGCGGAGAACCTGGCAAAGGTGCTGCGCGAGTTGGATGTGCTGCTGATCAACGACGGCGAGGCGCGGATGCTCTCGGGCGAGCAGAATGCGGTGAAGGCGGCGGAGAAGGTGCTGGCAATGGGGCCGAAGTCGCTAGTGATGAAGCATGGGGAGTACGGCGCGACAGCGTTCTTCGGGGCGCGACAGTTTGCGGGAGTGGCTGCAGTGCCGAGGCCGTTTCGTGCTCCGGCGCTGCCGCTGGCCGAGGTGGTGGATCCGACAGGCGCGGGCGATTCGTTTGCAGGCGGATTCTATGGCTACATCGCATCGCAGCCGGAGTTGACGCCGGCGGTCTTTCGCCGGGCCATGTTCTACGGCGGCGTGATGGGGTCGTTCGCGTGCGAGCGCTTTGGGACCGAGCGGCTACAGGCGGTGACGCGAGCGGAGATTGAGGAGCGGTTTGAAATCTTCCGGGAGATCTCGCATCTTGACTCGGCGGCAATCTAAATCGGAGCGGACGATGACGGCGCCGCGCAGGGCGCAGGGCCTGCGCCTTGCACGACCCGGCACAAACATTGCGCTTCCCGTCTTCGGTCCTGACGAGGTCCATCCGGCGACGCGCGAAGAGATCTACCAGGTGGTGATGGTCGCAGTGTTGTTGGCATTCATGGCGCTCATCTTCTGCTTCACGCGCGGTTACCTGCTGTTGTATGGCGATGCGGTGGCCCACCTTGGCATCGCGCGGAGGATCTTGGACTCGCGCAATCCTGGGCTGGTGCAACTGGGCAGTGTGTGGCTGCCCCTGCCGCACCTGCTGATGCTGCCGTTTGTACAGAAGCTGGAATGGTGGCAGAGCGGGCTGGCCGGCGCGTGGCCGACGCTGGCATGTTATGTGCTTAGCGTGGCGGGGTTCTTTCGCCTGTGCCGGCGGATGCTGGTACCGCGCTGGGCGTTGCTGGCGACCGCGTTCTACGCGCTCAATCCCAACCTGCTGTATCTTGCGACGACCGCGATGACGGAGCCGATTTTTCTTGCCCTGATGATTTGGATGGTGCTGATGACGATGCAGTGCGTGGACGCGATTCAGGCGGACCAACCTTCACGAGCGGCACGGCGGATGGTCGTTCTCGGGCTGCTGATCTTTGCCGCGGTGTTCACGCGCTACGACGGATGGGTACTGGGTACGGCGGTGTGGTGCGTGGTGGCTTGGCAACTGGGTCGCAAGCAAGGACTGGGTCGTAGCCTGGCCCCGTCGTTTGCGGTGTTTACCCTGCTTGCGATCGCCGGGCCAGTGCTGTGGTTGTGGTACAACCAGCACTTTAGCCACGATCCGCTGGACTTCATGCGCGGGCCCTACTCGGCCCCGGCCATCGAAAAGAGGACCTCGCCGCCGGGATCGAAGCACTACCGCGGATGGCACAACGTGGGGTGGGCGCTGCTGTTCTACACACGCACGGCGCAGGTGGTTGCGGCGGCGTGGGAGACAGGATTTACGGCGATGGCCGCGGCGCTGGCTGGAGCGTGGATTGCGCTGCGGCGGCGGATTGCGCGCGCTTCGCTGCTGCTGTGGGTTCCGCTGGCCTTTTATGTTTATTCGGTTGCGTACGGTTCAGTGCCGATCTTTATACCGCAGCTTTATCCGCACTCATACTACAACGCGCGCTATGGCATGGAGTTGTTGCCTGCGCTGGCTCTGTTTGCGTGCCTGGCGGCGGCGGAGGCGGAGCGACGATGGAGGGCCGCGAAGGGCGAAGGCCTGTCCCGGGGGCTAAAGCCCCAAGCCGAATTGGAAGCCGGTGTGCCTGGACTGAAGTCCCGGTCTATCCAAGTGCGGGCGTTTTTCCTGGCGGCGCTGGGGCTGGCGGTCTTGAACCCGCTGGCGATGGTCTACGGGACAGCGCTTGTGCAGCACTGCGCACAATTGATCGAGCACCGCCCCAGCAATTTGCTGGCGAATTATGCGCCTCCGCTGGTGCTGAAGGAGGCTCTGGTGAACTCGTCGACACGGGTGCCGTTCGAGCGGAACCTGGCGCTGGTGCTGCAGGACCTTCCGCCAGGCGCGCCGATCCTGATGCAGGAGTCAGACCACATTGGGGCGTTACAGGACGCAGGGATCGCGCTGCGACGGACGATCAACGAGAGCGATTACGACAGTTGGCACGCGGCCTTGCAGGCGCCGGCGGACCATGCAATGTTCGTCGTGGCGCTGGCTGGAGACGCGGTGTCGAAGGCGGTCGAGCAGCATCCCGAAGGATTGCAGGAGTTGACCATACTGTGCAGTACGGGCCAGCCTTGCGCGCGGATATATCAGTCCGAACACCTTGCTGTTGCCGGTTCGACGGCAGACAAGTAGTGTCTTCATGCGGATGGGCAGGGGTGCGCGCCTGCTATTGAGTGCTGGGGATTCTTTCCCTTCCCTTCCGGCCGCGTTCAAGGTCAAAGTGACAAGATCATAAGTAGTGCTACCATCGCAGCGAAGAGAAAATGCCTATGATTGCGACCTTACCGATATACTTCAGCGCGATAGAACAGATGGTGTCTTATCGGGGCGCTGCTACGCGGTTGTTGTTGGCCAGTAACGCTACGGACAAGGGGGTTGCGTTCGACGATGAAGAGGGGGATTGAGATCAAGACGACTGAGCAGGCGACGATCCCGTTTGTGAAGGCGCATTCCTGCGGCAACGACTTCCTGATTGTGGAGGAGGCGGATGCGGCGGGCGCCCATGCGGCGCTGGCGCGCAGGCTGTGCTCACGCAACACTAGTATTGGCGCGGATGGGATCGAGTTTCTGGAACGGCGCACGAATGGGGATCTTTTTCTGCGGCTCTTCAATGCCGATGGCAGTGAGGCCGAGCTCTCCGGCAATGGCACACGCTGCGTGGCGGCGTGGCTGGCACACAGCGAAGGATTGCGGGAGGTTGCACTGGGAACGCAGGGCGGAGTGAGACGCTGCCGCGTGATTCGCTCGGAGGGAACGATTTATCTGATTGAGAGCGAGATGGGAGTGCCGCGGGTTGAGGCGCGGACGATTGAGATTCCCGGTGTGGGCGCGGTTTCCGGGGCCATGGTTGATGTGGGCAATCCTCACTTTGTTCTATTTGTGGATCGCGAGGACTTTGCCGCACACGGGATGAGCTGGCGGGAGTTGGGCGCAAAGATCGGCGCCAGTTCGTTGTTTGCGCAGGGAACGAATGTGGAGTTTGTAAAGTTGCTTTCGACGGAGGAGATTGCGTTTCGGATCTACGAGCGCGGATGCGGGCCGACGATGTCTTCGGGAACGGGGACCTGCGCGGCCTCTGCGGCCACGATGGCGCTGCGAGGGGCAACTCGTGAGTTGACAGCGATTGCCGAGGGCGGCGCGCAGAGAACGGTGTGGCCCGCGAACGATAAGGGAATGCGGCTGACTGGGCCGGCGGAGATTGTGTGCCAGGGCGATGCGTTTCTGGGAAACACGGCGGTGAAAAATTGATCGCGGCGCGCGCGAGGGTGAGGCCTGCCGCGCTGCTGGAGGGGGCAACTCTGGCCGTGGTGTCGCCGGCGAGCGCGGCGAAGCCGGAGCTGGTGCAGGCTGGGATCGAGGCGCTGCATGAGCTTGGGTACAGGACGGAGCTGGCGTCGCACGCGCTGGATTGCGGACCGCTCTACTACGCGGGGACGGTGGAGCAGCGGGTGAGAGATCTTCATGCGGCGTTCGCCGATCCGGGGATCGATGGGGTCGTGTGCACGCGTGGCGGATGGGGCTCGGCGGAGCTGCTGCCGCATCTGGATGCGGGGCTGATTCGCGCCAACCCGAAGGTCTTTGTGGGATACAGCGACCACACCGCGCTGCATGTGTGGCTGGCGCGCGAGACGGGGCTGGTGACGTTCCATGGGCCGATGGCGGCGGCGGACTTTGCGCGGGCGCAGGGCTACGACCGTGTGAGCTGGGACCATGCGATGTGCGGCGACTCTGGTTGGTCGCTGGGGGTTTCGGATGGGCTGCGCGTGCTGCGCCCCGGAGTTGCAGAGGGGCTGCTTGCGGGCGGATGTATTTCGATCCTGGCCGAGGGGCTGGGCACGCCTTACGCGATGCGGCCAGCGAGTGCTCTGGAGCCGCGAATCCTGTTCCTTGAAGACATTGGAACGAAGCCGTACCAGTGGGAGCGGATGCTGCTGCATCTGCGCTACGCGGGGCTGTTGGAGCATGTGAGCGGGATCGTCTTCGGCGATATGAAGCAGAGTGTCGCGGCGGAGGATATGGCGCTGCTGGAGGCTGCGGTCCTTCATGCTCTAAGGGATTTTGCGGGGCCGGTGGCGATCGGGCTACGGTCGGGGCATGTGGATGGGGCGAACGTGACCGTGCCGCTGGGCGTGTGGGTGCGGCTGGAGCTAAGCGAGAAGGATGGGGCGAGGTTGGAGTTTTTGGAAGCGGCGGTGAAGAAACAAGTAATCAGTGGTCAGTAAGAAGCGCTGGAGTTCAGTTTGGCGAAACACATCCATCTGATTGGGATCTGCGGGACGGCGATGGCGTCGCTGGCGGGGATGCTGCAGGCGCGGGGGCACCGCGTGACGGGGTCGGACGCGGCGGCGTATCCGCCGATGAGCGACTTGCTGGCGGGACTGGGGATTCCGCTGCACCAGCACTATGCGGAGGCGAACCTGACGCCAAGGCCAGACTTGGTGATTGTCGGCAACGCCATCTCGCGGGGCAACGTCGAGCTGGAGTTTGTGCTGGACGCGCGGATTCCGTTTACGTCGATGGCGGCGGTGCTGCACGATGAGTTTCTGGCGGGGCGCGAGTCGCTTGTGGTGGCGGGAACGCATGGCAAGACGACGACAACCAGCATGTTGGCGTGGATCTACGAAGTTGCTTCGCGGACGCAACCGGAGCTGGCGCCATCGTTCCTCATCGGCGGCGTAGCGGAGAACTTTGGCACCAGCTTCATGGTGCGGCCTGCGGTGGAGGGAGTGAGGCAGCCGTTCCTGCTGGAAGGCGATGAGTACGACACGGCATTCTTCGACAAGGGGCCGAAGTTCCTGCACTACTTTCCCGACGCGGCGATCCTGACCCACGTGGAGTTCGACCACGCGGACATCTACGCGGACCTGGCGGCGGTGAAGACGGCGTTCCAGCGGCTGGTGAACCTGATTCCGCGGCACGGGCGGCTGGTGGCGTTCGACGGCAGCGAGAGCGTCAGTGAGTGCGTGGCGCGGGCGCTGTGCGCGGTGGAGCGGTACGGATTCCGCGCGGAGTCGCAGTGGCGGCTGACGGAGTTTCGCCAGGAGGGCGCGGAGTCGCGCTGGACGCTCGTGCACAGGGGCGAGCCGTTTGCCGAGCTGCGGCTGCCCATGGCGGGCGAACACAATGCGCTGAATGCGACGGCAGCGGCGGCGCTAGCGGCGGGACAGGGCGTTCCCGCGGAGGCGATTGTGCAGGCGCTGGCAACATTTCGGTCTGTCAAGAGAAGACTTGAGGTGCGTGCCGAGGTCCATGGCGTGACCATCATCGACGACTTCGCGCACCATCCGACGGCGATCCGCGAGACGCTAAGGGCGCTGCGCACGGCCTATGCGGGATGCAGGCTGTGGGCGGTGCTGGAACCGCGATCGAATACGTTGCGACGCAATGTCTTCGAGGCCGATTTGGTGGAGAGCCTCGCGCTGGCCGATCGCAGCGTGCTGGCCGCGGTGTTCAAGCCGGAGGCGATTGCGGTGGCCGAGCGGCTGCATCCGGAAAATGTGGTTGCGGCACTGCACGCGCGCGGGCTGCAGTCGGCGGTGTACGCGGACGCGGACGCAATTGTTGCGGCGATTGCGCCGGAGCTGCGTAAGGGCGATGTGGTGGCAATCCTGTCGAACGGCGGCTTCGGCGGTATCTACGAGAAGTTGCCGCAGGCGCTTACGAACATCAGTGGCTAAGATTGTCAACTTCAGCTATCGGGTTTTATGTCCATCGCTGCTGGGTTCAAAGTATTTTTTTCGTCCGCACTGATCGCAGTATCATCCTGTAGCTTGCCCCAAATAAGGTAGGCATTCCATGCAGCACCTGCGATTAACAAAATTAACGCCAGAGTGTATCCCATCTCATAGTTGACCTTGGCGAGTCCATTAGTCTGTCCTTGAATTTGGCTGTCCAGATGTGACTGTAAGATGACAAGTGAAACCGTTCCTACACCACCACTAATGGCAGCATGCTTTGCCATTTTCTTCCCTGCGAAGCTCAGCCCAATGCCAGCAAGAGCACAGACTACCGCGACCACGGCAAACGGGTCGCTGTCAATATTTTGCGTTTGAGGCGATCCAAACCCATGCGGCTGTGTCAGAGTAGTGCCAGTCGCTAATTGCCAGCCGCTAAGTGTGAACGCATCTACTCCGCCGCAGGACACTGTAATGAACGGGAAAAAGAAGCAAAGCGCACTTCCTGCAAAGATTAACAGCGACGCCATCGAACGCTTATTCCGCATAACTCCTCCGTTCCAGAGTCCTGCTGCTGGGCTGACCACGAATGATTGAATTGCAGACAGCCCAATATACACCATGATTTCTCTCGCCGCGTTCTCGGTTGGTTTATGTGTGGACACCAAACTCGAGGGCGGATTCGATGGCGTCGGCGAGGCCGTCGTCGCGGTTGGAGCGGGCGAGCTGCCAGCCGCTCGCGCGTGCGATGGCCTTCAGGTCTTCCGGGGCGTTGTCCATGAGGACGGCGCGGCCGGCGGCCTGAAGCATGGAGACGTCGTTCCAGTTGTCGCCGATGGCGAGTATCTGCGCGGCATCAATGCCGCGGGCGTGGGCCAGGGTCATCAGCGCGGCGCCTTTGGAACAACCCGCGGGAAGTATGTCGAGGATCGCAAGGTCGCGCGCGGCGTATTCCGTGCGGTGGAGGGTGAGGAAGTGATTGTGTTCGTTTGGAATGTGGGAATTATTGCCTCCCACCCGGCGCGATGAAACCGCGATGGATGGGGTCCCCGAACACTCGGATGCGTGGCCGGAGACGGTGATTCCGTGATGCTCCAGCAGGCGGGCCTCGGCGCGTGCCATGCGTTCCAGCGTGCCGCAGAGCATGGCCTGAATGGGCGGGTCGGAAGCGTCGGCGAGAGCGCGTTCGATGGGCTGCACCTGGACCAGATAGGGCTCGTTGGCCGCCATCCAGCGGCTGATGCTGGCGGTCAGATGGTCGAGGCGCTCCACCACCAGCGCGCCGCGCGAGTCTTCCCCATCGGGCTGGGTGCGGTCGAAGGTGAGGACGAAGGCGTTGCGGAAGTCCTCGTCTCCTTCGCCGCGGATGGCTTCGCACAGCCAGAGGGCGGTGGCGTGAGGGAGGTGGGTACGGGCAAGGAGCCGGGAGGGGATGGGTGCGGCGGATGGTTGCGAAGTTGACGCCCCGAGGGTGCGGGTGACCGTGCCGTTGGAGCTGATGAGGATAGAGTTGTCGTCGAGGCCGAGCGGGCGCAGGACGCGCATGGCGAAGCTGTGGCGGCGTCCGGTGGCAATGGCGAGCTGGATGCCGTGGGCCTGCGCGGCGTACAGGGCGGCGAGGTTGCGCGTGCTGACCCGGCCATCGTCGCCCAGCAGCGTGCCGTCCAGGTCGATTGCGATGAGGCGGATGGAGTAGTTGTGATTCGCTGCCGGCAAGTTGCCCCCGAGGTTTCAGTATAGAGGGTGGTGAGACTGCCGTTGTGACGTATGGCACACACCGGGTGGGGTATAGTTGCTATTCTGGATGGGACGCGATGGAACTGCGAGAAAAACTCGAAGAACTGCGCACAGCGCTGGGCAAGCAGGACTCGTTGATGGTGGCGTACTCCGGCGGCACGGACTCGGCATATCTGGCCTATGAGGCGCACCGGATGCTGGGCGAGCGGATGCTGGCGGTGATTGCCGACTCGCCCTCGCTGCCGCGCGCGGAGCTCTCCGCGGCGCTCGAATTCGCGGCGCAGCACGGAATTCCGTTTCACATCCTGCAGACGCGTGAGCTGGATGATCCCAATTATGCGCGCAACGACGGCGACCGCTGCTTCCACTGCAAGGACGAGCTGTTCACCCAGATGGAGGCGGCGCGGCAGAAGCTGGGCTTCGCGCAGATTGCGTACGGCAGGAACCTGGACGACGACGGCGATCTGCGGCCTGGGCAGAGGGCCGCCGCGAAGCACCAGGCGCTGGCTCCGCTGGCCGAGGCCGGGCTCACCAAGCTCGATATCCGCAGCCTGGCGCATGAGGCCGGGCTGAAGGTGGCCGACAAGCCCGCGAGCGCATGCCTGTCGTCGCGCATCGAGTACGGGCGGACGGTGACGGCGGAGCTGCTGGGCCAGGTGGAGCGTGCCGAGGAGGCGATGCATGCGCTAGGCTTCCTGCATGTGCGGGTGCGCCATCACGGAGAGCTGGCGCGTGTGGAGATTGCGCGCGATGACCTGCCCCACGCACTGAGCATGTCGATGCTCGACCGCATTACGGAGGCGCTGCGGCCACTGGGATTCGTCTACGTTACCCTGGACACGCAGGGCTACAGGCCGGGATCGATGAATGACGTGCTGCCGGTCTCGGCGATTACATCTGCCCATTAGAGCCTTTTCACGGTAGGTGTAGAGTGGGGCGAAAGAAGACTGCGTGGTTTTCTTTCAACCGAGGTCCCCAGCGATAGATCCACGTCGCTGGGGTGGAACGAAAACCAAATAGCACGAATTATCCGGCGCCACAGGTACTGTGAAAATTCTCTAACGCACCCGTTACAATCCGCCGGAACAGGATATTGTTCCAGAAGAGAGAGTTTATGCGCGTTGCATATCTTGACTGTTTTGCCGGCATCGCGGGCGACATGTTGCTGGGCGCCCTGATCGATGCCGGGGTCCCGGCGCAGGTGCTGGTGGACGCAGTTGCCGCGCTGGGGCTGGGGGCAAGGATGCAGATCGAATGCGTGGACCGCAGCGGGATTGCATGCACCAAGGTGCACGTCTTCGAAGGCGACCACCTGGCGGACGCACATGCGGAGTCGGCGCATGAGCACGAGCATGAGAGCCATGCGCGCCAGCATACACACGACGATCATGCTGCGCACAGGCACGGCCATGAGCATTCGCATAAGCACGAACACGCGCATGCGGAGAGTGAGGCGCATGCGCACGGCCATTCTCATTCGCACGAACATACGCATGGCGAACTGACGCATACGCACGAACATTCTCACGCTCACGGCCGTTCTCTGAGCGCGATCCGCAGACTGATTCACGAGGCTGCGCTGCCGGAGCCGGTGAAGCAGACAGCGGTCCGCGCCTTCGAACTGCTGGGCCACGCGGAGGCGAAGGTCCACAACGTTCCGCTGGAGGAGATCCACTTCCACGAGGTGGGCGCGGTGGACGCGATTGTGGACATTGTGGCGGCCAGCGCGGGGATCCACCACCTGAACGTGGGCGCGTGGCACTCGTCGCCGATCAACGTGGGCGGCGGCACGGTGGTCTGCGCGCATGGCACCTTCCCCGTTCCGGCCCCGGCCACCGCCGACCTGCTGCGTGGGTTGCCCACTTACTCGGCGCACGTGCAACAGGAGTTGGTAACGCCGACGGGCGCAGCGCTGCTGCGCGCCATCGGTCCAGCCTTCGGCCCGCAGCCGGCCATGCGCGTCGAGCGGATCGGCTACGGGGCAGGCACGCGCAACTCCAAGGATTTTCCCAACGTGTTGCGCCTCAGCGTGGGCCAGAGCAGCGATGCCGATGCAATCGCCGCACCCACCCACTCCGCTCACAGCGATACTGTGACTGTGATGGAGACTGCGCTGGACGACCTTTCGCCGCAGGTCCTGGCCTATGTCGCCAAGGCCGCGCTAGCACGTGGCGCACTGGACGCGATGCTGACGCCGGTGATCATGAAGAAGGGACGGCAGGGCACGCTGTTGACGGTGCTGTGCAACCCGGCCGACAGCGCGGCGCTGGAGCGGCTGATCCTGACCGAAACGAGCACGCTGGGCGTGCGCATCCGGCAGGAGCGGCGGACGTGCCTGGAGCGAAGGCATATTCCCGTAGCGACGGAGTACGGGGAGGTTCGCATCAAGGTGGG
>Ga0326728_10015948_pt1 | contig 15470 bp, 15 predicted proteins | sample MB3enrmetagenome_FD_207602 | JGI IMG/M metagenome (GOLD analysis project Ga0326728, IMG submission 207602) | Lab enriched peat soil microbial communities from McLean, Ithaca, NY, United States - MB31MN | ecosystem: Environmental > Terrestrial > Soil > Wetlands > Peat | place: USA: New York...
ATGCTCGCCGCCGAGATTACCATGAGCAGACTGGACCATTGCGCGGTGACGACCGGCACGGCAGTAAAAAGCACCCGCAAGACCAGGACGAATCCGGCAGCCTTGGACCCGACCGCCAGAAAGGCGGTGGTCGGCGAGGGCGCCCCTTGATAGACATCCGGCGCCCAAATCTGAAACGGGAAGGCGGCGATTTTGAAGCCTAACCCGACCGTGACCAACCCCAGTCCGCAGAGGAAGAGCTGGTTGTGGCTGCACTGCCCCGCCACGGCGGCCAGGCCGCCGAAGTTGAGCTGGTGCGAAATCCCATACACCAGGGCGATACCGAAGACGGTGAACGACGTGGAGAGCGCGCCGATGATCAGATATTTCACCCCCGCCTCGAGCGAGGTCAACCGGGTCCGCTCGAAACTGGCCAGGACATAAAAGGTGACCGTGATGAGCTCGAGCGAGACGAAGAGCAGCGCAAAGTGGTTGACCGAGGAAGCGAAGAGCATCCCCGAGAGGGCAAACAGGAGCAGGGCGTAAAACTCGCCGATGCCCGCCTGGAAAGCGTCGGCGTACTCGACCGACATCAGCAGCACGAGCAAAGCCGCGACCAGGAAAAAGCGCTTGAAGAAAAGGGCCAGGCCATCCAGGACGTACATCTCGTTGAAGGCGTATTGGGCGCGGCCGGGCTCGACCGTAAAGGCCAGCAGGCTGTACAGGAGAATGGCGCCCACGCCCAGCGCCGCCACGTAGCCGAGTTTGCGTTTGGCCGGCCCCGGCAGCCACAGGTCCGCCAGCAGCACGCCCAGGCCCAGGGCGATGACCAGCCATTCGTGACTCACTAGCGCGGGGTTCATTTGGGCATTATGTCCAACCGGACAATCTGGGCGGGCGGGGCCTTTTCTTGCGGGGACCCCACGGCGATGGCCGGCGCCGACCCCTGCGGGAGCACGACCTCCCGCACGCTGGGGGCGATCTTGTCGGTGAGCATCCTGGGGAAGAAGCCGAAGGCCAGGAGCGCGGCCAACAGAACGAGAAAGGGAGTCCGCCGCCAGAGGTGCGGGGCGTCGGCGACCTGGCCCCATTTCTCGGGCAGCGGCCCGTAGAGGATGGACCGGATCGCCCTCAGCATATAGACGGCGCCGATGATCAAGGCGCCCCAGCAGGCCAGCACGGTCACCGCCCGAAAGGAGCGCCAGGCGCCGAAGAGCACGGTCACCTCTCCGGCGAAGTTGGCGAAGCCGGGCAGGCCGCAGCCCGCGAAGGCGGCCATAACCAGGGCGGTGCCGATAAAGGGCAGCCGCCGCGCCAGGCCGCCCAGTTGCTCGAGGCGCAGCGTCCCGGTCTGCTGGTAGAGGTAGCCGTTCAATCCGAACATGAGCGCCGCCAGGAAACCGTGGGCGATCATCACCAGCACGGCGCCCGTGACCCCGATGAGGCTGAGCGTGGCGATGCCGAGAAACACAAAGCCCATGTGCGCCACACTGGCATAGCCGGTCAGCCAGTTGAAGTCCTTTTGTTTCATCGCCACCCAGCCGCAAAAGACCAGGTTGCCCAGGCAGAGCCAGGCCAGGAGCGGCATCCACTCCTTGGCGGCGTCGGGCAGCAGCGGCAGGGCGATGCGGATGAGGCCGTAAAGGCCGAATTTCTTGAGCGCTCCGGCGTGCAGCATGGCCGTGGCGCTGGGGGCGGCAGCGTAGCCCGGGGGCGCCCAGGTGTGAAACGGCCAAAGAGAGACCAGGATGCCAAAGCCCAGGAGCAACCAGGGGAAGATGAACCGCTGCCCGCCGCCCGAAAGCGGGGTCCGCCGAAGCCGGCGGGTCAGCTCCGGAATATCGAACGTGTTTGCGCCCGCCTGGAGGTAAAGGGCGATTAGGCCCACCAAGGCGATCAGGGCGCCCAGGCTCAGATAAAGCGTGATCTGGAAGGTGGCGTAGTTTTTGTCCGGCCCGCGCCCCCAAACCCCAATCATGATAAACGTGGGCACGAGCGCCAGCTCGTGGAAGAAGTAGAACAGGAAAAGGTCCAGCGAGGCGAAGGCGCCGAGGATGCCCCCAGCCATGAGCAGGAGCAGGATATAAAACTCCTTTTCGCGCTCTTTGATTTCCCAGGAGACACCGGCGGCGGCAAACGCGACCAGCGCCGCCATCAAGATGAGGCCGACGTTAATCCCATCCACGCCGACGTGATAGCTGATGCCGAGGGCGCTGACCCAGGGGACCTGCTGCTCAAACTGATAGCCCGGAGCGCCGGTGCGGAACTGGACGAACAGGGCCAGGGCGAGGACGGCTGAGAGGAACGTGGCCAGGAGGGCCACACCGCGCACCACCACGCGGTAGTTCCCCGGCACAAACATCAGGCCGAGGCCCGCCAAGAGCGGTATGCCAAGAATGTAGGTCAGTATCATTTTAGCAGCTTCACCGCCTCAAGACCAGAAAGAGCACCAGCACCGCGCCCAGGGCGAAGAGAAACGCGTAGGTCTGGAGATTGCCGGTCTGGACCAGGCGCAACGCGCGGCCGCTCAACTCGGTGACCCCGTGAGTGAACCGCACCCCGCCGCCGATGATCCACCGGTCAAACCACTCTGCCAAGGCGGCCAGGGAATCGTGAAGCCGAATGAAAGTGGCCTGGTAGAACTCGTCAAAGTAGAAGCGGCTTTGCGCCGCGCGGGACAGGGCGCCAAGCCTCTCGGGCAAGGGGTCCATGGCGGCCTTGGCGTAAAGCGCCCGGGCGCCCAGGAACCCCAGCGCGGCGGCCAGCAGGGCCAGCAATGTCGCGGCGGGTGAATCCCGAAACGGCGCCGCCAGTTGTCCCAGCGTGCTCAAGGCGCCTCCCTCCCCGCTGGCCGGGTGGAAATGCCCGCCATACACATTCTCGATGCCGATGAAGCCGCCAATAATGCTGAACAGGGCCAAGATACGGAGGGGCCAAAGCATCACCGCAGGCGATTCCCGCGCGTGGCCGGCGGCTTCGGTCCGCTCCTTTCCCAGGAACACGACATAGACCAGCCGGAACATATAAAACGCGGTCAGGGCCGTGACGATCACGCCCAAGGCCAAAAGCCCATAGTTCTGCCGGGCCAGGGCGCGGGCCAGGATGCCGTCCTTGCTGTAGAAGCCGCTGAACGGGGGGATGCCCGACAGGGCGAGGGTGGCCGCCAGGAAGGTCCAGAAGGTCACGGGCAGCTTCTTGCGCAACCCGCCCATTTTCCAGATGTCCTGCTCATGGTGCAGCGCCAGAATGACCGAGCCGGCGCCCAGGAAGAGCAGCGCCTTGAAAAAAGCGTGGGTCGTCAGGTGGAACATCGCCTCCTTCTCGCCCTGCAAACCGACGCCCATGATCATCAGCCCCAGTTGCGAGAGGGTCGAATAGGCGAGGATGCGTTTGATGTCGCTCTGCTGCACGGCGATGAGGGCTGAGAGGAGGGAGGTGAAGGCGCCGATCCAGCCGATGACCAGCCGTGCCGAATCGTCCAGCAGGAACCAGACGCGGCAGAGCATATAAACGCCCGCCGCCACCATCGTCGCCGCATGAATGAGGGCGCTGACCGGGGTGGGGCCTTCCATGGCATCCGGCAGCCAGACGTGGAGCGGGAATTGGGCGCTCTTGCCCACCGCGCCGCAGAAGATGAGCAGGGCCGCCAGGGTGGTCAAAGCGCCCAGGGCCTGGCGATTGGCGTCCAACGCGCGCTCGAGCTCGTGAAAATTGAGCGAGCCCAGCGCGGCCCACACCGTAAGGATGCCGAGCAGAAACCCGAAATCCCCGAGCCGAGTGGTAAGAAACGCCTTCTTGCCCGCCTCCGCGGCCGCGGGGCGTTCATACCAATAACCGATGAGCAGATAGCTCGAGACGCCCACCAATTCCCAGAAGATGAACAGCTCGATGAAATTGCCCGCCAGGACGATGCCGAGCATGGAAAAGGTGAAGAAGCTCAGGCAGGCGAAAAAGCGGGAGAAACCCGGGTCGCCCCGCATGTAGCCCCAGGAATAAACGTGAATGACGCCCGCGACACCGGTGACCATCAGCATCATGAGCAGACTGAGGGCATCCAGGCGGAGGCCAAAATCGACCTGGAGGCGGTCCACGACCAGCCAGGTCACGGCGGATTCCGGCGTTGGGGGGCGCCAGCCCTCTGAGCCGACAAAAACGATGCCGAGCACGAAGCCGGCCAGGACGGCGCCGATGGACAGCCCCGCGCTCAAGGCGCGCTGACGCCGGGTGAAGAGGGTGATGAGCGCCGCCGCCAGGAGGGGCAGGAAGAGGATGATCCAGGGCAGGGCGTTCATGGAGCAATTACAGGTGCGTGGGTCGGGGCCGGGGCTAGAGTTTCATCAGAGTGAGGTCCTCGACGTGTGCGGTTTCGCGCCTGCGGTAGAGCGCGACGATGAGGGCCAGGCCGACCGAGACTTCGGCGGCGGCCACGGTGATGACGAAGAAGACGAGCACCTGGCCGTCCAGGTTGCCGGTGAAGCGCGAAAAGGCGACCAGGGCGAGGTTGCCCGCGTTGAGCATCAATTCCAGGGACATATAGATCACCAGCAGATTGCGGCGCAGAATGACGCCAAACAAGCCCAAGGCAAAGAGCAGCGCGCTCACCACCAGATAATGTTCCAAGCCTACGCGCATAAGGACATCATTTGAGGTCTTTCTTGCTGAGCAGCACGGCGCCCACCATGGCCACCAGGAGCAGCACCGAGACAATCTCGAAGGGGAGCAGGTATTGGTGGAACAACCGGGCGCCCAGTTCGGCGGTGCCGCCCGCCAACTGTGGGGCGGAGGGCGCTTGGGGCGGAGAGCCGAGCAGGCTGCGCAGGAAGATGAAGGCGAAGGCGCCCGCCGAACCCAGCCCGGCAAAAACGCCGAATTTCCTGACCTGCCGGCGCTCCTCGGCCTTGAGGTCCAGGAGCATAATGACGAAGAGGAAGAGGACCATGACCGCCCCGGCATAGACCAGGACCTGGATGGCGGCCAGGAAGAAGGCCTCGAGCAGGGCAAACAAGGCGGCCAGCGAAGCGATGGTCAGGACCAGGAACATGGCGCTGGTCACGGGGTTTGAACTGAAGGGGTTGGCAATGACCAGGAAGCCGCAGAGCAGCGTCAGAAACGCGAACACATAAAACAGGATGTCGGGGGTGGTCATCGCAGCTAGGGTTGCACGTGCTGGGCCGCGGCTTCCTCGGCCTTTTTGCGCCATTTGCGGATGGTATCCTGGTGGACGCCGCCCAGAGCCAGGAGTCTTTCTTTGTTATAGATCATCTCGGCGCGGCTGGCGCCGGTGAGGGAGTAATCTCTCATGAGGAAGATAGCTTCCTCGGGGCAGACTTCCTGGCAAAAGCCGCAGAAGATGCAGCGGAGCATGTCGATCTCGAACTCTTTGGGGGCCTTCTCGACGTTGCCGGCGCCGGGCGCGCCGCCCGGGCCGGGAGGCACGATGCGGATGGCCTTGGGCGGGCAAATGAATTCGCACAACTGGCAGGAGACGCACTTGGTGCGCCCATCCTGGTCCTTGACCAGGTAGGGCGCGCCGCGGTAGCCCTCGGGCACGACCCATTTCTCCTCGGGGTATTGCAAGGTCACTTTCTTGCGGAAGAAGTGACGGAGGGTGACCTTGAACCCGCCGGCGATGGCCGGCAGGTAAAGCCGCTCCCAGAGGTTGAGTTTTTTGCGCTGGACGATCATGCGGCGGCCTTGCGCGCAGTCTCTCGGCGTTGCTGCCTGACGAACTCGATGGCGGGCTTGCCGAAGGCCAAGCCCTTTGCGCTTAGGTCCTCGTCAACTTCGGGCCAATGCACCCCGTAGCCGTGGCCTATCAATTCATAACGATCGCGCTGTTCCTGTGTGGCCCTAAAAAGGCGGGGATACCACATCAAAGGCAAGCTCACGGACCTGCCGTCGTCAAAATCGACCGTAAGGGTGTCGGATGTGCTGCGGATGCAGGTCACCCGAATGCTATCCAAGATATTGTCCAAAGTATTCATGCCACCGGCTCAGCAAATCCCGCTCGTGCTCGCGTACAATTTGGTCGATCTCGCCCAACTCACGCCGGGCGAACCCGAAGTTGCCAGCAAGTTGCACAGGCTCCAGCCAAAACTTGGCCATGCACCCGGCCTTGCTGGCGTGGACGTGCGGTGGTTCGTCCCAGTCGGCGCTGAAAAAAGCAAACCGAAAACCTGGGACTCGCAACACGGTTGGCATGGTTTTCTCATCTGGCCCAGAGGAACAAGACTACGGCCGTGGCCATGATATTGGCCAGCGCCAGGGGGACAAGACGCCGCCAGCCCAGGTCCATCAACTGGTCGTAGCGGAAGCGCGGCCACATCCAGCGGACCCAGATGATGGCGAACTCGACCGCGAGCATCTTGGCCAGGAAAACGCCCACCTGGAGCGCCCCGATGCCGAGGGTTTCGGCCGGCTGGTTCAGCGCGCCAATCGGGAGCGTCCAGCCGCCCAGGAACAAGGTGACGAGCAAAGCGGAGGCGACGGTCATGGCCGCGTATTCCCCCATGAAAAACAAGGCGAACCTGATCGAGCTGTACTCGACGTTGTAGCCGCCGGCCAGCTCCTGCTCGGCCTCCGGCAGGTCGAAGGGAAGGCGGTTGGTCTCGGCGAACATGGCGGCCAGGAAGACGGCAAAAGAGAGCGGCGCATAGAAGATGAGCCAGCCGTGCTGGGCCTGATAGCAGACCAGGCGGTTGAGATTGAGGCTGCTGGTGCCTTCGAGAAACTGGCGCCAGGCGGCGCTGAGCAGGCCCTCATCCAGCCCGCCGGCGATCAGGAACAGGGGAACCACCGACATGCCCATGGCGATTTCATAGGAGATCATCTGGGCGCTGGAACGGATGCCCCCCAGAAAGGGATACTTGGAATTGGCGGCGTAGCCGGCCAGCACGATGCCATAGACCGCCATCGACGAGATCCCGAAGGTGTAGAGAATGCCCACATTGAGGTTGGCGATGACCATCGTTTGGCGGCCCAGTTGCGAGCCGAAGGGGATGATGGCGACCGTCAAGAGGCTGGGGATCATCACAATGGCCGGGGCGAGCCAGAAATAGGCCTTGCGCACGTGGCCGGGGGTGAACTCCTCCTTGAGGAAGGCCTTGACGGCGTCGGCGAGGGGCTGGAACAGGCCGAAGGGCCCGACGCGATTGGGTCCGCGCCGATCCTGGATGGCGGCGGAGACTTTCCGCTCGACCCAGACGGCATAAGCGACGATGAACATCAGCACGGAGAAGACGCAGAGGATCTTCAGGGCGCTGAAGAGGACGAAACCGCCCGCGCCGGAGCCGAACCAAGCTGTCATGGCGTGAAGCATGTTCTAGATGGGCACGGTTACGCCGCCCTCGCCCAGGCGGCTCCAGGTGAGGCCGTGGAAGGCGGGGACTTCGCCGGCCATCTGGTTGAAGAGGTTCTCGATGCTCACGCAGCCGTCCTGGCCGGCGACGTTGAAGAGCAGTTCGTGGAGGAATTCCCACTCGGGCCGGGCGTCGCCGCGGGGTTCGACGGCCTTCATGAATTTCTGCACCCGGCCTTTGAGGTTGGTGAAGGTGCCGCGCTTCTCGGCGTGGGCGCAGCCGGGCAGCAAATAATGGGCGAGCGCGGTCGTTTGGCTCGGGAGGATGTCGCTCACGATTAGGGTATCGAGCTTGGCGAGCAGGTCCGGGCCGATGCCGTGGCGGGTGACATCCTCGCCAAAGACGAGCAAGGTTTTGATCCGCCCCTCGCGGATGCCGTCGGCGATTTTGGGCAGGTTGGAGCCTGGGGGCTCGGCGCTGATGCCGATAAGGCGCGCCCCCGTGGCGTTGGGGTTGCGATCCGGGCTCAGGAGCAGTTTGTCCCCTTGCGCCAGGCGCGGCGGCGAATCAGTCATGGCGCCCAGTTTGCGCGCCAGTTTGGCCAAAAGAAAGAGCTCTTCGTTGCTCTGGCGCCCCGAGGCCACGATGGCCGCGGTTCCCGGGGGCACGGTTTTCAACTTCTCGGCAAGCTGCGCCAGAACCTCCGCCCAAGCCGCCGGCCCCCCGCCCAGCCCTTCGGTCCTCAGCCCTGCGGAGGGCCGACCGGGCACTGGGGAGGGGAGACCCTGAACTGTGAACTGTGAACCCGCCTTCGCTGAGGCTACGGCGGGCAGGCTGTGAACTGTGAACTGTGAACCCTGAACCTGGGCCTGCGGACGAACGTCCGGGGTCTTTGGCCCGCGGACCTCCGCCAGGCGGTCTTCCCGGTTAATCCACTTGTAGTTGAGGCGTCCGTAATCGCACATCCAGCAGGAATTGACGGCGTCGTTTTCGCGCGGTTCGTAGCGATAGACGGTGTCCTGGCGGGAGCCGATGATGATATTGCAGCCGGTGGCGCAACTGGTGCACAGGCTCTTGGTCTCCTTGAGAAACCAGACGCGCATTTGGAAGCGGAAGTCCTTGGAGGTGAGCGCGCCCACGGGGCAGAGGTCCACGGTGTTGAGGGTGTAATTGTTGTCGAAGACCTTGCCGGGATAGGCGGTCAGGGTGTTGTAGCTGCCGCGGTTGACGATACCCAGGGCATCGTCGCCCACGAGGTCGCGGGTGAACCGGATGCAGCGGGTGCAAAGGATGCACCGCTCGTCGTCGAGGACGATGCGGGGGCCCAGTTCAATGCGTTTGGGCTTGTGAACCTTGGTCTCGACGAAGCGGCTCTGGGCCTGGCCGTAGTCCACGGAGTACTCCTGGAGCTTGCACTCGCCGGCTTGATCGCAAATCGGGCAGTCCAGCGGATGATTGATGAGCAGGAACTCGAGCACGCCCTGGCGCATCTGTTTGACGGCCGGGGTGTTGGTGTAGATCTCCATGCCGGGGGAGACCGGCGTGGCGCAGGCGATGGCCGGGCGGGGAGACCTGGAAATCCTGGGCGTGCCGTCGGGGTTGAGCAGCGGTTTGCGGTCCGCGCCGATGGCGGGGGTGCCGAACTCGACGAGGCACATCCGGCAATTGCCCGCCACCGGCAGCTTGGGGTGGTAGCAGTAATGCGGCACGTCCACCTGGGCGAGGGCGCAGGCCTGGATCATCGTCGTGGGCAACGGCTTGCCGCTCAGCGGGTCCGGCATGGTTTTCGGCACCTCGACCTCGATGCCGTCCACCTTCACCTTGAGCTTCTCGGCGGGGGGCGCGGGCTTGGGCTCGGTTGCTTTAGCGGTGTCGGTCACGGCGCGGCTAGCTCAAACGGCGTCTCCAGTAGCCCGGCTCACGCCTGGTGTGGGCCACGGCAACCACGTAAATGGCATCCGGCAAATCCTCGTAAACCACCCGATACGGGAATCCAACGACGCGGCAAGCTCGCGCCGGCCTTTCGTAGAACGGAAACCGCTCCGGGTTGCCGGAAATCTGTGCCAGCGCGCCATGGACCGCGCGCAGAAATCTGCGTCCCAGCCCGTGGCGCTGGCATTCGTAGTATTTGGCTGCGGCGACGAGTTCCACATGCGCTTCACAATGGTAAACGACGGGCTTCACGAGATCGCCCGCAGCGCATCCCTCATCACACCCTCCGCCGGGCGTACCTTCGCCTTGCCGGAATGGATCTCGGCGCGGCGGCGCCGAATCAACGCCCTCCAGGCCGCTTCCGCTTTGCTCTCAGCCTGGTCTTCAAGGCTGGTTAGAATCCTCTCTGCTATCTCCGCGCGCGACCTGCGCGGGAGGCTTAGAACTTCCATGCAAATTCGTTGTGCGGTCGTGCTCATCAGGCAAACACTATCCTCAGCGCATCTCGGTGTCCACCCCGGAGTCGCCGCCGGCTTGGGGCGGGGCTGCGATGGGACCCAAATCTTCCACGAGCAGCGCCTCTCGGCGCACGAACTCAAGGTCCCCAAGGCCGAGGGTGCTCGGGTCCGCCTCGATCTGGTTCTGCAGCCAATGCTCGTCGTACCCACACTCGCGGATGCTCAAGGTCTTCGAGACAGCGACCTCGGTTGTCATGCTGGTCCCTGCTGGTCGTCGCGCTGATCAGCCCTTCTTCCGGGGCCGGGTCATGTCCGCCACGTTGAGGTTTCGCTTGACCTGCTCCAGAGGGACGGTGCCTTCCTTCTTCGCCCTTTGGCGACAGCGCTCGATAAGGGCGATGAACTTGGGATTCAAGCCTAGAGAGACCGATTCCCAATCAGCATGGTCCAGGTGGATGAGGGCGGCCACCGGTTTCCCCTTGGTGGTCAAGACCAGAGGCTGGGACGGATGGGCCCGTGCGTACTCCCGCAGGGGGCCAACCGCCCTGTTGAGTTCCATAGTTTTCATAGTGCGAAGCGCATTTCCTTCAGTTGAGTCCCCTCTACTCAATTTTGGCACAGCGCGTTAAGCTTCAGGGCTCGCCGCGAGCTCGGCTCTCCTCTCAGCCCGGTCGGTCGTTTGCGCCGCCGCGTTGCGCAACTCATCCGCCGCCCCGCGGGCCACGAACTCGTCTTTGAACTTGGCCACGAAACTCTGGACCGGCCAGGAACAGGCTTCGCCGAAGGCGCAGATGGTGCGGCCGCCGGGGATGTTATCGGCGATTTTGACGAGATAATCGGCATCGAGCTCCCGCCCCTCGCCGTGGGTGAGGCGGCGCAGGGCCTTGGCCATCCAGAGGGAGCCCTCGCGGCAGGGGGTACACTGGCCGCAGCTCTCGTGGGCATAAAACTCGGCTATGTTGGCCAGGGCGGCGACGATGTCGGCCGAGTCGTCCAGGACGATGATGGCCCCGGAGCCGGACATGCTGCCGGCGGCGATGAGCGAGTCGAAATCGTAAGGCAGGTCCAGGACGTCCACTTCGGTCTCCACGTCTCGGCCGTCGGAGCCCTTGCGCTTGAGTTTGAACTTCTCGCCGGCCTTGAATACCTTTGCGGACGAGCCGCCGGGGATGATGGCCTTGAGGCGGCGACCCGGGCGCAGGCCCCCGCCCAACTCGGGGTCGTGGATGAGCTCACCCAGGGTGACCTTTCCAACCTCGACCTCGTAGTAGCCGGGTTTGCGGACGTGGCCGCTGATGCTGACGATGCGGGTGCCGGTGTTGTTGGGGGTGCCCAGCCGGGCATAGGCGGCGCCGCCCATGGCCACCACGTGCTTGACCGCGCAGAGGGTCTCGACGTTGTTCACGATGGTCGGACATTGGTAGAGCCCCAGCACGGCCGGGAAATAGGGCGGCTTGATGCGGGGATAGGCGCGCTTGCCCTCGAGCGATTCGATGAGCCCCGTCTCCTCCCCGCAGATATAGGCCCCGGCGCCGCGGTGAACGTGGATGTCGAGGTCGTAACCGCTGCCCAGGATGTTGCGGCCCAGAAAATGGCGCGCGCGGGCCTCCGCGAGCGCGCGGTTGACGATGCGGGCGCCTTCGACGAACTCGCCCCGGATGTAAATATAGGCCAGGTGCGCGTCGTTCGCGTAACAGGAGATGATCGTGCCCTCGAGCATCTGGTGGGGGTCCTTATGGAGAATCTGCCGGTCCTTGAAGGTGCCCGGTTCGGATTCGTCCGCGTTGCAGATGAGATAAATGGGCTTGCCGCTCTTGCGGTCGACAAACGACCACTTGAGCCCGCAGGAAAAGCCCGCGCCGCCCCGGCCACGCAAGCCGGAGAGCATGACCTCGTGGCGGATTTGCTCCGGCCCGCTGGCCGTCTTGCCATCGGGCAGGGTCTTGGGCGGCAGATTCAGGGCCTTTTTGAGCGCCTCGTAGCCGCCATGGCGCAGGTAGCACTCCAGGTCGGGCGTGTAGCCCGGCTCGTCGGCGTGTTTCAAAATCAACCTATGTTCCTTCATTCACAAGCTTGACTCCGCCCGCGGACCTTCTAGATTAGGGACGCTGGTTTGCCCGATGGTGTAACGGTAGCACAGCAGACTCTGGATCTGTTTGTCATGGTTCAAATCCATGTCGGGCAGCCAATTTTCCCCAGGAAAACGGGGCATTGGCCAACACTGAAGCAATTCCCGCACAAAATGCGGCGGAATCCGCGAGCGGAAACGTGAGGTTTCCGAAAATTCACCGAGGCCACCGGCAAGTTGAACGGCCACAGCCTGGCGGAGGCAGTTGACGGCTTCCTGGAATCGGTTGTTGCGGTGAAACGCATTTCCGTGCGTGAAGGGATAGAGCAGTTTATCGCCTTCCGCAAGGGCAAAACTGTGGCCGCCGAGGGGCGCAGACCGCAGTTGAGCGCCGAGCACTGGCGGAACACGCCCTACTGGCTGCATCTACCTCATCGGCGAAACAAAGGTCATGCTCGATGCCGACTTGGCCGGGCTCTACGGGGTGGCCACTGGACACCTTAACCGCGCCGTTCGCCGCAACCTCGAGCGGTTTCCGGGCGATTTTATGCGCCAGCTTACTGCCGAGGAGGCCGCCAACTTGAAATGCCAAATTGGCACCTCAAGCTTGCACGGCGGACGCCGCCACCTGCCCTACGCCTTCACCCAGGAGGGCATCGCCATGCTCTCCAGTGTTCTCCGCAGTCCGCCGCCGAGGCGATAACCTGGCTGCTGGACGGCAGACCCTTGCTGCCGCAGACTCCTTCCGCACCGTCGGCGACTCCAAGTCACTCCCTCCTTTTTTCGGCTTTCGCTTTTCTCTGCGCTCTGCCACCCTGGTCCAAGCAGTGCAAACACCGCGCCGCACGTCATGACCTCGCTCGAAAAAGCCCTGCGCGACTTCGCCCAATTCACTGCCGGACTGAGGGGCGACGAAAAAAGCGAAGCCCAAACCTTCCTCTTCCACCTCCTGGCCGCCTTCGGCCACGATCCTAACACCCTTCCCGAAGGCTCCACGTTCGAATACCGGGTTCGTTTCCCGGGCGAGCGGACAAAATTCGCAGACTTCGTTTGGCCCAGCCGCTGCCTCATCGAAATGAAGTCGCGGGGTGCAAAACTCTCCAGACACTACCAGCAAACGTTCGACTACTGGCTCAACCTCGTTCCCCACCGCCCGCCTTACGTGGTGCTCTGCAACTTCGACGAGTTCTGGATCTACGACTTCAACACCCAGCTTCAGGACCCTGTGGATCGCTTGCGCGCAAACGACTTGCCTACTCGCCATGCCGCCCTCAACTTCCTTTTCCCGCGCGCCTTCCAGCCCCTATTCGGCCATAACTGGGTGGAGGTGACCCGTGAAGCGGCGAAGGACGTCGCAAACGCCTTCAACTCTTTGGTCTTTCGTGGCGAGGACCGCATCCGCGCGCGCCGCTTCATCCTCCAATGCGTGGTCGCCAAGTTCGCCGAGGACATCGACTTGCTCCCCCGGCAGCTCTTCACGCGCCTCCTCGATGAGTGCCGCCATGGTGCCAGCAGCTACGACCTTATCGGCGGTCTCTTCCGTCAGATGAACGACCCTAACCCCGCCCGTGCCGGACGCTACGCGGGTGTGAACTACTTCAACGGCGGCCTCTTCGCCACCGTCGATCCCATCGAACTCACGCCGCCCGAACTTGGCCCCTTGTTCGACGCCGCCAACCAGAACGACTGGAGTTATGTCCAGCCGGTAATCTTCGGCACTCTTCTCGAGGGCAGTCTCCTCAAAGAGGAACGCCACGCCTTGGGCGCCCATTTCACCTACGAGTCCGACATCCAGAAGATCGTCCGCCCCACCATCGTCCGGCCCTGGGACGAGCGCATCACCGCCGCCAAGAACGTCTCCGACCTGCTGGCCCTCCTCAGAGAACTCCGCCAATTCCGCGTCCTCGACCCCGCCTGCGGCTCCGGCAACTTCCTCTTCGTTGCCTACCGCGCCCTCCGTGAAATCGAACAGCGCATCCTCCTCCGACTTTTTGCACAGGATAAGCGCCAATTCCCCAAGGTCGGCCTGGCCTCGGGCATCTCTCCGAAGAACTTCTTCGGCATCGACGTCAATGACAACGCCGTCGAGACGGCCAAAGTCACCCTCATGCTTGCCCGACGCTTGGCCCATCGTCAGGCTGTGAAATTCTGGGAAGAGCACGCCGACGAACTCCCCGGCCGGGACACCCACTCCCTCGAATTCGAGCGCGACCTCCCCCTCGACAACCTCGATCAAAACATCCTGTGGGCCGACGCCCTTTTCATCCCATGGCCCGAGGCGGATGCCATCATCGGCAATCCTCCGTTCCAGTCGAAGAACAAGATGCAGCAGGAGTTCGGGCCGGCCTATGCCAGAAAGGTGCGCAAAGCCTTCCCCGGCGTGCCAGGCCGCGCCGATTTCTGCGTGTATTGGTTCCGGAAAGCCCATGATCATCTCAAGGCTGGGCAGCGAGCCGGACTGGTCGGTACAAACACGATTCGTCAAAACTATTCCCGGGAGGGCAGCTTGGACTATATCGTGCAGAATGGCGGCACGATTACCGAGGCGGTTTCGAGCCAGGTCTGGTCTGGAGAAGCCGTGGTGAACGTATCTCTGGTCAACTGGATAAAGGAGGCAGATGTTCCGGGAGACAGGGTTCTGTACGAACAGCTCGGCGACAACCGCGACAGCCCATGGCGGCAGTGGAGGCTACCCAGAATAAGTTCCGCACTCTCGGCAAAGCTCGACGTAACGAGTGCCAGGAAGCTGAGGGCGAACTCCGGTAGCCTGCTGTGCAGGCAGGGCCAAACGCCAGGCCATAGAGGATTCCTCTTGGCCGCTGAAACCGCCTCTCGCATTCTCCACAACGATGCCCACAACCGCGAGGTTCTCTGGCCCTACCTCATTGGCAAAACTGACCTGCTCGGGCTGGCGCAGCCAAAGCCAACGCGCTGGATCATCGATTTCCATCCACGTGACATACTGGCCTCGGCCCGTTACGCGGAGCTTTTCAAGATCGTCAAAGACACCGTACTCAAAAGCCGCGAAAAGGGCGCCCGTGACGAGGAGGGCCGGAACAGGGAGCTCGAGGAAGAAAGCGCACAGGAAACGGGCAATAGGCACCATCGGCAGTTTCTTGAGCACTGGTGGCTCCTGTCGTGGCCGCGCCCCGAACTGATTAGCGTGCTTTCAACCCTGCCTCGGTACATCGTTTGCGTGCGCGTGACCAAACGCCCCATCTTCGAGTTTGTGTCCTCACAAGTCCGACCCAGCGACGCTCTGGCGGTATTTCCGACACCGGACGACTATTCCTTTGGAATTCTGCAATCCGGTACTCACTGGGCTTGGTTCAACGCTCGTTGCTCCACCTTGAAGCGGGATCCCCGCTACACCTCCGACACCGTTTTCGACACTTTCCCCTGGCCGCAATCGCCGAAGGCTCCCCCAATTGGGGCTGTCGCCGAAGCCGCCCGTTCCCTGCGCGCCTTGCGCCGCGAGATCATGGCCGACCACGGCTGGTCCCTGCGCGAACTGTATCGCACCCTCGAAACCCCTGGCGCCAACCGACTCCGCGACGCCCACGCCGCCCTCGACTCCGCCGTCCGCGTCGCCTATGGCATGAAAGGCAGCGAAGACCCCCTCGCCTTCCTCCTGAGCCTGAACTTGGAACTGGCAGATTTGGAAGCCAAGGGCCAAACAATCACCCCGCCCGGCCTGCCGGCTTCAGTGCCCGATGCTGCTGGCTTTGTGTCCGG
>Ga0326728_10015950_pt1 | contig 15467 bp, 14 predicted proteins | sample MB3enrmetagenome_FD_207602 | JGI IMG/M metagenome (GOLD analysis project Ga0326728, IMG submission 207602) | Lab enriched peat soil microbial communities from McLean, Ithaca, NY, United States - MB31MN | ecosystem: Environmental > Terrestrial > Soil > Wetlands > Peat | place: USA: New York...
AACAGAATCTCGAGGTCTTCCACGGGCCAGCCGGCCAGGGCGCGCTCCACCATGCGGGCGTCCAGGTGGCAGGCGCCGCCCGTGGTGATTTGGCGCACGGGAAATCCGAAATGCTCCAGGCGGCGCGCGTCGTTGTCGGTCTGGATGTCGCCGGTGAGCACGGCGATGCGGCGCTCCGGGCCGAAGCCTTCGAGCGTGCGCTCGAGCAGCGAAGTCTTGCCGGAGCCAGGCGAGCTGATGAGGTTCAGGCAAAACACGCCCTGGCTTTGAAACCGCTCGCGCAGGGTGGCGGCGATGCGGTCATTTTCGTTGAGAACCTTGCGTTCGAGGGGAACGCGCATCAGGGCTCCTCCAATTCCAGGTACGCTAATTCCATTTGATCACCCCCGGCGGCCTCGGTGTCGGCCGAACCGCACGTGGGGCAGGCGGGGTTCCACTCCACCACGCGGAATGCGGCAGCGCAAGCGCGGCAGCGGCGGGTCCAGGGGCAGAGTTCAAAATCGAAGGCAAGGGGGTCGAGATCGCTGCCTGTGACCAGGGTTTCGAGGCAGAAGCGCAGCGATTCCGGCTCGACGCCCGAGAGTTCGCCGATCCGCAGACCGGCCCGGGCCACGCGCGCGCCGCCGTGATTGGCGGCTTCGGCGCGGAGGGTCTCCAGCACGGCCGCGGCGATGCTCATTTCGTGCAAACCTTACTGTACGAGGATTGCGCACGGGCCGGCAAGCGCTGGTAGAATGGAAGCGGAAGAGCGGGAGTAACTCAGTGGTAGAGTCACAGCCTTCCAAGCTGTTGGTCGCGGGTTCGATCCCCGTCTCCCGCTCCACTTCGAGCCGGGTGGCGTAGCTCAGTTGGTAGAGCGCACACGAGAAATATAGAGTTGGCGTTTTTCACGCCGCTTCCTTCGGCTGGGGCGCGCCCCGAGGCCGAGATCCCACCAGAGGGGGCGGACGCTTCTGAAAGGACGGGATCTCCCGGTTTTGGATTTTCCCGACAGGCGAAACTGTAGTAGATGTATACTGAACACGACCCTAATATCCAAAGTGGAAGTCCCGGATGAAAGGCGATGGAGCCAATTAAAGGCAGGAGCCTGCGCGAGGCCCTGATTGCGGGCGGCAACGATTACGTGGATCGCGGTAATTGGGATGCTCGCATAAAAGATTACCTGGAAATGGTCGATTCGCTCACGGTAGAAGCATTGTGACTCAAGACTACCACACCACGCCTCCCTCGAACGTCCACCCGGCGCTCTTGGTTCACTTGTTCTACCTGGCCTTCTGGCTTCTGACGATAGGCACATTCTGGGGCCCATTGCGTCAGCTCCTGTCCCTGTCGCTGAACGATGACCGGTATTCCCATCTCATTGTGATACCGCTCATCAGCGCGTGCCTGATATATGGGAAACGGCGCGACATATTTCACGCGACCACGTATGAGCTGAGGATCGGAATCCCTCTTGTTCTGGTCGCCGTCGGGGCCGGCTGGTGGTTTTCGCTGCGTCTTCTGTCCGCCCGCAACGATTACGGACTGTCGTTTGTAATCCTGGTGGTTCTGTTCGCTTGGGTAGCGGGCTTTCTCCTCTGTCACGGCGTGCGGGCTCTCAGGCCCGCGAGGTTCCCGCTGTTGTTCCTCCTGTTGATGATCCCGATCCCCCAAGTTCTGATGGAAAAAGTCATCCTGGTGCTGCAAGTCGGAACTAGCGACCTGATCTATGCCCTGTTTAGGCTTGCAGGCACGCCGCTTTTCAGGCATGGCTTCACGTTTGAGCTGCCCGGCGTTGGGATCGTGATCGCCGAAGAATCCAGCTCCATACACTCGGCCTGGGCTTTGTTCATCACTGGCCTTTTGGTGGGCCACTTCTTCCTGAGGTCCTTCCCCGCGAAAGCCTGCCTGAGCCTGTTGACGATTCCCATCGCAATACTCACCAACGCCATGCGCATCGTGACCATCTGGTTCCTGGCCACTCGTGTGAACATTGATTTCATGCAGGGCAACCTCCACCGCCACGGTGGAATCCTCTTCTCCTTCATCTCGCTCTTCATGTTGCTATTCTCCCTTTGGATGTTGCGAAAGCTGGAGTACCGCGCGGGCCGCGCACGCCGGTATAATGACTTCGCCGCAGACCGAGCCCATCGGTGAGATCAATGGCTTGGACAACGGGTCCGATGACAGCCGGAGGCCGCTCCCCCCGCGAATCCGCGGCGACCAACTCGCTTCCCGGCCCCATCCACGACCAAGCCCCGCTTCCTGGCCACAGCCGGCCCGCTATTGCCACCGGAGAAGTGCAAGGCGGGCCTGCAAACGCCGGGAATAGCCATCCATTGCGGGTGGCTGAACCGTTCGAATAGCCGGTAGTCGGACGTACTCTACCAGCACCGGGCGCAGTTCCGGGCAGACTGTGGAAGAAGCCGACCAGCGGCCAGCGACGCAGCGGGGCCACGTGTGCGCAAACGTGCCCAAGAGTTTGTGCATCCTTCCCGCGAACCCACATGCGGACATGCTCGGCGGGGTAGCAGAGGAGCAGGCCGGATTCCAGGCAAGGCCGCGGCGCCAGGCCAAGCCGACTTCAAAGTATCTTGATCGGTTTGTGCTATGATCCCACTGGATTGACGGCCGGCTCGGTTGACCGGTTCCGGATCCCCGCTTGTGTTCGCGGCCACACCTTCGACTATGCCTATTGCCGTGCCTGAAAACCTGCGCCTTGCCGCTCTTGATCGCTGCGGCATTCTCGGTACGCCTCCCGATCCCCATTTCGACCGTATCACACGCCTGGCAGCGCAATTCTTCGGCGCGCCTATGGCCGCAATCAGCTTCGTCGCGCACGATCGGATCTGGTTCAAATCCACCTGTGGCTTCGGCGAGTCACAACTCGCTCGCTCGGCATCTTTCTGCTCGCACACGATTGGCTGCCCCGAAGCCCTGGTGGTACCCGATGCCACCGCGGACGAGAGATTCGCGGGTCTGGCTCTCGTCGCTGGTCACCCGCGAGTTCGCTTCTACGCCGGGGTACCCGTGGTCACTACCGAGGGATTCGCCGTCGGCGCCGTTGCCGTCATGGACACACGCCCTCGCGGCCCGCTCTCGGAATCGGAAATATTCGCCCTGCACGATTTCAGCGCGCTCAGTAGCCGGGAATTGAATTCCAGGTCGTCTGCCGGCGCCGCCTCGCACAACGCTCTTCCCCCGGCCGTCGGGCACGGCGGCGAGGCCTCGTCAATTCTGTCCACTATTGTTCAGAGCGCCGAAGATTCCATCATCAGCGTGGACCTGAACGGCGTCATCTTGACCTGGAATCCTGGCGCCGAGCGATTATACGGATACTCCGCCGCGGAGGTACGGGGGCGCTCCATCGATGTGATCATCCCCCCGGACCGCCTCGAAGAAGCGCGCGACACGATCAGAGAGGCTCGACAAGGGCAATCCACCCTGCGGCGCGAGACCGTCAGAATTGGCAAGGACGGAACCAGACGGTTCGTATCGCTGAGCGTCGCCCCAGTCAAAGGCGCGGATGGCAAGCCTGTCGCAGTCGCGGGTATTGCTCACGATATCACTCCGCTGAAACTTGCCGAAGCGGCGCGACTGGACACCGAAGACCGCCTGCAACTGGCCGAGGAAGCAGCCGGGCTGGGTATTTGGGACTGGTCTCTGCCGAGCGGCAGCATCACCCGCTCGGAACAGTCATGTCGCCTTTGGGGATTGCCCACCAGTCAGACGACCATGTCCTATGTTCAGTGGCTCTCGACCGTGCATCCCGAAGATCTGGATCGCGTGCGGGCGTACCACGTGGACCTTCTGCGGGGAGCGGGGCGGGGCGAGGCCGAATTCCGCATTATCTGGCCGGACGGTAGTGTCCGCTGGGTCGTCAGCAAGGCCAAGATGTACGCCAACGCCGCCGGCGAGGCCGCCCGGGTTAGCGGTGTCAATCTCGATGTGACACCTCTCCGGGAAGCCGAGCAGGCCCGCCGCGAATCGGAACAACGATATTCCGATCTCTTCCGCACCATGAGTCAGTCCGTGAGCTATCTGGACGCCGAGGGCCGAATCTCACAGGAGCAACTGCGCCAGCTTGCGGCGCGCGTCGAATCCGCCCGCGAGGAAGAGCGTGCGCGCATTTCACGGGAAGTCCACGACGAGTTCGGCCAGATGCTCTCTGCGCTGAAACTCGATTTCCAAACCCTGGCATCTCAGCTTCGTCCCCGCAGGGCCGAAGCGCGAGGTGAATTCGACAAGCGCGTCGCCGCGATTGTCCGCGAGATCGATTTGTCCATGAACACAGTCCGCAGAATCGCCGCTGAGCTGCGCCCCGCTGTTTTTGAGGATCTCGGGCTTGCGGCGGCCCTCACATCGCAGCTCCAGGAGTTTGAATCGCGCACCGGAATTCGTTGCCGCCGCCGGGGACTCGCCCGGAACCCTGGTCTTGCCGCCCAGCCGTCCCTCGCGGTCTTCCGCATCTTCCAGGAAATCCTCACCAACGTCATCCGTCACGCGAATGCGACAATCCTCGAAGTGACGGCCGAAACCGATCGCGACTGGTTCACCTTGCGCGTCAGTGATAATGGCAAGGGATTTGATCCGGAGCATTTGCCTCCCTCGCTCTCTCTCGGCCTCCTCAGTATGCGGGAACGGGCCAACCTGCATGGAGGAACCATCGAGTGGTCGGGCCGCCGAAATGGAGGAACCACGGTGACGGTCCGCCTGCCCCTAGAGGTCAACAGCGCATTGGCAAGAAAGTAATGTTCTCGCCTGCTTCAGATCACTCAGTCTCCTGCCCGGTCCGTGATCCGTACGTAGGGTATTTCAGAGTGGAAGCAGGAACTCGATCGTCTTGGCCAACCTGATGCACCATCCTCAGGAACGCATCCTCGTCCTCCAGCGGCCCTTCAGCAAGGTCGCAGCAGCGATACGGCAAAGCTGCCTCTTGCCGGAGCGCTTTGGAACCGCCGAAATATCCGCGGAAAACCCGGGGCTGCAAGCAGGGTTCTGGCAGTACCATGGAGTGTCGGAAAATGCCTACATCCTTTGGCTAGCCCCGCCTCGAACATGTATGCACATGTGCGGTGTAAAATAATGTAATACAATCATATAGCGTGCCTTTCCGCACATTACTAGTACTTTTCCAATTGATTTTTTGTTTACTTCAAGACCAGGAAGCTCCTACTATCGTCTCGGCAGTTTGTCCGACTACCTCGGGATAGAGCGCGGGGCTTCCTGGAGTACCCAGGGAAATGCGATCCGCCTTTGATGCGAGAGGCACACAAACTATCGATACTGATCGTCGATGATCATCTCCTCCTGCGTCAGGGTCTGAAGCAGGTACTGAGCCACGAGTACCGCGACCTCGCCTTTGGTGAGGCGAGGACTGCTGAAGAAGCCTTGGCTCAAATCAAGTCACAGCCCTGGCGCCTCGTGATTCTCGATATCGGTCTTCCCGGCAAGGACGGCTTTTTCGTCCTGCAGGAGATCTGCACGCGCCGTCCCGAGGCTGCGGTGCTCATGCTGAGCATGCACACGGATTCACTGTACGCCGCCCGTTCCCTGCGACTCGGCGCCGCGGGTTATGTCTCAAAGAGTTCCGGCCGCTCCACTCTGCTGAAGGCTGTCAGGAATGTTCTCGAAGGCAAGAAGTATTTCAGTGAGGCGATCCGCCGGGGAGTTGACAACCCGAGATCCACTGCCCTCCACGCGAAACTTTCGGCCCAAGAGTGCAAGGTCTTGCTGGCGGTTGCGGCAGGCAAACGTACCGGCAAGATCGCAGCCGAATTGAAACTGAGCGACAAGACCGTCAGCACCTACAAGCGCCGTGTACTCAATAAGCTGGGCCTCACATCGACAGCCGACCTCGTTCGCTATGTGATCGACCACAATCTTTTCTGATCGTTTTGGCCAACCTGATGCACTATCCTAGTGGACACATCCTCGTTCTCCGGCCGCGCTTCAGCAGGGCTGCACGGTCCTGAAAGTACCATTCTGTGTCAGAAGACGCTTACATCTTTTGGCTATTCCTGCCTAAAACATGTATCACCAAGTGCGGTGTATCACGATGTCATGCAGTGATATAATGTGCCCTCCCCGCACATTCCTAGTACTTTATCACCGATTCGTTTCTTTACTTTAGGACCCCACGACCCATAATATTCAATTTGCGGCCGGCGTGCGGGATGTGACATACGGGTGGCGTCGGTTGCATGTGATCTTTCAGGCGTAGGTCCCGCCATTGGGACTCTAATGGCGGCAGCTTGGCCAACTGCCTGAAAATGGGGAGAAATCATAGTGCGCTCGGCTGAGCGCGGCGGGAAGTCCAGATCGGAGATATGATCCAGCCTACGACGTCATCCTGGCCGAACAATCTGCCTTGGTACGCCATTCAGATCCAGGCCAGATTGGGAAGCATTGCCTCCGCCACCCTGCGTGGCAAGGGCTACGAAGAGTTCCTTCCGCTCTATCGCTCCCGGCGGCGGTGGTCCGACCGGATCAAACAACTGGATCTGCCTCTCTTTCCCGGCTATTTGTTCTGCCGGCTTGACCCAAGCGATCGCCTGATGCCCATCCTGACGGCGCCCGGCGTGATTGGTATCGTAGGCGCCGGCAAGACCCCCATTCCCGTTGACGACGAGGAGATCGAGGCCATTAGGGCGGTACTTCGTTCCGGACTTGTAGTGCAGCCGTGGCCGTTTCTTCGCGTAGGCTCCAAGGTGTACATCGGGGGCGGCCCTCTGGCTGGGGTGGAAGGCATTATCACCAACACGGACAAGGTTTATCGCCTGATAGTCTCCGTCAACCTGCTGCAACGGTCCGTCGCCGTCGAAATCGACCGCGAGTGGGCCTGCCCCAGTCCTGAGCGTATCGGTCCCCGCGCCGTGACTCGGTCCGCACAAACACACCAGATCGTACAAGTTGGCTAAGAATCAGGCGATCACGGCGGAGCCGCGTTTGCCTGGGTGGCTGTCTACCTCCCTCACCGGAGTTTCTCTCCATGCAGGATACCGATCGTAGAAAAAAGATGATCAGCCTCCGCCTTTCTGAGGTGGAATACGAGGCACTGCGTGCACACTATCCGAGCTATGGTGCACGAAACATCTCGGATTTCGCACGCTTGGCTATGCAGCGTGTAATCGGCAACTCACATACCGTGGAAAATGCTCCCTTCGCCAAAATCCACGAGTTGGATGATCGCCTGAGCGCTGTGGAGACGGATATCGCGCTTTTGTTAGAACAAAAAAAAGCAGTGCAGTAAGCCTGGGACCCGCAGTCGATCTGGCTACCGGGTTTCACATGGAGTAATTTTGGGCGGTGTGCGGTGTGTCTCCGGCAGCACGTGTGGGCGCGCGTGTAACGCCGGATCGGAGGCCAGGCGAGAATGAATATTCTCCTCTTCTCAAATGATGAAAAGCTAGTCGATTTCTGCCGGGAGATTCTGGGCGAGATGTTCGGCGCGGAATCGAAGCTGGAAGTCGGGTTTCCCGGCCAGTGTTCGTCCCAGGAGGACTTATGCCTGTGGGATTTCATCCCTGGAAAGACGACCATTCCGCAAGACCTTGATCCAGCGAAGTTGCGAAAATCCTTGTTCCTCCTTCACCGTAAGCATCTGCCCGCACTTCAGGAGCTGCTTGGCACAGTCGATATCAACGTGTTGCTCAAGCCCGTCACGGCGGCCACCCTGCGCGCTTTTCTCAGCGACGCTCAGCAACAGCCGGCTTGCAACAACGGTAACCTCGCTGGGAGCACGGACACGCTGCGAGTTGAGCGCGATGAGATGCTGCAGTTCCTAATCCAGGCAAACCTCAAGCTGCAGGAGTACGACCAGGAGAGAACCAACTTCCTGGCCCGCTCTCTCCACGATTTTCGGGCGCCCCTAACCGCGATCAGTGGCTACTGTGGACTGCTTTTGGAGGAAGAACTCGGCTCCTTGACGCCGGACCAGCGGGAGGTTCTTGGAAGAATGCAGCACAGCGCCACACGACTTTCTCGCCTGGCCAATTCGATGTTCCAGTTAAGCATCCGCCCGAACGGCAACCAAGAGCTGAACCTCGAGGAGGCCGACATACGCGATTCTATTAACCATGCCCTGCACGAAGTCGCACTATTCCTCGAAGACAAGCGGATTACCGTCCGGGTAGACTGCGAGCAGCCCCCGGACGGCCTGCTCTTTGGAAAGCCGCAAATCGAGCAGGCACTCGTCAATTTGCTGGATAACGCGTGCAAATTCACGCCCCGGAACGGGACAATCGAGATCAGGGGCTACCCGTTCTTCTGGGAGCGCAGAACCCGCCGCGTCGCGTCGCTAGACCCGTCAAAGGACCGCCGTTCCAAGCAGGCCAAAACCCCCAACTCCTTGCGAGTAGATATCCGCGACTCCGGCCCGGGGATTCCCGCAGTGCACCTGGGCAAGATTTTTGAGGAATATACCTCGTATTCCGGCGGGCAAGATCGATCGGGCGGGGGCCTCGGCTTGGCGATTTGCCGGATGATCCTGCAACAGCATCGGGGACAGGTCTGGGCCGAGAGCCACCCAGCCGGTGCCGTTTTCTCCTTCGTCCTCCCTGTTCAACCGATCGATATACGCGTACCCGCTGGGCACCTTGACCCTGCAAGCGCATGTCTGGCTGGGATCGAGGAGAGTTGGTCTTAGATGCCTGTCGCCAAGAATGGTCGCACAATCCTGCTGGGAGAAGACGATCTCGAGGTGCGCAGTTACCTTGAGACCGCCCTCAGGTGCCAGGGATATTCAATTGAGGTCGCACAGGACGGGGAAGAAGTCCTGGCATGCCTTCGCGGTAACCAAGTCCCTATTTCTGCGGTTGTGTTGGACATTATCATGCCGCGCAGAGATGGGATCGAAGCCCTAAGGGAGATCCGCCGTTTCAATCGAGATCTGCCCGTCATCATGATTTCGGGCGCATCTTCAGCGCTGAACGTCGTGGACGCCATGAAGAGCGGGGCGAACGATTTCATCGCGAAGCCAATCAGACCCGATGATCTCCGCAAAGCGCTCAAAGTGGTCCTTGAGAACACGTCGCCCGTGGTGTCCAACCCCCTCGAGAAAACAGCCGTACCCGCCAATAAGCAAATCCTGTTTGGCACCTCCCCGCAAATGCGGGAACTGCAGGACGTGCTCAGCGAGATTGGCTTGTCCGAGGCACCTGTTCTGATCCAAGGAGAGACGGGTACCGGAAAGGAAGTCCTGGCACGGGAACTGCATGCCCGCTCCCCACGTGCAAAGAAATCCTTTTGGAAGCTCAATTGCGCTGCCCTTCCGTCCGAATTAGTGGAAAGCGAGTTGTTTGGCCATGAGCGGGGCGCCTTCACCGGCGCCGTCGAGAAGAAGCCTGGCATGTTCACACTCGCCGATGGTGGCACTATCCTGCTCGACGAAATCGGCGACATGGATTTCAAGCTCCAAGCTAAGCTGCTCCAGGTGCTTCAGGACCAGGAATTCCAGCGCCTCGGCGGCAAGGAAACCGTAAAGGTAGACGTCCGCGTTATCGCCGCCACACACTGCGACCTGGAAAAAGCCATTGCTGAAGGCAACTTCCGTGCGGACCTCTATTACCGGCTTAATGTTATCAACATGAGGGTCCCACCTCTTCGCGAACGGAGAGAGGATATCATTCCACTATCGGAGTTTTTGGTCAGAAAGCACGCTGCCCCGGGCGGGCTGGTTGCCCAGATCCCGCCGGCACTCAAGGAATTGTTCTTGGACTACCACTGGCCTGGTAACGTTCGTGAGCTGGAGAATGTGATCCGCAAGCTCCTGGTCTTCCGGGAGGCAAGCTCAATAGAGCAGGAACTGCGGCGCAAACTGCAACAGAGGCCTGTTAATGGCTCGGCACTCGCTGGAACCACGCCGGCCGGCGCGCCCCTGCCAGTCAACATTCCTATCACGCCTTCTAACGGCGACTTAAGCAGTGCGCCTCCAGGAGTTGCTTCCGTGCTCGAGCAGGTGGCAAGGGACAAGCAAGAGGCCGAACGAGCCGCCATCATCGGCGTCTTGAAATCCACAAACTGGAACCGCAAGCAGGCGTCGAAGCTGCTGCAGATCGACTATAAGGCCTTGCTGTACAGAATGAAAAGGCTGTCGATCAAGGAAAAGAAGGCTCCCCAGCCCATTCAGCCGCGAGCTGAAGTGCCTTCGGCTTCAGGAGAGTCGCTGCCCGCCCTGCAAGTTCCGCAACCGGTTATTGCTCGCCGCGCCGCAAGTTGAGCTCAACGACGCCCCACGACTTTACGGAGTTTTGCCAAATTGTGATTACTCATGCCAAGAATTTCTTCCCACAGTCCCAATGTTTGGGAAAAGGCGGTCCGACCATGCCGCTCAACTCACTTTTCCCAAAGGTCTGGAGTTTTCAAGCCTTTTTATCGGCAATCAGCAGGCTACCGTATCCGTCCGGGGGTTTGGCCCCTGCCTACGGGATTCCAATCCCGAGGAAGATGCGGCGAATGGCACTTTAAAGGCGGCTGCTGGTGACCGGTCTGGCGCAATCGGCCCACGCCGACACGTTCTACACCTACACACGGAATCCCTATTGACACCCCGAAACGCGCATGGCATGATCCCTTTATCAAAAAGAGGTGAGAGGATGTCCCCCGATCCTGACCTCGGCGGTTGCCGTGTCCGTGTTGAGCGTCGACGGCATTGCCGATTCCCCATTTTTGAGCCTGTGGAGTACGTTCTGGAAGGTCGTCACGGCGGAGCTATGATGTCCGATGTTGGCAGCGGTGGCGTCTTTCTCAAGGCCCAAGCTCCTCTTCCAGTTGGACAACAGGTCGAATTATTCTTGGACTGGCCGGCTATGCTCGACGGTCGGTGCCCGCTGCGCCTAGTGATCCAGGGTCGGGTTCTCAGGAGTAGCGAACGTGGCAGTGCCGTCAGGATACTGCAGTACGAGTACAAGCTGCGTCCCAAGGTCGAGCACGCACTGGCGTTGGCTGGATGAGTACAGTCTTAGTGGTGGACAATGCCGATATCGCGTTCTTGCTGGCGCTGGCAGTCCGGCTAATGAGCTTTGAGATTTCGCTGATCCCGGCCGAGTCGGTGAAGGAAGCGCATTTACTCCGGGAGCATATTGGGCCGCTCGATTTGCTCATTATTAACTGCAGTGTACCTCGCGTATGCCCATTCGCCGTGGTGATGGCCAGGCGCGTACCGTGGCTGAAAATCCTCGGGGTCACTTCCGAAGGCCATCATTGCGGCTCCTGCAAGAAATTCCTTTCAGCGGTGTTACGCGACCACCGGCCTCGACAAGATGACGACATCGAGCAGTGGATGGGGGCAATACAGAGCCTTGTTCAATGAGCTGGATTGACCAGCCCGCCCCGACGATCTCGGGCAGGTCTCCTGCCGATATACTCACGCTGACCCCGAGGCCACAGAATGGGCAGAAGCGCTCCAAGAAAGTGCTGAACGACGCTACGTGGGCCTTTCTCGACGCCGCACGTGAGGAACGTGGGAATCCACGCCCGGACAGAGATCGAAACCGCAAAACGTAGGCCCCTTTGCTTCATTTAGCTTGAACATAAAGTACACCTGCTTTAGAACCACAATCGAGCACAAGAGGCGAGCAAGACCGTGACAAGCCCAATACGATACACCTCACTGCGACACCGGCGTAACGGAGACTCGCACGCCACCCAAACCTCTATTCTTATGGAGGATTATGGGATACTCTCCCGTGAGCTTTTCGCCCGCATGCTATTCATCGAGCGCAAACGGACCGAACGCTCCGGCAGGAGCTTCGTGCTGATGCTCCTTGAATCCACCGGGCTTTTGAAGTCCGAGGGCGACCACCACGCACTCGAGAAAGTGCTGCTCGCGCTGTCCCGTTCCACCCGCGACACAGACCCCAAAGGGTGGTACAAGGAGGGGTCCACGATCGGCGTGATTTTCACGGAACTCGGCGCCGAGACGGACGGGCGGTCTGTCGCCAATGCCCTACTTACCAAGGTCACCAAAGCGCTTACCGGCACTCTGACGATCGGCCAGATCAACCAAGTCAGCCTGGCTTTCCACGTCTACCCGGAAGATTGGGACGACAACGGCTCTCGCGGTGGAATCCAGCCCACCTTGTACGACGACCTGTTGCGCAAGGCGGCGCCGAGCCGGGCATCGCTCTTTATCAAGAGGTTCATGGACATCACGGGCAGCCTGGCAGCCTTAATCCTGGGCCTGCCTCTGTTTGTCACGATTGCGATTGCCATCAAACTGACCTCAAAAGGGCCAGTGTTTTTCAAACAGGCACGGCTGGGCCAATTCGGCAGAGGGTTCACGCTTCTTAAGTTCCGGTCGATGTGCGCAGACAACGACCCCACCATCCACCAGCAGTATGTAAAGCGGTTCATATCAGGGGAGAACGGTTGTGAACAAGCTGCCGGCGGTCAGGCTCAGTACAAGCTGACTGCGGATCCCAGAGTCACGCCGGTCGGGCGATTCCTGCGAAAGACGAGCCTAGATGAACTCCCGCAGTTCCTGAACGTCCTGAAGGGGGAGATGGCCCTGGTTGGACCCCGACCGCCCGTCCTGTACGAGGTGTCGCACTACAACACGTGGCACAAGGCGCGCCTGTTGGCCGCCAAGCCCGGAATCACCGGCCTGTGGCAAGTGGCCGGGCGGAGCCAGGTCAAGTTTGACGACATGGTTCGGCTGGATCTGCGGTACGCAAGCTCGTGGACGCCGTGGCTGGATATCAAGATTCTCTTACAGACGCCCCTCGCTGTCTTTTCAGCGAAAGGTGCGCATTAGACGTCCGTGCGGTTTTCGGAGGAAACATGATTCGCGTCGGAATTATCGGCTATGGCTACTGGGGACCCGTGGTGGCCCGGAACTTTCAGGCCGCTGACGGCTGTCAACTGGCCGCCATCTGCGATGCGAACCCCGTCGCGCAGGAGCGCGCCAGGAAAGCTCATCCGGGTATACAGGTCACCGGCGATTTTTCGGAGGTCGTCCGTTCGCCGCATATCGACGCAGTAGCGGTCATCACGCCCGTATGGACCCATTTCGGGTTTGCCAAAACCGCGCTGGAAAACGGCAAACACGTTTTTGTCGAGAAACCGTTCACTTCGTCCTCGGCAGAGGCCTCACAACTGATCGATCTCGCGGCCGGCAAGAAATTGCAGATCATGGTCGATCACACGTTTCTTTTTACCGGAGCCGTACGGAAAATCCGGCAGATGATCGAGCAGGGCATTCTTGGAAGGCTGTTCTATTACGATTCCTCGCGCGTCAACCTCGGCCTGTTCCAACACGATGTCAACGTGATTTGGGACCTGGCGCCGCATGATCTCTCCATCATGAACTACCTGATGGACGCCGAGCCGGAAAGCGTCAGTGCCACCGGCCAGTGCCACTTGAACGGGCTGGAGGACATGGCGTACGTCACCGTCTACTTCTCGGGCATGTTGGCCCACATCAACGTGAACTGGCTCTCTCCGGTGAAGGTGCGAACCACTTTGATCGGCGGTGAGAAAAAGATGGTGGTATGGAACGACCTGGAGGCCGACGAGAAGGTAAAGGTATACGACAAAGGCGTCGAAATCACCAACGGTCAGGGCGTCTACGATCTTCTGATCAGTTATCGCTCGGGCGACATGTGGGCCCCCAAAGTCGATCAGACCGAGGCGTTGAAACTCGAGACCAAATACTTCGTCGAGTGTGTCAACAAGAATGAGACTCCGTTCAACGACGGCGTCGCCGGCCTGCGGGTGGTGCGGCTTCTCGAAGCGGCCACGCAATCGCTGAAGGAGCGGGGAAGGCCGGTCCACCTATAAGCGACTACCTTTCGATCGCTCCCGATGTCAAATTTGGGCAGAACGTCAAACTCGCGACGTTCATCAACCTGTACGGCTGCGAGATTGGCGATAACACCAAGATCGGCGCGTTTGTCGAGGTCCAGAAGAACGCGAAGATCGGGCGCAACTGCAAAATCTCCAGCCACACCCTTGTCTGTGAAGGCGTCACCATCGAAGGCCTACTCATAGGCCACGGGGGTGACGTTTATCAACGATATTTACCCGCGCGCCACGGCGTCCGGCGGCGCCCTGCAAACTGAGAAGGACTGGAAAGTCCAACCCACCCTGGTTAAGAGCGGGGCTTCGATCGGGTCTGGCGCCACCATTTTGGCCAGAGTCGCGGTCGGCGGGAATGCCATGGTGGGAGCCGGAAGCGTAGTCACGCAGAACGTCCCGGCGAATTCCATCGTGGCCGGGAATCCAGCGCGGGTGTTGCATCGCAAGAGTGCTAACGGTAGGGGCACACCGTTGACGAATAACAAGATTCCGTTCCTGGACCTGGTTACCCTCCATGAGGAACTGAAGGACGAGCTGTCGAGTGTCTTCAGGCGGGTCTTGAAAACCGCCGGGTTCATCGGCGGCCCGATGGTCGAGGAGTTCGAGCACAACTTCGCCGCGTACTGCACGACTCAGCATTGCGTCGGGGTGGGGAGCGGCACGGACGCGCTTCGATTCGCGCTGATCGCGGCAGGGATTGGCTCCGGCGCCATCGTACTGACCGTTCCGAACACGTTCATTGCGACCGCAGAGGCCATCTCACAGGCCGGCGCCCGGCCCGATTTCATCGACATTGATGAGCGGACGTACAATATGGATCCGCGCAGGCTGGCCGAGTACCTGGCGACCGAATGCGTTATCGACGCCAACTCGGGCCTTGTGATCAACCGCAAGCTCTTGATGCCGGTGAAGGCCATTGTGCCCGTTCACCTTTATGGCCAGACCGCGGACATGGACCCCATCCTCGAGCTTGCGGAGCGCTACCGCCTGGTGGTGATTGAAGACGCCTGCCAGGCGCACGGCGCCGAGTACTTTTCAAGGCGCGACGACCGCTGGAAGAAGGCCGGCTCCATGGGCCGGGCGGCGGCCTTCAGCTTCTATCCCGGCAAGAATCTGGGAGCTTGCGGAGAAGCGGGCGCGGTGACCACGAACGACGCCGTTCTGGCGCAGAAGGTCCGCATGCTCCGCGACCATGGGCAGAACCGCAAATACTACCACGAGGTGGAGGGCCACAACGGCCGGCTGGACGCCATTCAGGCGGGCATCCTGACGATAAAGCTAAGGCATCTCCCGGAATGGAATGCCCGCCGGCGAAAAGCCGCTGCGCGTTACCGGCAGTTGTTCAACAAAGCGGGTGCATCTGAGTTGGCGCCGTTCGAGTCCAGGCGAGCGAGAGCGGTCTACCACCTATATGTAGTCCGGGTCCCGGACCGGGATGGCTTCATGCGGCATCTGGCGGAGGAAGGCATTGGCACGGGGATCCACTATCCGGTGCCGCTGCATTTGCAGAAGGCGTACGAATGGCTGGGGTACAAAGCCGGGGACTTTCCTGTCACTGAAGAAGCCGCATGGGAGATCGTATCCCTGCCCATGTTCCCGCAGTTGACAACAGAGCAGCAGGAGCGAGTCGTGACCCGTATGACGCGCTTCCTGTCCACACCAGACCTGGCCGCCGCGCAAGGCGCGGCCTC
>Ga0326728_10015951_pt1 | contig 15467 bp, 16 predicted proteins | sample MB3enrmetagenome_FD_207602 | JGI IMG/M metagenome (GOLD analysis project Ga0326728, IMG submission 207602) | Lab enriched peat soil microbial communities from McLean, Ithaca, NY, United States - MB31MN | ecosystem: Environmental > Terrestrial > Soil > Wetlands > Peat | place: USA: New York...
TACCGCTACCAAGTTGAGCAGCTCGCGCAAACTTGCCTTCGTTCGGTGCTGGGTGAAGTGGAACTCGACGATTTGCTTTCCCAGCGCGAAAAGCTGAATGCGCGTCTGCAATCCATTCTTGATGTACATACGGAGCCCTGGGGCATTAAGGTGACCAAGGTGGAAGTGAAGCAGGTGGACTTGCCACAGGACATGCAGCGGGCCATTGCGCGCCAAGCCGAGGCGGAGCGCGAGCGGAGGGCCAAGATCATCAATGCCGACGGGGAATTTCAGGCATCAGAAAAGCTCTCCGAGGCCGCCAGCATTCTGGCCAAGGAGCCGATCACCATCACGCTGCGTTACCTTCAGACCTTGGCCGAAATCGGAACCGAGCGGAATACCACCATCGTCTTTCCGATCCCTGTGGAGCTATTAAGCGCTTTGCTCGGAAAGGCCGCCGCCCACACTGCCCCGGGAGGTGAAGCCAAGTAGCGCGGGTCCCGCAGGCCAGGGGAGAATGTGGATGTAACTCTAATTGCCCTCTCCCCTTGGGGGAGAGGGCGGTCTGTCACCAGTTGAACACTACCCGAGGTTGACTATGGTTACGAATGCAGATTCTCAGCGTGACGACAAAGGGCTTTCCACGCGGCACCTTATCCTGGTCTTCTTAGCGGGGGTGGCCGTTTGCGGGGTCTTCTTCTCGCTCGGTTTCCTGGTGGGGTACAACGAAAGGTCAGCGCGCTTGTCGCCAATCACGGAGCGTGTTTCAGCTCCTGCCGCGATTCCACCCACCTTCAATGCTCCGCTCGAGACAGAACCGGTCGGGCTCGGCGCCGCGGGGACGTCCAAGACGTCAGTCCCCCCGCCGCTTGCAAGCCTGCAAGCCAGCGCCCCTCCTGCAACACCGAGCGAGCAGAAACCTGCCACGGCTCCCGGAACTGCGCCGCCTGGGACGTCGCCTCGCCCATCGCTTGCCAAGGCGGATAGGGAATCTGATCCGGGCGCGACCGCGACTCCTCCTTCCGGGGCTGGCGAGGTCAGTGTCGGATTCACGGTTCAGATTGTAGCTTCGAGGACAAAGCAGGATGCTGAAGCCTTGGTGAAAATCTTGAAAGGGCGCGGCTATCCGGTATTTCTCGTGGCGCCCGAATACGCGCACGCCAACGACAACCTGTACCGTGTGCAGGTTGGTCCATTTGCCTCGAGGGATGATGCGGAAAAGGTGAGGGAGAAGCTTACGCGGGAAGGGTTCAAGCCCTTCATCCGGCACTGATTTCGCGTCGAGACTCGAAACTCGTTCGAGCTTCGATTTTCGGATTGGGGCAACCATAACGGTTTCCATTACGAACGTGCCTCAATGAATCAATGAACCGATGAATCAATTCAAGAGGTGGGTCGCCAGCGCCCTTAGCGGTTTCTTTCTTGTCGCCTGTTTCCCGAAGCTTCATCTTCATCCCTTGGTTTGGATCGCCAGCCTCCCGCTGCTCCTCGTGTTGGCCGTCGAGGCGAATCCCTGGCGCGCTTTCGCTTACGCATATTTCACCGGGGCCATCTTTCTTACTGGGAGTTGCTACTGGTTTGTCGGGGTCACGCACCAATATGGCGGGCTCAGTCTGAGCCTTGCCTGGACGGCGCTGCTGGCTTTCGTGGTGGTCTTTTCCATCTTTTTTGGCGCATTCGGCTTGGTGGTCGGGGAAGTGGCTCGCCGGTCGTCCGAGCTTGCCTTGCTGCTCAGCCCCCTCCTTTGGGTGGCCATGGAGATGGCCCGCACTTACCTGATTACAGGCTTTCCCTGGAACCTCCTCGGTTATGCGGTGTCCTTCGCCGGCTTAAGGCAAATCGCCTGCTTCACCGGTGTTTACGGACTCTCGTTCCTGGCGGCCGCAACGAGCGCGCTGGCGGCATGGGCAATTCTACGTTGGAGGGCGAGATGGCCTTGCCTGGCGCTGGGTGGCTGGGTCGCGCTCCTGGTCGTGGGGAATTGGGCGTTCGCTCCCCCCGCTCCCACTCGAGGGTCGAATCTCGCGATCTTGCTGCAACCCAATGTGCCGTTGGTTGAGGAAGCAGCTAACACCTGGGCGCCCTGGCTTAATCCCGCCAAGCTGAATCAACTTGTCACCATGTCCTTGCAGGCGCTTTCGACTGAAGAACAGAGAGAAGACAGTGCCTTGGGCGAGAAGGGGCAGCAGCGTCTCGTCGCGCCGCCGCTTATCATCTGGGCGGAAAACCCTGCGCCCTTCTATTTCACTCGCGATCCGGTTTTCCGCAACGCCGTGGAGAGGATGGCGCGCCAAGGCGCGGCTTACGTGGTGGTGAACACGGTCGTGCCGTTCGGCGCAGGACGATCGAAAATCACGAACAGCGCCGTGGTCGTAGACCCGGAGGGGCGCGAAATCCTGCAATATGATAAAATGCATTTGGTGCCGTTTGGTGAGTACGTCCCGGCCTGGGCTTTTCCAGACATGATCGGAAAGATCACTGCGGAAACGGGGGACTTTGTCCCGGGCACCAGCTACCGCGTGGCGCCAACGCCGGAGGGCACGATCGGCGTCTTTATTTGTTACGAGGACATCTTCCCTCAACTGGTCAGAAGGATTGCTTTGGCAGGGGCCCAAGTGCTGGTGAATATTTCCAACGATACTTGGTTTAGCGACTCCGCGGCCCTGCAAGAACTGGAAATGGCGCGCTTGCGGGCGATTGAGAATCGCCGCTACCTGTTGCGCGCCACGAACGACGGCATTACCGCCTTGATTGATCCATACGGGCGGGTGGAGAAACAAGTCGCGCGCCATCAAACGACGGTCTTGCCTGCCAACTTCAGCTACCGTCGCGGCCAGACCTTCTATACCGAACACGGCGACGTCTTCGCGTGGCTGTGCACGGCGCTGGCCGGGGTGATGGTACTTGGAGCTACGTTGTCATTCCGATCCGTCAGCCGACGGAGAGGAATCTCGCCCGGCCCATCACATCACGCGTAGCGGCGAATGGGCAAAGCGAGATTCCTTGCCCCGCTCGGAATGGGAGGCTAGCGGGGACAGACATTGCTGGCCCTCTTCCCCCAAGGGGGAGAGGGGAGAAGGGACGAAGTTGAATCAGGAGCAAACGTGATTGACGAACTGCAAAGAGAGTACGACGATTTGAAGCGACGCGCCATCGAGCTGCGGAGCTTTCTTTGACGCCCCCCAGCGCCGCAAAGAACTTGAGACACTCGAGCAACAATTAGCCCAGCCCGATTTCTGGCAGGACCAAGATGCTTCCCAGAAAATCCTGACCGCCCGGAAACGTTTGAGCGAGAAAATCGAAGAAGACGATCGGCTTGCTCAGCGCGTGGCGGATGTGGACGCGTACTTCGAATTGGGGCGCGAGGGCGAGCCGGTTGAGAATGAGCTGAGGGCCGAACTCGGGACGCTGAGGCAGGAGGTCGAGCGTGTTGAGACGGAGACCATCCTGGCCGGCGAAAACGACCACCTGAATGCCATCGTCGCAATTCACCCGGGCGCGGGCGGGACCGAGTCGCAGGACTGGGCGGAGATGTTGCTCCGCATGTACAAGCGATGGACGGAACGGCACGGCTTCGCCTTTACACTTAATGATTATCAATCCGGGGAGGAGGCGGGGCTTAAGTCCGCCACTTTTACGGTCACCGGCGATTACGCTTACGGCTGGTTGAGCGGAGAAACCGGCGTGCACCGGCTGGTGCGCATCTCGCCCTTTGACCAAGCCGCGCGCCGCCACACCTCTTTTGCGTCGGTCTTTGTCAGCCCGGAGATCGACGACACGATCAATATTGAAATCAAGCCGGATGACCTCAGGGTTGAAACCTATCGCTCGAGCGGCAAAGGCGGGCAGCACGTCAACACAACCGACTCTGCGGTGCGCATCACCCACCTCCCGACGGGAACTGTCGCCCAATGCCAGAACGAGCGCTCGCAGCACCGCAATCGGGAAATGGCCATGAAATTCCTGCGTTCCAGACTCTACGAGTTGGAACTGCGCAAACGGCGGGAATCGGCGGACAAGCTCGAAGCCGCAAAAGCGGATATCGATTTCGGCAGCCAGATCCGGTCCTATGTCCTGCATCCTTATCGGCTCATTAAGGACCACCGGACAAAATTTGAGATGGGAGATACGGACCGCGTTCTTGATGGAGACTTCGATCCCTTCCTCAAGTCCTACCTGATGTCTCGCCGAAGCGCCGTGTCACGCTGAGCATATTCTGGCGGCGGAAGCATCCCTGCAGTGTGCGAGGGTGGCGGCGACACGGCTTCTGAGTTCGGACCTTCGTTTAGGCGGGAATTCCGTGATAGGTCGTTCCGCCCGAACGAGTGCTATTTTGGCTGGGTCCAGACAGGGACATTTTGTCCGCTTTGAAGTTCGCGCCCTTGCGGGCTGTTTGCCCCGGTTGTCCCCCTCCCCAGGCGGCTTGAAGCGGCCGCCGGCATTGCCGCATCGTCTTCGCAGTCGGCCGTGATCTGCGGGGCTGCCGCCCTGTACCGTGGTAGCCTATGTTGTGGCCTTGGTCAAGAGAGAGGAAGTCTCGGCGCAACTCTAAAGTCGAAAGCCGGTAGCATAGACTTCGTGCTTTTCGCCCCGCGGCCCAGAGCCTTCTGGCGACGGGTCGAAGTCCGCAGCATTTCCCACGGCGAATCCTGAAAAGCCGCAGACATGCGAAAAACGCCGGTCTCGGCTACCCGCGCCCCACGGGAGAGTAGGTGCGAAAAATTCGGACTGTTGCGGCGGTCTATGAATGCCGCGCCTTCAGAATCATGGTCTTCGGCGCTCATAGGGCGCCGCTACAGCGTGCCAGCCGGGGTTTTCACACAGACTCCAAGGGAGAGGGCGGGGAGTTTCCACATTTTCCTGGCTCGGGGAAAAGCCGCAGAGGAATCCCTCGGTCGTCAGACCCGGCCACCGACGGGCTGACGGACCACGCGGTCCGTCGGCTGACGGATACCTCCGGGCTTGTACCTATCCGCTAAGGTGGCAATGTACGGGACTCGTCCGGCGGGTTCGACGGGGCACTCACCTTGCCATGGGCGCAACACTGCCTTAACGCGACTTTCGAATGGCCAGCGAGGCTCCGCGCATCTCGGCGGTTAGGCCGTTGTACGTCCAACTGAAGAGGAGCGCAGATCCAGACATCCCAGAACCCCGTTTCGGGATAGTTTCCGAGTAGCCGACGATACAGGAGTTGGTGGTTCGTAAACGCCGCGGCGGTACTTGCGGTCTACGTGGCGAGTGCTGTACCAGCACAAACTTCCCCGAAGGGGACTCGGGGGCCTCAGGGGTTGCACATCTGCAAGTGGGCCTTTCCCCGGAACAATGGAAATGGGTTGCCGAAGACCCTGCCCTCGAAGAGCCAGCCTGAGCATGGCGCTTGACGGGGGGGTGTGCGGCGCGGTACGGTGGGGATAGCCGGAAAGGAGCACCCATGACGATCACCATTGATATTACCCCCGAGGTTAAGGCGGCGCTCGCCCGCCAGGCTGCCGCTCAGGGTCGTGAGGTCGAGTCCTATGCCGCCAGTCTGCTCGAACAGGCGGTCCATCCCGCCGCCGCGCCTCCGACGCCGCCCGCTAAGGACATGGTTGAACTCTTCGCTCCGCTGCGCGGCCTTAATCTGGACTTTGAGCGCGACAGGGATACCGGCCGGGATATCAACCTGTGAAGGGCTATCTGGTTGACACCAACGTCCCGTCTGAGCTGACCCGCGAAACCCCGGACCCGCGGGTGGTGGCTTTTCTCCGCAAGGCCGAGAAAGAGAGCCTCTTCCTTAGCGTTATGACCCTCGGCGAAATCTGCAAGGGCATCGACATGCTTCCGGCCAGCCAGAAACGGGACGCGCTGCAAGACTGGCTCGAGGCTGATGTCCGTTCCTGGTACGCCGGTCGGATTCTCCCGGTCACCGAGTCCATCGCCGAGCGTTGGGGGCATTTGGCCGCGCGGGCAAAATAGCAGGGCATCGCAGTGAAGGTGGTGGACGGCGTCATCGCCGCCACGTCCCTTGAGCACGGCCTTACCCTCGTGACGCGGAACGTCAAGGACTTCGCCGGCCTCGGCGTCGTTCTTCTCAACCCCTGGGACGAGGCGTGAATCTTCAGGCCGCGGCGCTGCACTTATGGTGCTCTCAGCCCTCGCCCCTAACGACTGGCCACTGTTCCTATCAGTTCGAAATGCCGCACACCCCATAGCGCAGGGGTGCGCGCTGCGCTTGGCTTCATGACGTGGGTGAGGTAGACTGAGGCTGTGGTCTATGAGTGGGATGCGAAAAAGGCAAGGGGCAACCGGCGAAAGCCCCGAATTTCCTTTGAGGAAGCGGCTACAGTCTTTCTCGACCCGCTGGCATTGACCTTTCCCGACCCGGATCATTCGATTGGGGAGGGACGAGAGATCTCCATCGGTCGTTCCAGCAGGCAGCAGGTTGTATTGGTGTCGCATTGCCGACGCGGGGATCGCCTCCGAATCATCAGTGCGCGGAAAACCACCAGAGGAGAGCGCAAGCAATATGAAGAAGGCATCGGCGAAGGGAATTAACGACGATTTGAGGCCGCACTATGACCTCTCACAGCTCAAGGGAGGCGTTCGCGGTAAGTACTACCGCGAGGCAACTGCCGGGACCAACCTCGTGTTGATCGAGCATGAACTGGCGGACGTCTTCCCTGACTCGGAGTCGGTGAACCGGGCACTCCGAATGTTGGTGAATACCGCGGCGGCGGCGGCAGGTACAGCACGCCGTCGACCTCGCGCCTCGAACCATCGCGTGAAGTCGGCCGCTGGGAAACGCGTCCGCTTTGCCGCAAGAGCCGGGCTGGCGCAGACGGTCGGTTTAGGGCATTAAGCAGTTCTTCTTTACCCCCTGACACCCGACACCGGGCACCGGGCACCTGTCTCCTCTTTCTCGCAACTTGTCACTGTTCCTCTTCATTCCTTACGCCCGCTGCTAATCACCAGAAGATTCATCAACAAAGGAAGAACCTACAGCCAGAACTGCAATGACTGTGGCCGCCGGCTGGCTATCGGCTTGTCATACCGATTGCGATCATATGTTTTGCCTCAATTTAGGTCATAATATGCCTATGCGTACGATCGCTCTTGAAGAACATTTCACTACGTCGGAGTTTCTGGAAGCAACCGGGCAAGTTCACGCTGTGAAAAATGCGAGGACGCAAGAGGTAGCTCGCAGGCTGTTGGACGTAGGGGCAGGACGGATCGCTGATATGGATGCCGGTAAGATCGACATGCAGGTCATGTCTCTTTCCAGCACGGGGCTCGGCAAATTGGCTCCTGCGACCGCCGTGTCCCTCGTGCATGCAGCCAACGACGAACTTGCCGCCGCCGTTTCGGCTCATCCAGATCGTTTCGCCGCCTTCGCTACGCTGGCCCTCCAAGAACCGGAAAAGGCGGTGCTGGAATTTGAGCGCTGTATCAGAAGTCTCAAATTCAAAGGTTTGATCGTGATGGGCACCGTGAACGGTCTCTTTCTGGATCACCCGCGCTTCACGCCGATCTTCGCAACTGCTCAAGCATTAGACGTCCCCATCTACGTCCATCCCGGTCTTCCGCCCCAGCCCGTGAGGGACGCATATTACAGTGGATTGCCTGGCAACATCGGATTTGGCCTTTCCACGGCGGGCTGGGGATGGCATGCCGAAACCGGACTGCATTGCCTCCGCCTGATCCTTACCGGCATCTTCGACCTATTCCCCAAGCTTAAGATCCTTGTTGGGCACATGGGAGATCACCTGCCGTTCAATATCGCTCGGGCTGGTCGGGTTCTAGACGAAATAGCGGGGGAAAACGGTCCGCCTCCCTTCAAACGCGAAGTCATCGATTATTTTCGTGAGAACTTTTACGTTACGACGAGCGGTTACTTTGATATCCATCCATTTCTCTGCGCGCTTGGCGTGCTAGGTTCTGACCGCGTTCTGTTTTCGGTTGACTACCCCCACACCTCCAATATTGCAGGCCGCGAATTTCTCAACACGCTCCCTGTCGGCTCCGAGGATTTGGAAAAGATATCCCATGGCAATGCCGAGCGCCTACTTAAGCTGTGAGTCGATCACCGACGTAGATGGTCCGTTATTAGCATATGCGACAGTAAGCCGCTATGCCACAGCAATATTCATCCCAGGAAGAGACAGCCTCTGTCAATTTCGCGGCGAGATTTGGGGGCCAGCCAACGGTAATCGTATCTGACCGTCGGTCAATATTGTCGCAGAAGCGCGGCATACTCGGTCAGGTGTCTTGCTTCCAACCAAACTTACGTCCAATCTCGAATCGTGGTCAGATGTATTCAAGACATCAAAGACTTCTGCGTTGCGGCCAAGAACTCGCACCCTATCCCCCTTCACCGGGGCACGCTGGTACTCAATGTGTGAGACCTTCGTCCGATATATTTCGAAGATACGCGGGTAAAACTGGCCTTCGCTCCATATTTCTGGAGCGCAACGCTGGCCATCATCCACCGCGCCGCCCCAGTCGTCCATCCTAGATACCCAAATAAAGTTGTCAGTGCTATCAATTATGGCGACTGGCACCGAGCATCGCGGCATATCGGAATCACTGAACAGTTCGGCTGGCACTGCGCTTTGGTCGAGGGATCCGATGCAGAGTCTTGCAACGCGGGTTTGGTCAAAGTTTCCACCACCTTTATCCGCAGAAATCGAGGGGAAAACTCTATATGCAAATGCCAGCGTGCTCAAAAGGCTCAAGGTCAGGGCCATGGCTGAGCGTGCCACTAACACCCCCGTTCGTTGTCCCTCGAACCAGTATCGAACTCGAACCGAAGTCGAATGGATAAAATAGGGTGCCAAGATTATTACGAGTATGAAATATGCGCGGCCCCTTACCAAGACGGTGCGAATATGCCCAAAATCCCCCCAGAATGCCCATATACTAAACCCTAGGGATGCTGCTGCAAACAGCCAACGAATCAAATCGTGTTCCTTCGTCGCCGCGAAACCAAGGTGCTTTGCCGATATCGTAGGGGGTAAAACGGTGAATATAAGAAGGAGGGTCAACGGCAACAATCGCCTTTGAAAAGCGCCGTGAGGTTCAAATAGGACAAACCAATACAAGCATCCCCCAACGCACAAGAGTTGGATAAAATGGCTCAACCGGCTTTGCCCAACGCTTTCATCACTTTCCGGGACTGGCTTCTTCAAATGATGTTGCGCACGTATCATCCACGCGTGCGCTCCCGCGGGAGCCAATAAAAACAGAGGAAAAGCCAGACAAAGTATCCCGCTATAAGCGAATCTAATCCGAAGTAGTTCGGTGCTGGAATCAACGATTCCAAACCGCCTCAAGAACGTATACAAGACTATGAAACCGCAAACGTAGGACAATCCCAAAAACGCGACAGCCATTTTGGCGAGAACCTCGATGGACTCATGAATCGGTGGCTGAGGGTCATCATGCGCTTGGTTAGATGTAGATTCTTTCATTGAGGCCATCTCCCCGTAAGGACACTCGTCTCGACATCAACCAGAGCCAAGCAGTGCGGTTCTAACCGTCGGCGATCCTCATAGCAGGCAGCAAAGAGTTATCCCGCATTCCAGGGATTACCCTGCGGCTCATCCCCACAGCAGTCCTGTGGTCCTCCACTACTCTCTCAATTTTGAATCCTCGTGCCGGTCGAGCCGTGAGCGTCGGCTGGCATAACCCTTCGTGCCGCGGTGGCGTAGCGTTTATGAGCCTTAGTTCCCCTTTGACCCTCGAAGCACCTTCAAGTAAGTCTCATTCGTCTCGCGGTTATCCCAAGTTGCGTTGATATGTTTAGTCAAATCCGGGACATCTTTTTCGAGGGTTGTTCTCCAGAGTTCCTTTTTGTATGGAAGAACCCGAAGCACATTGTCCACGTCGAAGACACGAGGCGTCCCTTCAGCGTGGATCAACGCAACCGGCTTGTCATGGGCGAGTCTCATTCCGAGCTCAAACAAGACATTTGGGTTGTGCCCTCGGCGGCCACTTCAAAACCGGCCATACATGGGCGGGTCAAAACCGGCCAATGGGAGGCCGTCCGGGACTGAGTTGTTTTACCCTGCCTGCCCCCTTCGAGGCAAGTCCATTCTAGAACGTCAGCTTGTTGTAACCACCTTTCCAGCCTTCCAGTCAACGAGTGGGAGTTTCTCGGTAGACATACTACTTTTCCACTAAGATTTTGATTCGACTCGACTCGATCGTTCCGCGCTCGCGCCCCCATAATGGGCTGCTCGGAAGCTTGACGTTTTCTCGGATCCACTGTTCGGGTAGGGGGCTGGTGTAATCAACGATCATTTCATACGTTCCGGCACTGTTGAGGAAGTGCGTTATGGGTTCTTCTACCCGTACTCCGAAAAACTCATTTGGTCCAAGCTCCAAAAAATCATCCGCTTTCGGCGGCGGAGGAACCTCGTCAGCGAGGAAGGGTGTGACGACCTCTTTGCCATTGGAATCGAATACCCGAATGTCGATTCGACCAACCCCCCAACCGGGATGTCGATTAATTAAAAGAGTATTCTGTCCAACGTTTGAAACCTGAATCTCCAATTGAATTTTCTCAGAAATGCGGTAAGTGGTTTTCGCAGTCCGGACCGAAACTGCGAGCCTTGGCCTTTGTGCGTCCTGTTGAGCAAAGATTGGACAACTCACGAACACTGTCAGTACCAATGCCATGCGATTCATGTGCTGTATCTTACGCCAGATGGCGCAGGCGGCAACGTGTAAAGAGTGCAGTTCCTTTCGGGGCGCCCGCCAACGCGCCGAGGTGCGGCCGATCTTCAGACGGCGACCGATCTCGGCTTTGGTAACGCCAGCGAAGAACGCACCGACCAGACGCCTCGTGGGAGTCGCTTTCACCCAGCTTGTTCCACTTCAGGCAAGCCGGTTTTAGTTCGCCAGCTTCGCGGGCCGCACTTTAGCAGGTGTCCGTGGTGAAGGAGCCGATCGAGCATGGCGCTTACCGCCGCCGCGTCTCCCAGCAACTTTCCCCAGTCTTCCACCGGTCGATTGGAAGTAACCAGCGTGCTGGCGCGTTCGTAGCGCCGCATGATGAGTTCGAGCAGTTCTTCGGCGGCGGTCAGCGGAAGCTTGCGCATGCCGAAGTCGTCGATGATGAGCAGCGGCACGGTGGTCAGCGATTCCAGACATTCCTTGTGGGTGCCGTCGAGCGTGGCGTCGGCGATCTCCTCCAGCAGGGCGTGAGTTTCGCGGTAAAAGACTCGGTACCCTTGCTGGATGACGGCTTGGCCGATGGCTTGGGCCAAGTGGCTTTTGCCGCTGCCGGGCGGGCCGAGAAAAAGGGCGTCTTCGTGCCGGGCGATGAAGGCGCCGGTGGCCAGTTCAAAGACCAGGCTGCGATTCATCTTTTTGTTGAAGTTGAAGTCGAAGTTGTCGAGGGTTCTGAGCGGGTCACGGAACTCGGCCTGCTTGCGCCGGCGTTCCAGCATGCGGTCGGCGCGGCGGGTAAGTTCATCCGTCACCAGACAGGAGATCAGATCCAAGGGGGCCATGGATTCGGCCTGGGCCTGGCGCAGACGAGTTTCCAAGACGGCGGCCATGCCTCCCAAACGTAATTGCCGTAAAGCGCGATTCAGTTCAACCAGATTCATTGCGTCTCCTTTCTTGCGAACGATGTTGGGTGATCGCTTCCGCCGCCCCTGCGGCGGCGCACTGTGCGGAGAACTGCGAAGGTTTTTTCCGCGCCATCATTCGTGCCCCTCCGGAGAAGTTGGGGGCGGCGTGGCAGGGGGCATTTCGAAGAGCGAGCCCTGTCGCTGCTCTTGCTCCTGCAGGCGCTGTTGAATGAGGTCGCGGTATTGCACCAACTCACGGATGAGGGGATCGACCTGCTGTAAGGTGAGCGGCGCCTGCGGGCGTCGTTCCAGATAGCGACGCACGAAGCGGTATTCGTGCACGCCCAGTTCGAGCGCCGCCGTGCAAGCTTCTTCCACCGCCGCCAGTCCGAACTTCTTGCCCAAGGCCAACACTCCGAGCATGCGGCGCACTCCCAGTTCGCCTTCGGCGCGATGGATCGCCTGGCACAGGACGCCGATGTGCGGTCCGGCCCGCTCGGCTCGCGCCAGCAACTGGAGGGTACCGAGGGGCGTGCGTTTCGGGTAGTCCTCGTTCTTGACTCGATAGCGACCGCGTTTCTGGCGGACGTGCTCGCGCAGCAGTTGGCCGGTGCGGGGATCGAGCAAGCGCACGTAGAGGTCATCCCACTGCACGTTGACCAACCGCCCGATCCAGCCGGGTGGGGCGCCGTAGTAGGCCGCTTCCACCTCCACGCAGCCGTCCAGATGCACGGTGCGCTGGCCGTACTGATAGAAGCGGAAGGGCTCAAGGGGCAGGGGCAGCAGGGCGGGTTTCTCCTCCGCGAACATGGCGGCCACTTGCCGCTTGGTGGTGCCGTGGATGCGCGTGTCGGCCCAACGTACTTCCCAACGGTCGAGGTAGGTTTGGGCTTCTTCCAGACTTTCGAATCGTAGGCCCTTCAGCGGCGTTCGCTGGGTGTGGCCGATCCCCGCTTCCACTTTTCCTTTGCGATCGGGATGCTGAATCCGGCATGGCACGGCCACCACGCCGTAGTGAGCGAGAAGGTCGCGGTAGAGGGGATTGAGCTGGGGATCGTAGACGTCGGGAACCAGCACGCCCTCGCGAAGATTATCGAGCACCACCACCCGCACGGTGCCTCCCAGTCGGCGAAAGGCCTTCTCGTGCAATTCCGCCCACGTGTGCGAGCTGGAACGGAACAACAGCAGGCGCACCGCCTTGCGGCTGTACCCCAGAGTGAGCACGAACAGCCGCGTGCGTCGATACTTGCCCGTCTGCGGGTCGCGGACCATAGGACCCGTGCCGTAATCAACCTGCGCTTCTTCCCCGGGTGCCGTCACGATCACCGGGTGGGCTTCCGGCACACGCGTTCCCCGCAACCGGCGGACGAAGCGCTTGACGCTGGTATAGGCGCCGGCAAAACCGCCCTGCGAAACCAGGTCTTGCCAGATGGCCATGGCGTTACGACCGCGGGCGAGGGCCAACTCGATGATCTCGCGATACGGTTCGCAGGCGCTGGCGGAGGGAGCTCGCTTCGGCGACGGGGCCGACTCCGGCGCGGGCCCGGTGGCCGGGTCGACGGTCACCTCGTTGGCGGGTTTTGAAGGGTCAGGTTCGGAGCTTTCTGCCGGAGCAGGCGTCGACGGAAAGCTCTCGCCCGATGGCGAAAGCGCCCCTTTTCCCGCGCCAAAGTCGGTGGTCACCTCATTGGCCGGTTTTGAAATGGGGAGATCGGAAGAGCGGGTTATGGCCGGTTCCGGCCGCCCGGCATCACCGGAGGTAATCACACCCGCCTCGGTGGTAGATTCCGGCTGAGCTGGTCGCCGCCCCCACCCACCCGCGGGGCGGACTGCGATCCCTGCTGTTTTCAAGTAGACGCTCGCGGTTTCGCGGCGTACACCGGTGGCTTGCTCGATCCGCCGAAGCGACCAGCCGAGCCGTCCCAAAGCTAAAACTTGTTGTTTCTTATCGTCACTCAAGACATTGGCCATAGCTACGAGGCTAACGCCTCGTGCTTGATGTCAATGTCCCGGAGGGTGTCTCCGTTGGCCGGTTTTCAGGTGACCATCATTGGCCGGTTTTGGGTGACCACTGAGGGGACGAAGAGCCCGCAACGGGGCAGGCTGCACGGTGGATCAAGCGGCAGCCCAGGGCGCGGTTGTTACTTCTCGACCCTTGACTTTCGACTTCTCGACTTCGAAAATTTGAACGAACGACCCGCGAATGTCTATGAAAACAAAGCAGCGCCGTGGAAAACTTGAGGGCAAAGCCGGAATGTCATAGAAAACAAAGGTACTTACTCGTTAAATGCGGGAATGCGGGAGTATGTACTTTACGCAAGGAGGACCAGTAGTATCTTAATTGTGTGTTAGCACTCGTCACCTTGAACGGAGAGCGTTAAGAAGTTTCGTTACAAAATCTTGAAGTGGTTTATAGTCGGGGTTATCTGCCATGCCTTGGGAAGCTTGTTCTAGGAGTTGAACTGCTTTATCTTTCTGGCCCAAATTCGCGTACGCTATCCCAGCAAAGGCGTAAGGAGTCAGCCACTCTGGACGTTTTTGCATTTGGCTTTCGCAGCTTTCGATAAGTTTGGCCCACTCTTTATTATCCATCAAACCCCGTAGAACGCGATAATCGTTAACTGCTTCGTCTGACCCCATAATACGGCCAGGACTTATCGTTCTTCTCATGCCTTCTAAGCTATATGTGACCTGCGTTGCATTGGGGTTAACATGCTTTTTAACCTCTTCAACACCCTTTTGAATCTCATCCAACTTCGCCATAACGATGTCTGGATCTAATTGGTTAGAAATTATCTTGTTAAGAAGAGCGGGTATGCTTTCAATTAGTCTTTTTTGGGCAGGCGTAAGGCTGGAGCATTTGATGTTTACGTTCCCGGCGAGGGCCACAATATTGCTGCACGTGGTATCTTTTGCTTCCTGAATTATTTTTGGCGGAGTTTGGCTAAAACCATAGATAACGGTGGCGAGGAGTGCGAGGATAACTTCAAGGGCTCTTAGAAGTACTCTTCTTGGCATTTTCCTTCACCTCTTCCGATGAGCAGTTCACCTTAGCGTCTCCGCCCGCTATCACGTTTGAGCAGTTGCTATCTTCAGCCTTTTGCTGAATTGTCGGTGGGACGGACTGAGCAGGCGCGTTTTGGCGCAACTTGGCTTGAGATTCTCTGTCTGCGACCAATCCCAAGAATCCCAAGATGATGGCTCCCACCAAGGCGCAGGCAGCCACAAATTTCCACGATGATTGGATAGGAATGTGTTGGCGAATGCGTGCTAGAAAATCAAGAATCCACATCTTAGCACCTGAAAATAAACGCTTCATCTTTCGGCCTCCGCATGAGACAATAATGCAGGGCCGTATTGCGTGCTTTGGGTGCGTCCACACCTACCGCACTGAACGGTCTTTGGCTACCGATACTTTCCCGATCCTATCCTACCGCTCGGGCGCAATCCAAGCGTACCACTGGAGTGTGCACGATGCAAACGCATTTGATTCCATTTCCTTCGCAGGCAACTTCTACATCGACAGGAGCTACTTGGACACAAATAGCTGCGGGTCGATTGCGAGAAAAACTCGGCCTACTGCTAAATCGAATAAGAATCCCAGGTGCCGTCACCGACAATCTAATTGAAGATTCCTGCACGCAACAGAGGATAGAAATCCAAGTACGGAGGCTCTCCACTCGAATATCGGTGAACGGTAGGGATTATTACTTCGATCGAATCACCGGAAAATTCTGTGGAACCGGTTCTGGATGTCTCTAGCCGACTCTTTGATTGCAAATGGGCGAGAGTTCCAGAATCAGAGCCTTTTCTACGTTGTCATAATTGTCAGTAACCACGTCCATCCAGTGCGTGGGGCCGTTTCTGGTTATACACGGATTGTCCCCGTTTAAATGGTCAAGGAGGCGTTGCCTGATATCTCCCTTTCCTACG
>Ga0326728_10015952_pt1 | contig 15467 bp, 15 predicted proteins | sample MB3enrmetagenome_FD_207602 | JGI IMG/M metagenome (GOLD analysis project Ga0326728, IMG submission 207602) | Lab enriched peat soil microbial communities from McLean, Ithaca, NY, United States - MB31MN | ecosystem: Environmental > Terrestrial > Soil > Wetlands > Peat | place: USA: New York...
GATGCGGCGAGCCTGAGGATTCGCCTGGGAGGGATGGACATCTTTGCCGCCGGCGCCTTCCAGCTTGACTCGGCCAAGGAAGAGAGACTCAGCGCCTACTTGAAAGATCGGGCCCTCGACACGCGGCGCCCTCCCTGGCCTCAGCACGACAAGACTGTCGACATCGAGATCATCCTGGGGATTTCTCCCGTGTCCGCGGAAGTACTGGGATCCGATCTTTCCTATGATTACGTCAGAGAGAACGCGGATTACAGATCATAGCCAGGATGCACGCCGAACGTACGCGCGGGTGCGAATTATTTCTCGCGGAAAATGATTCTTCCGCGCGTCAGATCATAAGGGGAAAGGGCAACTTTCACCCTGTCTCCCGGGACAATGCGGATGTAGTGTTTCCTCATCTTTCCAGAAAGGTGGGCAAGGATGACATGCCCATTCTCCAACTCGACCCTGAACATGGTGTTGGGAAGCGATTCTTTCACTTTTCCGTCGACTTCAATGGCCTCTTCCTTCGGCAATGAACTCTCCTTTGAAAATCAGTGTAGGCTCTTTGACTCATGCTGTCAATGGTCAGGAGGAAACGAGGAAAATTCTGGAGGTTTAGGCGATTTTTGACCTGGGATTGACAACGAACGATGTTTGTATGTAGATTCCATTCCCTAAAGGTAACCGCATGGAAGAAAACTTCCTCAAAAAAATGAGAGCAGCGCTCATTGACCTCAAGAAGGAAATTCTGAAAAACTTGGCTTCCGAGAGTGAGGATTTCCGCACAATAATAGAAGATATGGATCCGAAGGACTTGGCGGACATAGCGGCAGATGATATTGACCGCAAGACGCTCGAGGCCCTGGGAACCCAGGAACTGCGCCGTCTGCAGCTCATCGAGTCCGCGCTGGCCCGTATTGAAAATAAGAAGTATGGGCTGTGTGCCAGATGCTCCAAAAAAATCCCGCGTGAGAGGCTCGAAGCCATTCCCTATGCTCTGCTTTGCATTGATTGCAAATCATCTGAGGAGAGGCGCAACCGCTAAAAAGCAGCCATGGCACGATACCTCCCTCGTGCACAGTTACGCAGCAGGCGTGCTCAACGTCCCTTTTTCTTTCCCGACCTTTGCGGAGACGATTTTACAGGAGAGCGCGCGCCGCTCCGAACGGGCTGGGCATCATTTGTTGTTGGGGCGCGCCGAGCTGTAGGCTTTGCAACGCGCGGACTGGTTTTCGCTCCCTTGGGCCGCAGTGCCTTCAGCTTTTCATTCACGGTTTTCTTTCGCGCTTGTGCGCCTACCCTCCGGGGCTTTGGAGGCCTGAGGGCCTCGGATCGGGCAACCGTCTGCTGTCGTACTGGCTTCCCCGCCGCTTTCGCCGGTGGGCGGCGCCTCTGAGGCTCTGGCGGCTTCGGCTCCGGAGGCGGCTGGCGGAAAAAGGGGTTACCCCGTCTTTCTCTTTCCACGGTAGTGAAAGGACCATGGCCTGGGAACACGCGGGTCTCCGGCGGAAGGACCGCAATCTTCTTTTCGATGCTTTCCCTCAGCTTTTTCTCACTCCCGCCGGGAAGATCGGTTTTTCCCACGCCGTCGAAAAAAAGAGTGTCCCCAGAGAATAGCACCCCCTCTTTCTCACTATAGAAGCACAAGCTTCCCGGCGTGTGCCCGGGAGTTTCAAGGACCACGAGATCCATTTCGAAGACCTTATCCCCCTCCCTGAGCTTCACGTCCGCCTTCGGCAGCTCGGGGGCGTCCCCGGTAAAGAAGGCCAGCTCGTCCAGGGCGTGACCCTTGAGGCTCTCCTTGTGAGCCTCCAGCGCTCCCGTTCCCAAAAAACGGCGGTCGGCGGGATTGATTGCAATTGGAAGAGTGTACCCACGGGCCGCATAGCTCGACTGCAGCCTCCCGAGAGCCGCGAGGTGGTCAACGTGACCGTGCGTCAGCGCAATGCCAACGGGCACCATATTGAGAACATCGACGCGGGAGGCTATTTCCTCCTCATCCCCGCCTGGATCGATGATGATGCATTCTTTTTTAGTGCTGGAAAAGATGTAACAATTTGTCTTCCAAGGACCTACGACAACTCTTTCGACCATGATATACTGCAGCCTAAAGGATTCGTAGCCCTTTATCAATACACGTTATGATGTGGTATCTCGTCCTCATCCTGGTGATAGCGCTCTTTTTCTACGCCGCTTTCCCGGGAATCGGCGCATTTCGCGTCCGAGGAAGGTGGCGAGTCTTTCGCCAAACCATCCACGAAGTCTCGCGCTACCCCACCGCGACTCCCCACGCTGTGGGCCGGGAGCGAAATGCGTTTATTGGCCTTTTCCGTTTCTTTGGGACGCTGGAGGCCATCCAGGGCGAGCACAGGATATGGATTACCAACGGCAGGTTTTCCATTGCTGCGGACCTGAGGAACGTTCACGTGTACCTGATACCGGAAGATGGCGGCCAGGATGCGGCGCGCGGGGGAGCCGCCGAAGACACGGAACTGCGAAGCGTGCCGTGGAGCAGGATATTTTCCCTTCCGGAAGGAACACCCGTCTTCGTCGGCGGAGCGCTGTTTTCCGAGGAAGGTCGCGGCGTTTTTCGGGGGTACGGGAGGGCTAGGCTTCTCGTCGTGATCCACGACTGCCCCCGGGAGAGCATTGTCGAATCCGCCATCCGCGGCGGACGGCAACGCAACGAATATATGAACCCTTTTACACTCCCCTCGGTGGCCATTGGCTCTCTCACGCTCATCCTACTCGCTTATCGTCTCCTCGCTATCCCCGAGGCACGCGTGCTCGCCCTGGTGGCGCTTGCCGCGGGCCTCGCTCCTGTGTCGCCGTTTCTTCCCCCCGCGTTCCCGTTTTACCTCGCCTACCGTCGGTTCTGGAAAAAGGCGCGCCTAATGAGGGTGCAGCGCGATATTGTCCGCCTGCCCATGCGCTACTTCCCCCACACCGTCGAAGAGGAGGGCATCAGAAGAACGACGCTCCTGCCGGACCGAGAGCCCTACATAATGATCAAGGGAATGAAAGCCGCGGAAGGGGCTGCCGGACTGCTTACCTCGGACGGGCGCCCTGTGGTGCTTCCGCCGGATATCAGAAGAGTCGCGGCGGATCTTCCCTCGCGCAGCGGGCGGCGCGCGCAGTCAATCGCTCCCGACGGCGCGTGCGTAGCTTTTGGGGGTTACCGCGTGGAAGGCAGGAGTTTCGTACTATCCAAGCCCGAGGATCCTATGGCGGAACTCATGCTCCTGGAAGGGGACCCGGAAGCCATCTCCACCACGAGCGGCCGCATGGCATCCCTGTACGCAATCGTCTCAGCGCTCTTTATCATCCTCAACACCGCCATCAATATCCCGCTGATGTTCTTTCTCCTCTCTTTTCTCATCCGTTGAGGTGAGCCGCCAGGGGTTCGGCGGCCGCCTTGACCGCAGAAAAGATTAGGATCTGTTTGCTCACACCGACGAACTTCCGTCCGTAGAGCGAGGAGAGAACGCTCGCCGGAGCCGATTCCTTCGTGATGGAAAACCCGGAATGGAGGGCGACAAGCACTTTCGCCTGGATATAGTAGTCGAAAAAGTCCGTCCCAAAGTGCAGCCTTCCCCCTTCCTTGAGCAGGTCGTGCATGATGAGGAGGTTTCCCATGGTGAAAAACCTTCTTTTTCGATGCCGACTCTTGGGCCAGGGGTCGGGAAAATAGATGTGGATCGCGTCCACCGAGCAACCCGGCAGATCCTGAAGAACTTTCTCAGCACTCTCGTTGACGATAACAACATTTACATACCCGCGACGTTCGGCTTTTTCCCGCGCCTTTAGGCACCTCTTTTTTTTTATGTCTATGCCGATGAGCGTGGCCTGAGGCCTCTCCGCCGCGTATTCACAAAGGAAGTGCCCATTCCCGCACCCAATCTCCACTTCCAGCTCACCGACGGTGGGCAGCGCGGCTGCTGGACGCAGCGCGGTTTCCAGGAGGTCCGCCGGCATCAGTGCTCCCCTTTCTCCTCTTTCTTCTTTGCGTAATTGACGGTGATGGTCCGGCCTTTCATTTCGCTTCCGGAAAGGCGGGCGATTGCCTCATCTGCCCTCGCGGGATTGATGTCCACAAAAGAGTACTTGTCGAAGACGCGCACGCTGCCCAGCTCGTTGGCGCCGAGCTGGAGCCTTTCCGCGAACAACTCCGCAAGCTCGCGCGCGTAGACGCGTCTGTTCCTGCCAATGCTGACGAAAAGCTGCGTGAACTCCTTGCCCGGCTGCACTTCAGCGGGCGACCGCGGGGCCTCGATGCTCCGGGAAAACCTCCCTCGGGAAGCCTTCCCTAGCTCCGCTGCTCCTGGGGCGCCACGACGCGCTGCCGGCCGTCCTTGTACGGGAAGGACTTCCCGGCCCGCAAAAGCTCGGCTGGCTGCGCCCTGTGGCTGTGCCGCAGGGCCCGTTCCGGTTGCGGGCGGAAGCAGGGACTTCAACAGGTACGCCATGAAAAGCGGGCGCTGGAGGAACGGGACCTGACGGCGGATCAGCGAACGAAGCTCCACGAGCTGCATCCCCTCCTTGTCGTCCTTTAGGTTCCGAAGCACCCGGTCTATCAAGCCTACGACTACTTCTTTGTCCGTCGGAAGCTCTTCCTTTTTCAGTGTCACGCCAATCGCCTCCTGCAGCCGTGAGATTTCCTTTTCCTGGCCGCGATCCGTAAGAGCGATGAGAGAGGAGGTCCACCGCACAGGGCGAATACCAGGGGGAACCTCGAGGTACACCACGTGAGACGGTGAAAAACCCTCGGGAAGCGAGGAGCCAATGACGATGTCCGCGTCCCCCCGCGACAAGGCCGCCTGGATAGAAGCTTTCTCCGCGCCTGCCCCTCGCACGGACCTCCCCCGCTGGCCGGCAGCTCCCGTTAAAGGACCGGACGGCCACGCAACAACGCGCAGCTGCCGTGATCGGAGAGCCTGAGACACTTTCTGCGGGTCCATGCGCCCGGGGCACAGCACAAGAGCAGACGGGACCTTTCGGCCCAGAAGGACCCGGGCAAGAGCCTGGACCTTGTCCCCGGCGGTTACCTCGAAGAGGACGTTCTCTTTTCCGGCCGAACCTGGCGCAGCTGACGAGGCGGTCTCCGTCATGACAGTAGGGTGGTGAAGGAGCGCCAGGAGCTCGCTCTCCTGCCCGGCGGGAAGCGAGCTGAAAAGAATTGTCTGATGACGTCCCGACAACCTGGCAAAGATGAACTGCACATCCTTGATGAAATCCGCCCGAAGCTCTCCCTCGGGCTCCTGGACAACAACTGCCGCAAGCTCACCAATCTCCAGGCTTCCCCTACGGATATGATCGATGACACGCTCCGTGGTTCCGGCGACGACGGTTGCCCCCTTTTCCAAGCGCCTTTGCTCGCGCCGCACGTCCTCGATCTCCCCCAGCGGCACAAAGGCCGGGACGTCTCTCACAACGCGCGTGAAACGTCCGATTACCTGCGATATCTTTTCAACATCCTGCCGTGCGGGCATAAGCAGAAGTGCATGGGGCGCAAGCCCGGCTCCGCGAAGGCCGAGAATAAGAGGGAGAAAGAAACCAGGGGCGGAGTCCGCGGCCCGCGCGGATTCCACAACAGCGTCCCTGCCCTTGAGGAAAAGAGGAGCCAGCTTTTCCTGCGCCGGGGTGGGGGGCGGGAACCCCGCTTTTCTCAAGACCTGGAGGATTTCAGCCTGTGATTGATTGGCATCAAGGTGCATCGATATTTTCCCCAAGATACCGGAATGGGGAGGGGGTGTCAAGGAAAAGCACGGCGCCCGCGAGTCACGGTAACGGGTTTCCCCACAGAGGTTCGTCCATGATGAAGAAGATTGTTCTCGGCATTCTCCTGCTCCTCGCCGCGAGAGGGTTCCTCTCAGCCGAGGTTTTTCGTTTCGCATACACGAAAGGGGAGAAGTACCGCCTTGTCTCCCGCGTCCACGAGAGGGCGGCAGTCAATGGGAGCTTCCTCAACGATGCCGACATACTCAACAAGATTTCTGTGGAAGTGACCGACACTCGCGGCGACTCGGGCTACAATGTGGTGACTTTCGAGACATCAACGCGGGCATACGGTTCCCAACAGACCTACCAGTGGAGCGAGAATTACACTTCGGAATACTGGAGGGACGGCAGGGGCGCATATACGATCGACCCGTCGTATTTTATGCCCGTGGTCCGTGACGTTCCCCTGTTTCCTGAGGGCGACGTGCACTCAGGCCAGTCATGGGTGGCGCAGGGAAATGAAACGGACGACCTCCGCGACAGCTTCGGGATTCCGGAGCCATTCAGCTACCCGATTACGGCGAAATATGCGTACACGGGCAACGAGACCCGCAACGGAGTGGCATGCGCCGTCTTGACAATCGACGTCGATATATTTCACAAAGTCACCCCGCCGCAAGGGACAACAGGGATGTATCCTATCAGGGTTACAGGCCAAACGCACGGACGCTACTGGTGGGACCTGGCGAATCGAAGACCAGTGTACTATACAGAGGAGTTCGACATCATCTTTTCGCTCAACACGGGAACCGAGGTGGAGTATGCCGGTAATGACGATGGCGAGCTGATCGAGGCCGAGCCCCTGGACCGCAACAAAGTAGCGGGGGAAATCCAAAGCGAGATACAGAAACGGGGTATCCCCGAGGTTTCGGTCAAGCCAACGGATGAGGGGGTCACAATAACCTTGGAGAACGTAAACTTCCCGCCCAATTCCGACTTTCTTACGCTGACCGAACAGGAGAAGGTCAGGCAGATCGCCGAGATACTGAAAAAGTACCCCCGCAGAGACATCGCCGTCACAGGCCATACGGCCCGCGCGCCCGGCTACACTGAGGAGGACTACCAGAAGCTCTCAGAGCAACGCGCGCGAGCGGTGGCAGACTACCTGCTATCCTTGGGAGCCAGGACAGAGGAGCAGATCACGTCCCGGGGAATGGGCGCAAGCGATCCCATCGCCGACAACTCCACCGACGAAGGCCGCAGGCAGAACCGCAGGGTGGAGATAACCATCCTAGAGAACTAGAGGTGCGTGCCAGCTTATTGTTGACTTTTTCACTCGGACAAGTACCATGCCTGCAAAAGCGAGGAGGGTGACGAATGAACATTTTCTACGAAAAGGATATTAAAGCCGATTGGATACGTTCCAAAAAGGTCGCAGTGATCGGATACGGCAGCCAGGGCTTCGCCCATTCGAACAACCTGCGTGATTCCGGGGTCGAGGTGGTCGTCGGCTTGCGTGCGGGCAGCCCGTCCGGGAAAAAGGCAACTGAGGCCGGGCTCAAAGTCCTCGAAACGGCTGAAGCAGCGCAATGGGCGGACGTGGTCATGATGCTCATCCCGGATCACCTCCAGGGTGACGTGTACAAGAGCGACATCCAGCAGGGACTGACGCACGGAAAAACTCTCCTTTTCGCGCACGGGTTCAACATACATTTCGGCCAAATCGTCCCGCCGGCCGGAGTGGACGTGGCCATGATCGCCCCCAAGGGACCGGGGCACACAGTTCGGCGCCAGTTCGAGCTGGGTTTCGGCGTGCCGTGCCTCATCGCGATTTCCCAGAACCCCACGGGGAAAGCCAAAGAGACTGCCCTGGGGTATGCCCTGTGCATCGGCGGGGCGAAAGCCGGGGTCATCGAAACAACTTTCCGGGAGGAAACCGAGACGGACCTCTTCGGCGAGCAGAACGTGCTGTGCGGCGGGGTCACCCACCTCATGCAGGCAGGTTTCGAGACGCTCGTCGAAGCAGGCTACGCCCCCGAGATGGCATACTTCGAATGCATCCACGAGATGAAGCTGATCGTTGACCTTATCTACGAAGGCGGGCTCTCCCTCATGCGCTACTCGGTCTCTGACACCGCCGAATATGGCGATTACATGGTGGGGCCCAGGATCATCAACGACCAGACAAAGAAGGAAATGAAGAAGGTCCTCGCCGAGATCCAGAATGGACAGTTCGCCAAGGCGTGGATGGCGGAAAACAAGAACGGACGCAGAAAATTCCTGGCCATGAGGGAGGCGGGCGCATCCCATCAGATGGAGAAGGTCGGGGAGAAGCTGCGCTCCATGATGCCCTGGATCGCGAAGAACCGCCTGGTGGATAAGAGCAAGAACTGAACGCCCTGCCAGCGTTCCTCTTTGCGCTTCGCCAAGGACCGCCGAGGGTCTGACGGGGTACGCTCTTCCCATGAGGTCATCCCGATCGACCACAACAAATGCGACGGGTGTGGCTTGTGTACCCCCAACTGCCCCGAAGGCGCCTTGCAGCTCACCGACGGCAAGACGCGCCTTGTGAACGATCGTTTCTCCTGGGAGGGAGCCCGCACCGGGTACTATCAGGAAGGCGCTATCGAGATCGTCGAGCGCGAGGCCGAGGTCCGAAGACGATTATGTTCGTGATCGCGCCGCAAGGCGCCAACACCGTCCGGGTGCACTTGCACCACCCCCGAGACTACGGGCGGGAGCGATTCTTGCTAAGGCCCGGGTCTGGACCGGGCCACCCTGTCGCCGCTCCGCGCTCGGCCGAACGTTTTGCGACAACGAGCAGATCCCGGACTCGCAGACTCGTCGAACGGAGACATGTCGTAACCGCCCCGGCGCTCGAAGCGGCATGGAAAGCACGGACTGGGTCCATGCGCCGGTTCTCTTCTCAATACCACCACTGCAACGGCGGCTTCCCGTTCCATCCGCCGCTTGCGCGTAACCATCGGGTCGTACTCAGCGCCCAGCGGGTCGTTGAAGCCCTGTACGACCACATCGACCTTTGACCAATGCAGGCCTTCATAATATCCTCCCCACGGACGGAGGATTAATGAGCAGCCTTGTCTGGGTGGAGATCGACGGGAAAGCCCCTGAGCACAACATGAAGGAGATGCGGAAAGGGAGCGCAACTGGCACGGCGGCGTGCGCCGTCGTAAAATCCAACGCGTACGGCCACGGCATGGCGCTCATCGCCCCACTTCTCTCCTCAGCTGATTGGTTCGGCGTAAACTCCCTTGAAGAAGGACTCGAGCTTCGCTCCCTGGGAGTTACGAAACCCATCCTCCTTCTCGGCCATGTCCCGCTTGCCGAGCTGCCTGCCGCTATGGAGGCGGACCTAGCGCTCACCGTCTACAACAGGGAAACCGTCCAGAAAATCGACTGCATGCGTTCCGTGCCGCGTCCGGCTCGGCTCCACATCAAGGTCGACACAGGAACCAGCCGGCAGGGGGTGCTTCCCGATGATGTGCCGGATTTCACGCGCCTGGTGAAGGGCTCACACAACGTGGTGTTGGAGGGTCTTTCGACACATTTTGCAAACATCGAGGACACACTGAACCATGACTACGCAAAGCTGCAGATCGAGAGCTTCCAGTCCGCCCTGAAGTGCGCGGAGAAAATTGCGGGCCACATTCCCTTTGTTCATACAGCGTGCACGGCCGCGGCCCTGCTTTTTCAGTCCACGCATTTCACCATGCTGCGCACTGGGATCGGCCTCTACGGCTTGTGGCCTTCCCGGGAGACATTCATCTCAGTCAGAGAAAAGGGCGTCCCCGTCGACTTTCACCCTGTCCTCTCGTGGAAGACACGGGTCGTCCAGATCAAGTGGCTCCCGGAGGGAACATACATCGGCTACGGGTGCTCGTACAGAACGACGCGCAAGACGCTCCTGGGGGTGCTTCCCGTGGGCTACGCGGACGGGTACGACCGCGCCCTCGGCAACAGGGCGCATGTGCTTGTGCGCGGGCGCCGCGCCGCAGTCATTGGACGCATTTGCATGAACCTCTGCATGATAGATCTCAGCGATGTGCCGGGCGTGCAGTTGGAGGACGAAGTGGTCCTTTTGGGCAGCTCAGGAGACGAGCGAATCAGCGCGGAAACAATGGGAGAGTGGGCAGGGACAATCAACTACGAGATCGTCACGCGCATCAGCCCGCTCCTCCCGCGCAAAGTAGTGTAGCCAACGGATCGAGGCCGGCGACACTGCTCACGGCTCAGACGGCCGCGGTGTCCGGAACAGGTCCCCGTAAAGGTGCTCAGCGCATTCCGGGCAGATGCCGTGGCTCACTACGTGGGATGTCTGCGGTGTGACGTTTCCAACGACCTTGATCACCTTTTTGCATTCGGCGCAAATGCAGACGAGCCCCTCTCTACGCTGGACTTTCTCCATGACGCCCCTCCCGTCGTGCCGCCGCGGTCTGCCGGCAGCTTGCAACGGGAATGTATTCTAAGCGCGAGACGGTCTGCTTGTCAACGAAATTCGTGACTGCGATCGCACCGGCTCGGCTTGTCGGACATAGAACGGAGGGCTGCCTTGACCCTGCCGGAGGCGTGCCGGTACCTTTGGGGAAGGAGAGTCCTATGGCGGAAATTATCCACAACGGGAAGACGATACAGACTCGCGGCCGGCTGCCGGCCATCGGATCCAGGGCGCCCGACTTCAAGCTTACACGTTCCGACCTGACCGACGTCTGCCTGGCAAGCTTCGGCGCGCGGCGAAAGATCCTTAACATCGTACCGAGCCTTGATACGGGAGTCTGCGCGGCCTCGGTGCGGCGCTTCGACGCCGAAGCGGCCGACCTCCGCAACGTGGCCGTCCTCACCATCAGCAACGACTTGCCCTTTGCACAGAAGCGCTTTTGCGAGGCGGAAGGTATCCGCGACGTCGTGACGCTGTCTCAGATGAGAAGCCGGGACTTCGGCGCTGCCTACGGCGTGGAGATCGTAGACGGACCCCTTGCCGGCCTCCTGTCGCGAGCGGTCGTCGTTCTCGACGAGCGCAACAGGGTGCTATACACCGAGCAGGTGCCCGAGATCGAAAAGGAGCCTTCCTACGAAAGGGCCCTTGCGGCGGCGTTGAAATAGATCGGGGGAAAATTGCTTACGGCGAGGAATCCTTCAGGATCTTCTGCGCCTGAGCCTGGAGCGCCGTGACGGTGGAATCCACGTCCGCGCCGTCGAGCACCTTGTTGTATGCCGCGCTGATGGCGTCCCGCACGAGGTCATAGCCGACGAACGGCGGTTCCGACCGAAGATCCGCCCTCTTGAGCAGCTGCCAGGCCGTAGAAAACCGGGGATCGGAGGTAAGAATATCCTTGATGAGCGGTTCTGCCGACTTTCGAACCGGGAAATAGAGTGACACGTGGGTCCAAGCCGCCTGTTGACGGGGTTCTGAAAACCACTTGATGAAGAGCCACGCGGCAAGCTGCTTCTGGGGCGTCGACTTGGGCACGCTGACGCTTGCTCCGTACAGGTCGATGGCCGGTTCGCCGGTGGGTTTGGCCTGCGGGACGGCGGCAATCCCCCACGGGAACGTCCCGTACTTGCCCGCCTTTACGGCAGCCGTATAGAAAGTCAGTCCTGAGGTCGAGCCCATCGTAAAGGCGCACTGCGCGTTTCCGAACTCGGCCTGGTCGTCGAACTTCCTCGCAATCTTGCGAGCCCAACCCCGCGCGACGAGCTCCCGCATCAACCGCATCGACTCCTTCATCTGCGGGGAGTCTAGGGCGTACCCTGTGCCATCAGGTGTAACGAATCCGCCCCCGCGAGAGATCACGAATGCGAAGATGTGTGATGCATCCAAACTATCCAGGGCGTAGCCGTAAGTGCCTGCGGCCTGGTTGGTGACGCGGCTGCAGTCGGCGGCAAACTCGTCCCAAGTACGCGGCGGTGCGTCAATCCCCGCCCCCTTTAACATAGCCTCGTTGTAGTAAAGCACTTCAATCGACCTGTTGGGCGGAAACCCAAGCCTTTTGCCCTTGAGCTGGGCAAAGACGTCCTGGTTGATGAACCCCGCGAAGAAATCCCCCAGTTCGCCTTTGATGCCCCAAACCGAATCGACCACATACGGGTTGAGATCCACGAGACCGTCAGCGTAGGTGGCGGCCTGGTTCTGGTAGGCGACCACCAGCTCGGGAGGCTTTCCGGCTGCCACGGCCGCAACCATCTTGTTGTAGATCTGGTCGTAGGGGCCTACGTACTCGCCGCGGACAGTAATCTTCCATTTATTCGTCTTGTTGAACTCATCCAGTATCGCCTGCATTGCCTTGTCGCGGTCCCCGGAATGCTGGTACCAGAACGTGAGCTGGGCGCCGGTGGGATCCACGACGGCAATTGAGCTTCCTTGGGCATTGAGAACCATGGGCGCTGCCAAGGCAACCAAGGCTAGAACGACCTTTCTCATGTCGACTCCCCTCCGTCTCTTTACCTTTTGCTGCCTGATCAAGCGGTCGTCTTCGTCACATCCTGATCCAACATTTTCATCCCTTGATCCCGCTCCGTGCGATTGCCTCCGTGAACTGCTTCTGCGCAACGAAATACAGCAGAACGACCGGCAAAATTGCGATCACCGCCCCCGCCATGATAAGCTGATTCTCCGGCCCTGCGTCGGATATGAACGTGGTGAGCCCTACGGTTATGGGCCGCCACCGAGGCGTGCGCGTAGCAACAAGAGGCCATTGGAGCGAGTTCCAAGATCCGACGAACGCCAGGAAAGTCACGGTGAACAAGGGCGCTCCCGAAAGGGGAAGCACAATAGAGACGAGGGACCTCGCGTGCCCTGCGCCATCAATGCGGCCACTTTCTACCAGCTCGTTGGGAATCTGCGCAAAGAATTGCCGCAGAAGAAAGATAAAGAAGGCGCTCGCCATAAACGGGACGGTGAGCGCGGCTAGGGTGTCGTACCATCCCAGGCGCGTCACGATGATGAAGTTCGGGACGAGGTACACGCTTTCGGGGATGATCAGTGTTGCCAGGAGCACAGCAAACACCTGCCGTGATCCCGGAAACCGGATCTTTGCGAAAGCGTACGCGGCAAAACTCGATGTGACGATCACGCCGGCCACGGTCACAGCGGCCGTGATAATGCTGTTGCGGAAATACAGGCTGAAGCTCGCGCGGGTCCACGCCTCGCCGTAGTTGCTCCACCGCAGGACCGTGGGCCAGAAGTCCGGCACGAAGGGAAGCGGGCTCACTCGAGTGATCGTCTCCGCGGATGATTTGAGCGAGGTGCTCGCCATGTACAAAAATGGAAGAACGCAGACGAGCCCGCCGAGGGAGAGGGCGGCGTACAGGAACACCCTGCCAGCGGTAGGCCGAGGACGGGAACGAGGTGAGGCCGCGCGGGTCATCGGGGCGGTTTCAGTCGCCATAGGAGACTCGCCTTTCGAGCGTCCTCTGCTGAATCACGGTCAAGCCGAGTACGATGAAAAAAAGAAGGATGGAAATGGCTGAAGCGTATCCGAATTGGGCCTTCCGGAAAAAGGTGAAGAAGATCTCAACGCTGATCGGGTCCGCTGTTCCCCCCGCGGCGGCCGTGCGAAGCACGTAAAGGTGCGTGAACGCCCTGAACGTCCCGATCACACCGAGAAGCGTCAGAAAGTACGTGGTAGGGGAAAGCAGAGGGACGGTAATGGAAAAGAAGCTGCGGACTTTCCCCGCACCGTCGACTTCCGCGGCTTCATAGAGCTGGCGCGGGATTGATCCGAGCCCGTTGATGTAGATGAGCGCGTAGTAACCGACAAACACCCACCAACTGAAGAAGACAATAGACACGAGGGCAAGGCTCGGACCGCTCGCCCACCCCGTCCAGTAGGAAGGGATCACCGGCGCCGACGAAGACAGCGGGCCCATTTTGAAGATGAGCGGGATGATTCCTCGAGGCTCCTGCAACCATTGCAGCGGATGGGCCCCCAGGAGGCCGATGAGCTGGTTCGCGAACGAATCAGGCCTAAGGGAAAACAGAAGCTCGAAGACCAACGCGGTTGCGACGGTGGGAGCGATATAGGGGAGCAGAAACATGACGCGGAACGCCTGCCTTCCCCGTACCTTGCGCGTGAGAAGCAGAGCAACGCTCAGACCGAGGACGAGCTGGACCGGGACGGTAAGGACCGTGTACCAGATTGTCACGCGCAGGGAATCAAAGACTTCCCCGTCCCCCTGGGAGCTTACGAGAGGGAGAGAGAGGAAAAGTCCGACGAGCGAGGATGCAAGAAGAATAAGTCCACCCGTCCGGCGCAGACCCGAGCCGAACGCCGTGGTCCGGCGCAGAAGAGAGGCTGCAACAACGATGCCTCCGACAGAACCCGCAAGGGCGAGGAGCGGAGTGAGGTGTGCGCCGAACAGCGACTCGTAGTTGCCCAGCCCCAAAAAACTCCCCCGGGTGAGTCGCCATTTGAAAAGACTTATAAAGAACGTGAAAAAAAGGGGGAATATCCCGAACACGGTGATGATGAGCGCTGAGGGGCTGATGAACAGGTATGCACTGAGCGCGTCCCGCGCCCGCCACGCGCGGGCTCGGCCCCGTGTGACGTCCGGCCCTGAACGCGACTGCTTTCTGACGGCCCCGTCGCGACGAGGGTTCCAATGGCGCGCGCTGCCCATAGTCTGCGAAAATGATAGGGAACGCTCAAAGGGAAGTCAAGCAAATCAAGCAAATGTGTCGGACGCGTTGTCGAAGCGGCAACCTCCCGGTCGTTATGGGCGTTCGGGTGGCACATTTTTTCGCGAGTGCGTTTGTGCGCTCCCGTTCTTCCCGTTTCGGCGATGCGGCCTTCCGTTGGTCGAGCCTCCACGCGAACCGTCCGCCAATCGCCCACGGGTAACACCTCTCTTGTCCCTCTGCGAGCCGTCCAGCTTTTGGATCTGGGTGCGCAGGCGCCTACTCTGGCGGTCGATGGAGGCAAGAAGCTTTTTCACCTCGGCGCCCTCAGGGCCCCTGCGGGAAAACGCTCCGAACTCGTAGTTCTCCGTGTCGTACGCTTTTCCGGTAAAGAGGTAAATGAACCCGCTCTTGACCTGCTTCTGCACGAGGTTGCCCACCCCTTCGGCCTGGTAGCGCCGCACGGAATGGTAGACGTACACGTGGCTATACACCCGGAAGCGCCCGACGAGCGACGCGCGGTTGATGTAATCGAAATCCTCGGAGACGCGCACCTTCTCCGAGAACCCCCCGATCCTATTGTGCAGCCTTCGCGTGGTGAGAATGCAGACACCGAGCCCCTGGGGTTGAATGACTTCCATGAGCTTGAAGAACGTATTGCTGAATTGAAAAATCGTCCTATAGATGGGGTTCGTCCCGTCGATGGGGCGGATCCACGGCACACAGATGTCGACAAAATCCTTCTCGAAACGCGCCATGATGCCTGATAGAAAACTCTCAGGCAGTACGGTGTCTGCGTCCACGAAAAGGAGGTACTCTCCCCTGGCTGCGAGCGCGCCGCGGTTACGTCCGATTCCGGGGACGCCTCCCTCCACGACCCGGGCCCCGTGGGTGCGCGCCACGCTGCGCGTTCTGTCGCGTGAGGAGTTGTCCGCGACGATGACCTCGAAATCCCGGTAGTCCTGCTTTGCAATGCTTCCCAGGAGTCGGGGCAGATAGGCCTCCTCGTTGAAAGTCGGGATGATGATGCTTATCATACCTTCTGGACAAATCCTCCCGTATTCAGTAGTGTTTCAGCCGCACGAAGTTCAATCAAGGCGCCGTACCCAAGTGGTAAGGGAGAGGTCTGCAA
>Ga0326728_10015954_pt1 | contig 15464 bp, 11 predicted proteins | sample MB3enrmetagenome_FD_207602 | JGI IMG/M metagenome (GOLD analysis project Ga0326728, IMG submission 207602) | Lab enriched peat soil microbial communities from McLean, Ithaca, NY, United States - MB31MN | ecosystem: Environmental > Terrestrial > Soil > Wetlands > Peat | place: USA: New York...
GATCCCATGGTGGAGCAGACGACCTGCACTACGATAAATCACTAAATTATATGCACATTCAGTTATCTTCAATCTAAGGCGTTCAGGCTCAATGTCAAAAGGCGCCGATCATCCCGGCTGATCGAGTTTCCATGAAGATGTTTTGGGGGAAAGGTTTGGAGTTGTCTCACGAATTCTGAATCGGCTTCTCTGATTTACCCAGGCTCGGAACAACCAAAATCAAGTGAGAGGACGTGCTTTTGCTCGGAGCATCGGCCACGCAATAACTACGAGTTTGTTTCGATCTTCTCGCGTCAGGCGTTCAGACTGGGTCTATCTTCTCCGCACGATGACCACGGGTATCTTTGTCTCGTTATGGATAACTCCATAGGCGGTGCCCCCAAGAACAGCGGCCGCTAAGGCGCTTTTGCCATGGGAACCCATGACAATGAGATCCGCCTTCGACTTCTTCGCTTCTTTCAATATAGTCTCAACCGGATGCCCGGTCCTTATTAAAGTATCTGCCCGGACGCCTTTTTTATTACACATACCTTTAATCTCCGAGGCGTACTCTTCGGCTGCCTCCCTCAGATAATCCTCGATAGGCTCTGTAACATGCATCGGAGTATCCGAGGCAGGAATTGTCTGGGCTATAAATGAACGGTTATCGATAACGGCCAGAACAATTAAGGAAGCATTCAGCTGTTTAGCAAGGTCAATCGCATACTCGACCGCCTTTTCAGCTGTTTCGGAACCATCAGTCGGCACCAGTACCTTTGAAATCATCAATTCTCCTTTTATAACATTGCACCGGATCAGCAATCGACCATCGCATAGCTAACCGCCGCCGGCCAGACTGAAAATGAGAACCGCCAGGACAATGAGGGTCACACCTATGTAAACCTTGTCTCGCTGAATCGTGAATGAAATAACGGTAAATGCAACCCTCATCACCGGGGTTGCTATCAGCAGGAGCAGACCGGCTTGGATTATACCGCGGCCTGAATATGAGGATGCAAACTTCAGGATTCCCAAAACCTTACGCAGATCCGAAGGCTCACCCCAGAAAATATGGTAATTCGGCGACTCGGTCCCATGCCTTGCCAGATACAGGCCGCCACCAACCAGGACAATCAGGGATGAAACTATGACTCCGGCCCTCAGCAGGTTGCCGATGATTTCATCTATTTCGGCGTCTGAAATTGAGGACTTCCTGTCTCTCATGGCTAAAGCCTTCCTGTGATGCCGTTATAAATCATTTCGAAACCAAGAATCAGAATAACCACTGCAAAGACTATTCGGAGAGTGCGCGTCCCCGAAGCCATGAGGATCCACGATCCTGAGAGGGACCCCAAGACTACTCCAAGCATGACGGGCATGGACAATCCGGGATCTATATAGCCGCGATTGAGATAAACACTGGCGCTTGCAGCAGCCGTGACGCCGATCATGAAGTTGCTGGTAGTTGTTGAAACCTTGAAGGGAACCTGCATCGCCCGGTCCATGGCCAACACCTTTACTGCCCCCGAGCCGATCCCGAGCAGTCCTGAAAGACCCCCTGCCAGAAACATTAAACTGAATCCGGTCGGGATGTGGTGCACATGATATGAAACCGGTCCCGCCGACCCCGGGTAAGCGGCGTCAAGGCGCAATGAATCGGGAAGAAAATGACGGGTATCTTCTGTCGTGACGGCGGCAGAGGCGCGGTGACGGGTGGAAAGAAAGGCTGAATACACGAGAACAAACCCGAATATCACAGCTATCGAGTGCGTGGATATCCTGGCGGCAAGCGCTGCGCCGAAAACCGCTCCGAAAGTGGTGGCCATCTCAAGGAACATTCCGAGGCGGATGTTGGAAAAACCTTCCTTCACATAAGCGGCGGCCGCCCCGCATGATGTAGCAATTACTGAAACGAGTGAAGCTCCGATTGCATAACGGATATCGACGCCAAAGACCAAAGTGAGCAGCGGGACAATGACAACTCCACCCCCGAGCCCTGTTAACGCCCCTAGAAAACCTGCGGTCATGGAACCCAAAAAGATCAATAAAGAGAATTCAGTAATGTTCATGGTAATTTCTCTCTATAAACCCAACCTGACTTCCGGCAGCGATCAAAAGGCTTTCGTCGCCGGCCAAAAACATTTTTAATGCCAAACAGGCAAAAGTTAAGGTCACAACCTATACATGGAAAGAGACGATGCATTCGGCGGTTCTATAATTATAGTTTCTTCTCAGAGCACCCCTCAGGGCCGGACATCAGTTGAGCCGGCAACGGAGCCAATTTCACTCACATGGGACAAACAGGAGGTAAGAATGCTAAAAGAACAACCTGGAAAACTTGTCTATGTCTTGTTCCTGGCCTTATTGGTCGCCGCCATTATCGTTTCAATACGAGTAAATGTACCTCAGGCTCAAAACGAGCAGACCAACCTGGCAACCGCTATCGAAGCTGTCGCAAGGCAGGCGATTCCTGCCGTCGTACACGTTGAGGTAACGGAACGCCAGGAGATTCCAAATCCTCTTCTGCCGTTTGAAAACGAACCTTTCTTCAAGTATTTTTTCGGAAATCCGCAGCAGATGCCCAAGAAATTCCAGCGCGAGGTACAGGGACTCGGAAGTGGAATAATCATTGACGATTCAGGACACATTCTCACCAATTACCATGTCGTTGGAGGCGCGACAAAGATTGATGTTGTGCTGGCAGACGGAAGGGAGTTTTCGGGAAAATCCATAAAAACAGTCGGAACAGATCCGAAAACCGACATTGCGGTTATTCAGATCGTTGAAAAGGGTCCGTTCCCATACCTTCCTCTGGGAGATTCCGATAAAATGAAAGTCGGACAATGGGTAATCGCCATCGGGCAACCCCGAGGACTCAGCGAAACCGTCACACAGGGAATTATCAGCGCCAAGCACCGTACAGGGATATCAGACCCCAGCAGCTACCAGGATTATTTGCAGACCGATGCAGCCATCAATCCGGGCAACAGCGGCGGTCCGCTCGTCAACCTCAATGGCGAAGTGATCGGCATTAATTCGGCCATTTTGTCCGAATCCGGCGGGTTTGAGGGGTTGGGCTTCGCAATTCCCAGCGACATAGCCAAACACATCTCCCATGAGCTGATCGAGCACGGCAAGGTTGTTCGCGGCTGGCTCGGAATAAGCCTCCAAAACATAACTCCGGATCTGGCGAAATCATTCGGCTTGAGCAGCGCTAAGGGAGCCCTGGTCGCGAGCGTAGTCAAAGGAAGCCCGGCCGAACATGCAGGAATAAAGCAGGGAGACGTAATCACAGCCTATCAGGGCCAACCGATAGAAAATCCTTCCTCTTTGCGAAACGGCGTTTCGCTGGCTCCCGTCGGTTCCCAGGTAAAACTCACCGTTGTGCGCAATGGCGCCAACCAGGACATTACGGTAAAAGTAGGCAGCCTGGAAGAAGAAGAAAAAGCAATATCGAGTTCCTTGAAACGGGAGTTCGGAATTGAAGTGCGTGCCATGACTCCGCAAGAGGCAAGCGGCTTAGGCCTTTCCGAGACTGGCGTTGTGGTCACTGAAGTCGAGTCAAACAGTCCTTTTGGAAAGGCTGGTTTCGAAGAAGGCGATATGATACTGCAGATCAACGGTCAGCCCGTCAGCGATGCAGACAGCCTGTCTATCATCCTCAGTTCCCTGAAACCCAAGCAAAAGGTCACGATTCTGGCTATCGACCACAAAACCGGCCAGGCAGGGAATGTAGTGATGACATTGCCTTAGGGCGACTTTACCGGTACTCTTTCTCACCCCGCAGACATTGAAGGATAAGGGGGAGCAGATTACTCTGTTGCTCCCCGATTGCTTCCACAAAGTATCGCAGATTTATCTTCTTTCGGCAGATACTTGGAGTCAAGATTCAAGGTAAGGGATCCGCTCATTTCCATACCCCATCCTCTCACTGTGAGCAAGATGCCGTCCTGTCCGGTTTCCGGCGGTGAATGCGAGCAAGTCTGCGGAAACCGGGAGGGGTGAACGAGGGTCTCCGGCCAGACGGCGGCTTCAAAACTGCCCCAGGGCGAAATAGAGCTTGCTTGAGGCAGGTCAGCATCGCGACAGGCCGATTGCCTGAACATTAACCGGCCCTCCCTCATTCCATTATGTACGTAGAATGTCTTACCCCATAGAATTTGAATTGGCTCGTTCGTGTTATTTTCTACATGAAGCGAGAATGTGTCACAGCATTGCCCGGGGATTCTCTTCAACCAGAGGATGGCGCTATAATAGGGATTGCCCTGAATGCTTGCGATTTCGCGGCTGGTGATTTGTGGGCACGCGGCCGGCTTGACGCCGGAAGCCCTCGAAGGAGTGTAGTCCGCCGTAACGTACAGAGTGACAATCAGGAGTAACACTGTGCCGTGTCTAACCATATCTGAGTCTCTCCTTTTCTTTGATTCTTAATCTTCATTTGGCTGGTGATGTCTTTCGCAAGCCAGTCTTCCAGGCGCCATCCTTCGGCCGGCAGTCAGTCCGGTTTATTGCGGTTAAAATAATAAAGTAAGCAGTGTGCTTATATTAAAAAGAGAAGGAGTTCAGGTGGAAAACCGCTCAAAGTCGAGTTTACAGCTTATGTTGAGTTAAGAAAGGGGAATCGGGATGAACAAAGACTTCCCGTTTATGCTGGCCGCTGTGCTGGTTCTTTTCGTTCCGCTCAGCGCAGGCGCGGCATCAAGCCCGGAAAGCTTTCCCGGCCTCCAGTGCGGAATCGATTTGGTCCACCCGGGGGAATCGCAGCAGCAGGTCTTACAACAGTGTGGACCGCCTGACGTCGAATTTTCCCAACATGATTACGGCGAACACGGTGAAATAAATGCGAATCTCGAGAAATGGATTTATAATTTTGGCCCCGAAGCCTGCGTCTACGATTTCATGTTCCGGGATGGACGACTGGAAGATATTAAACGGACTTGCACAGGCTTTTAAGGCAAGCTTGGGACTTATCGAGTGTCTGATCTGAATCGGCCATTTTAGCAATTCGCACGGTCAGAAAGGCTATCGGCTCTTCCGTGAGCCCGTAGTGTGCCCTCCTCCCGATGCCGATCCGCTTATCGGCGCCTGCCGCCACCTCCACCACCGTGTCCGCCTAATCGCAAACTTACGGATTGCTTTTTAAATCATGCGGTGGAAAGACCATGGTGGGTCTCTCACCCCCCCAATGCTGATGGCAATAAATAGATAAAATAATTATGTTATTTTTGTAGTTTGATTTGTCGCAAAGGGATGTGAGAATGAAAATGAAGGAAATTCTGACAGTCATCGTTTTTGTAAGCTTGGCGTTGACGCCGTTCGCTTCCTCGGCGAACGCGCAGAGCGCGTCCCCCGGGCTTCCGCCAATCCAACAGCCGCTTGTCCGGGAAGGCGACTTTGCCGTAGAGTTGGCTAATGCCCTCAACTTGACCACGTCTAAAGACGAAGCGGCGGCCGAGGATAGTCTTTCTTCGGTCAAGATCTTTCCACGTAATGGATGGATCTCAAACTATCCGATGACGCCGGATATCATCGCAGAGGTGCGGAAGAGCGCCCGAAGCGCAGCTTCTTCAGGACGGCTGCGGATTTCGGAAGCCGATGCGATCGGCGCCGTTGACAAGGTGAGCACCGACATGAATCTCCCCGTCAAAGTGTCCGGTGAGCGAATCTCCAGCCAAAGGACCGGTTCCGGCTATACAGCAGTCCCTTCTGCCGACACCGGTCTATACAGTGAGGAACCCCTTAATATAGAAAACTACTACGACGAATATGGCCCTCCCATCGTGAGCTATTATCCGCCACCATGGGATTGGTATTGGCTGTATGATTGGGTTCCGGGGCCGTTCTGGTGGGATGGTTACGGATTCGGCGGCTTCTTCGTCTTGACGGACTTCGACAGTCACTTCCATGGTCATCATTTCACCAACCATTTCAGGGGAAAGGACGGCAATTGGAGAATGGTTGATCCCGTCAATCGCGCAGAGGGAAGAACAGCCTCTTCTCCGCTCGTTTCCCGGGTGAACGGGGCCGGACATGGATCGCTGCTCAATTCGCCCGCCAATCGTACGGCTGCAATGGCGCTTGTGAGTCGTGGAACGGGAAGAGGTGCCGTGAGCGGGACGTTTGGAGCAGGAACCCGAGATTCGGATAATCCGGCAAGACCATTTGGAGGAAATCCAGCCCGGGAAAACACCGCCAGGACCTTTAACGGAGCGAACGGCAATCTTATGGATAACGGCTCCCGTTTGGGCCACACTACTGGACCCGGGCCTTCGACCTCCAGCGGCAGTAGTTTCAGCACAGCTCCGTCAATGCATGCCTTTAGCGGTTCCGCTGGATTTGGTGGGGGCGGCTTCCACGGCGGCGGATTTGGCGGAGGATCTCACGGAGGAGGAGGCGGACGTCGCTAGGAGATTGCGTTATAACCTCACGGTGCGTGAATATTTATCCAGTGCTTGACGATTTTCACACCCACGTCGAGCTTTCCCTGGTCCAACGCAGTCTGAACGACGGCTCGCGAACCGGAGTAAATAAGGTGGTAGTTTGAAAATCTGAAACAGGGAAGTACCGGCAAGCCTAAGCAAAGAGGCAAGAAATGCTCCTTTTGCCGGAGCGAAACGGTTGGGTTGCTTGACATTTTTCCCTGAACCTATTCAATAGCGCTTTTTAGATATGCCCGCGGGTCGGAATTCTTCAGTTTGCGCAAAGCCTTCTTTTCGATTTGCCGTATGCGTTCCTTGGAGAGACTGAGCATTTTGCCGATCCCTTCAAGTGTCTCGGCGGGTTGCCCGTCCAATCCGAATCTGAGGCGAAGGATCTTTTCCTCACGGGGCAGAAGACTGGAAAGAATGTTCCGAGTTATTTCGGCCAATTCCCTGTCGGAACACTCCTCCATCGGTGAAGGAGCACTCTCATCTGCGATGGAATCTCCCAATCTTTGCGCACCTTCCCCGACAGGTGTTTCAAGCGAGATCGGCCTGGCGGAAATCGCGAGCACCTTTTGCACCCTTTCCAAAGGAAGCTTCGAGCGGTCGGCAATTTCCACCGGAGTAGGCTCGCGGCCCAATTCTTTGAGCAATTCGTAATAAACCTTGAAGAACAAGTTCTTCATTTCGATAAAGTGAACGGGAAGTCGAATTGTCCTGGTTTTATCGTATATTCCCCGGATAATGCTTTGCTTCACCCACCAAGTCGCATAAGTGACGAACCGGTTGCCCCTGGTATGGTCGAATCGCCCCACAGCTTTTATAAGTCCAAGGTTCCCTTCCTGAATCAGGTCTTCGAAAGTCATCCCACGTCCCCTATACCGCTTGGCAATGCTCAGGACCAGCCGAAGATTTGCCTGCACCATTTCATGCCTGGCTGCATCGACAACCTTCACGATCGTCTTTACCCGGGCAAGCAAGCCGGAGAACAGAGGATCATCGGGATGATCCTGAGCCGCACGCTCCAGCGTGCGCACAATTATGTTGAACGCCTTGTCTTTAACCCCGGGGAAAGTCTTCTCCTTTTCCAGAAGCTTCCCTAATTTTTCGCTCAGATCGGCAAAGATTTTCCGCTCACCGGCATGCTCGTTGATTATGTGGATGAGTTCATCACGGCCGTGTCTGATCAGGCATGCCAACTCCGTTTCCCGTCCCCGGGTCAGAAGAGGGTGTTTCGAGACTTCCCTGAGATAGGACGTGATCTGGTCCTCTTCAAAGCCCTCGCCGGACTGGACCGGAACTCCAACAACGGCATCTTCCTCTTTTTCCGCTTCCGCCTGCTCTGCCGAAATCATCCGGGAATCCATCCCATAGTTTCCACTCAGTTCCAAATTCAGATCGCCGGCGGAGAACCATTCCACCATTGCCTGTTCTTCTATCAGACATTCAAAGTCTTCTTCCGCTCCAGGTCTTTCGGGATCAAAATCGAAGGGAAGACACTTTGCAGCGCTACGGCAATTCATTTTTCGCTCCTTTCGGGCAGCCAGCCGAAATTCAGACCGGAATCTTCCTCTTTTGGAAAGCGAGTTTAAACAGGGAAAAGTAAAAAAAGATTAAATTTGGATTAGAATTTTCTCATGAAGAAATTGGTCTCGATCAGCGTCTGACACGCATCGAGGCGACTAACATCAGCACAAGATCGTAGGCCAACCTTGCCTGAATTGCATTCTCCGATCATCGAGAATTCGCAAGTCAAAAGAAAGGAAAAGAATAACCGAGAGGTTAATAATCAATCAGCCCCGGTCCAGGAAGTTGGATCCAATTCCACCCGCATTATACCCTCTTCGGGCCCCAGGAGATTAAATCCTATCTTTTTTGCCAGTGCAATCATGCGCTGGTTTTCGAACAGCACATCTCCATACAGACTGCGCACTCCATTTTCCTTTGCAATTCCTACTACCCGTTCAATCAGCTTCTTACCAAGACCTTTGCCCTGCCACGGGTCGGCGACAATCACTGCAAATTCAGCCGTGTCGCGCTCCGGCGTCATCACCAGCCTCCCAACCCCCATCATGACTGTTGGCCCGGGCGGCAGCCCGATGGCGGCAAGTCCGATTTCCCGGTCATAGTCGTTTTGAGTAAAGCGGATCAAAGCCTCATGAGACCAAGTTTTGATCACTCCAAAATAGCGAAGATAGATCGTCTCCTCGGAGCAATTGCGGAGCAGGTCCACCACCAAAGGCTCATCTTCGGGCCTCATTGGACGGAAAAGCACGGGAGTACCGTCCTGGAGCAGCCAATCACTTTCATACTGGTTGGGATACGGACTGATTATCAGGTGCCTTGGCGCGGTCACGTTGGAGGCTTCGATCACGATGCGGGCATCGACGGCCACGGGGCCGCCGTCGCTGATAAATACGGGGTTCAGGTCCAATTCAACGATTTCCGGAAAATCGCTTACCAACTGCGAGATGCGAACGAGGAATTCGGCCACCAGGTCCACATTAGCTGCGGGAATATTTCGATACCCCCGGAGGATGCGATAGACGCGGGTTCGTTCCATGAGACGGCGGGCCAGCAGCAGGTTCAGGGGTGGCAGGTCAACCGCCGAATCCTTGAGCACTTCAGTGAGGACCCCTCCAATGCCGAAGAGGATGAGTGGACCGAACTGCGGGTCGCGCCTGCTTCCAACGATCAATTCGATTTCGGATCTTTTCACCAGGCTTTGCACCGTAACGCCCGAAATCCTTGCTTCCGGCTTTATTTTCTTTGCCTGCGATATGATCTCCTCAAAAGCCGCCGCTACCTCCTGCTCATTTCTCAAACGAAGCCGGACACCGTCTACATCCGATTTATGCGTGATATCCTGTGAATAAATCTTGATCGCTACAGGGAAGCCGATGGTTTTGGCGGCCTCTGCGGCTGCCGAGGGGCTCGATGCAGCGACAGTGCGGTTGACAGGAACTCCATATGCGGACAAGATAGCTTTAGATTCGATTTCCGTAAGGACTTTTCCATGGCGTTTGAGGCATTCGTCGATGAAGGAGCGTGCCTGCTTCATATTGACCTGAATTTCATGGGGCAGGCTTGGCGGCGTCTCCTGCAGAAGTTCAAGATTGCGGGAATATGAATACATGTGCATGAAGGTATCCACTGCCTCTTCCGGAGTGGCAAAGGTGGGGATTCCCGCCTCATTGAGTATTCTTATTCCGGCTTCAACGTCTCGTGCCCCCATCCATACGGCCATGATGGGTTTATCCCTGTTTTTTACTTCGGCTGCCAGGACTCTAGCCACTTCAGTCGGGTCGGTCATTGCCTGAGGGGTTAAAATAACTATCAGCCCAAAGAGTTCAGGGGCTTCCATGCAAACGCGAGCCGACAGCACATAACGATCCGGCTGTGCATCTCCCAGAATATCGACGGGATTTCCCCGGCTCCAGAAGGGAGGCAGGAACGCATCGAGCTTTTGAAGCGTTTCCGATCTAAGTGTCGCCGGCTCGATGCGCCATTTGCCAAGAGCATCCACCGCCATTACACCGGGACCGCCGGCGTTGGTAATTACGGCCACTTCGTCTCCTGCAGGCCGCTTCATCTTGCCCAAGGCTTGCGCGCAGCTGAAGAGCTGCCTGATAGTGTCAACCCGGATGATTCCAGCGCGGCGAAACGCTGCATTGTACGCATCATCGTTCCCCGCAAGCGATCCGGTGTGAGTCGCAGCTGCTTTGGCGGCCGCTTCACTGCGGCCCGATTTGACCACGATAATCGGCTTGATGCGGGAAACGGAGCGCGCCGCACTCATGAACTTGCGATGCCGGGTCATGTTCTCCATGTAGATGATTATACTGCGAGCGTTCGGATCGTTGCCGAGGTAGTCTATCATGTCGGCGAAGTCCAAATCAGCCATCGAACCGATGCTGACAAAATGCGAGAAGCCAATCTTTTCGCTGGCTGCGCGGTCCAGAATGGCGCTGCAGATTGCTCCACTCTGTGAGAGTAGCGCAAGACTTCCCGGTTCGGCGGAATGGGCTGCAAAACTTGCGTTCAAGTTATTGACGGGGGAGAGAATCCCCATGCAATTGGGCCCGAGGTAGCGTATGTCGTGACGTAGCGCCTCGAACCTGATTTCCTCTTCTATGCGCACTCCTTCTTCTCCCACCTCTTTCCCACCCGCTGAAATGATGATAGCTCCTTTTACACCTGCCTCGCCGCATTCCTTCATCACTGCCGGTACTTCCCTGATGGGGACGGCGATAATGGCCAAATCGACCGGCGCTCCAACTGCCGCCACGGAAGGGTAGGCCTTAAATCCCAATATCTCATCGTGCTTCTGATTGATTGGATAGATCGGTCCCGGGAAGCCGTCCTTTTTTAGATTAGTCAGGAGCGTGCAGCCAATTGATCCCTCCCTGGGACTCGCTCCTATGACCGCAACGGCGCCGGGCTTGAAGAAATAGTCGAGGACCGGTTTCTTTAGCATAATTCTTCTCTCCTATCTCTTTAAATGGATGAACGATTTCCGGAGAAACCATCATATGCAATTTAATCACGGATGGTTAAATGCACGGATGGTTACTAAATGGCTGCGCCACGGCTTCCATCTATGCCCGCAGTGACATGAGCGTATCTAGGCGATTTTTCGTTCTTGGAAGCCCGGACCGAGATTCGGACGTCACACTCTATTCTCGTTCGGTCAGTTCATACACCATAGTTACTCGGTACGGCGTTCAATGACTCCCTTATTTCGCCACCGGAATAGCGATTTCACAATCGCAGAAAGGTCAGGATAAAGCAAGACATCCTCAACCCTTTACTTGAGGTTTGTAATTTACATGATTTACGCAATAATCATAAGGCGTTTAAATTGCAGTCAGATGCAGCAAGGTTTTATCACTAACAGGATTTGCAGCCGGGTAATCCGCCGCGAGCCTCCGTCACAAGGCGTGTTTCCGGCGCTAAGGGGAACCGGATGGTTTGGCAAAGACCGCACGCACCCGTCGACATAATGCAAAGCCGAACCATCCTCGGGCATCCCGCCGGCCTGTTCGTGCTCTTTTTTACCGAGATGTGGGAGCGTTTCTCCTATTATGGGATGCGTTCGCTACTCGTCCTCTACATGGTCGACCACCTGTTTGTGCATCCGGATGTGGGGCAGAGAGTATTCGGGTTTGGCCTGGTCAAGAGCGGACTTGAGGCGGTATTTGGACCACTTGCGCCGCAACCGCTCTCCTCGCAGATCTATGGACTCTATACGGCGTTTGTCTACCTGACCCCCTTCTTCGGGGGGATGCTCGCGGACAAGGCGATCGGACGGCGCCGGGCGGTAATACTTGGCGCCGTTCTGATGTCGGTCGGCCATTTCCTCATGACAGTCGAATCGCTTTTTTTCCCTGCGCTTTTATTCCTGATTTTGGGTAACGGCGCCTTCAAGCCAAACATTTCGACGCAGGTCGGAAGCTTATATCCTCCCGGCGATCCTCGCAGGGACCGCGCCTTCACAATTTTCTACATGGGGATCAACCTGGGCGCTTTCTTTTCTCCACTAGTCTGCGGCGCGCTCGGGCAGCGGCTTGGTTGGCACTATGGCTTTGGCGCAGCAGGAGTCGGTATGATAGCGGGCCTTGGCATTTACCTGCTCGGGCAGCGCACCCTCTCCCCTGATCTCCTGGTGCGGAAGGAGGGACGGCCGCAGGAGAAAAAGCGGCTCACCCGCGAGGAGTGGAGGCGAATCTTGGCCCTGGTGCTTCTCTGCGCGCTAAACATTATCTTCTGGGGGATCTACGAGCAGCAGGGCAACACTTTGCAGCTATGGGCCGACTTGAACACAAACTGGAACTTTTTTGGCCGGGACATTCCATCGACCTGGTTTCAGGCATTCAATCCGCTCATGATTTTCCTCTTCGCCCCACTCCTCAACATTTTTTGGTTTTGGCAGTCACGCCGTGGATCCGAACCCTCGAGCATAATGAAAATGGCCTTGGGGTGTTTCTTTGCAGGCGCTTCTTACCTGGTGATGATACTTGCGGCCCATGGGACTGGACCTGATGAGCGCCGGAGCATAGTCGGGCTCGTTGGGACGATCTTCATACTGACCATTGGAGAGCTTTATCTTTCGCCTATCGGCCTTTCTTTGGTGACGAAGGTCGCGCCTGCGCGCTCAGCTTCTATGATGATGGGCATCTGGTTCTTATCGAGCTTCTTTGGAAACTACTTCGCCGGCTTCCTCGGCACTTACTGGGAGCGGATGCCCAAAGAAGCATTTTTCCTGATGCTGACGGCGTTGGGCATTGGCGGAGGTGGCGCGATATGGCTTCTCGGGCGTCCTCTGGAGCGGAATCTAGCAGGGGATGACGGGACGGTATCATAGGTAGAGGTAATTTAGGCCCTGGAAAAGTTTTGCGGCAACTCAAAGGCTGATTGATAAATGAAACCGAAATCAGGGCCTGCAGTATTATGAGAGTGCAGGGGACACTCCCTGCACCCATCGCACTCTCCACCCTGGACACGGCATCAATAACGGAGTCTATGAGCCAGATAGAATCCGATCCCGGCGGTTGAAACCAAAAAGCCCAGCACACCCAGAGCAGGTACAGGCACAGCGTTTGCGTTGGGCGTAACGCTGTTGGAAGGCGCGGAAGCCTGACCGGTTCCAACTGAATTAGTGGCAGTGACGGTAAAGGTATAAGCGGCGCCGTTAGTGAGGCCCGGTACGACGATCGGGCTTGAAGCGCCGGTTGCGTTTAAGCTGCCCGGGTTGGAAGTAGCCGTGTAAGAGGTAATAGTCCTGCCGCCGTTGGAGGCAGGAGCAGTAAAGCTGACCGTGGCCTGCGCATTTCCGGCGGTCGCCGTTACTCCGGTCGGTGCGCCGGGGGGGCCGATCGTGGTAAATGAAGCTGTTACGACCTGTGCAGCATTCATTGTTACCGTGCATGCGCCCACACCGCTGCACCCGCCTCCCGACCAGCCCGAAAAGTATGAGTTGGCGTTCGGTGTTGCCGTCAACGTTACCAGAGTTCCACTTTTGTATGGAGCGGTACATGAAGAACCGCAACTGTTTATCCCCGACAGACTGCTGGTGACAGTCCCTCCGCCGGAGCCTGTATCAGCCACAACGAGGCCAAACGACCCCGTAAGTGTTTGCATCGCGCTGACGAACGCTTTGGCGTCTACCGATCCGAGGCCGGTCACAGGGTCATAACCGGTCGTGCAGGAGTATCCCGTCACCCCGGGAACACTGTTATTGCCCGAAGTTATGTCGTGGAAGACGACGGCGCCCCCTGAGCCATACTGAGCGGCGCCAATTTGGTACAGGAACCCATTGGCGTTCCCCTGAGACTTGCCCGTATCCTGGACCACGAGCGCCATGAGCCCGGCAAAGGAAGGGGAGGACGCCGACGTGCCGCCTACGGCGTATAAACTGCCTTGTATCTGGACCAGATAAGCATCGTGTGAGGCTGCGCTAAGAGCAACATCAGGAACGTACCTGCTATTTCCCGCAGGGACGCCGTGGGCCGCCTGCCATGTCGGCTTGGGATATATTGACGACGCGCCGCCGCCCGAAGACCACAGGTCGGAACCGCCCGGCACATTGCCGCTTTCGTTCCAGGCCGCTTCGGGTATGTAGCTGATGGCGGAGACATCTCCCGGGCCGTTGGCGGTGTTCCAATAGGCGCCTGATCCTTCGTTGAACTGAGTGCCTCCCACGGCCACGTTGTAGGGAGTCGAAGCGAGTCCGTTGACCGCCTGTATCGAACCGGACGAATCGCTGCCGACATTGCAGCCCGCTACGCCCGCATCGCCTGAAGAGACAAAAGACGTGATGCCCTGGGCTGCGGCCTGGCTCCACAAACTGTTGTAAAACGCATTCTCGCTCGCTCCCAGAGACTGCTCGCATGCGCCGAAGCTGGTGCTCATCACCGGAGCCAGATTGTTGTCCACTATGTACTGGGCGGAAAGGTGGACCCCGTCCGTCAACAAGGTTGACTGCGAAGTAACGAATAAAATGGTGGCATTCTTTGCGACGGCGCCGGACCATTCGACGTCAAGATCTGCTTCAGCATCCTCGTCAAAACCCTGGTCACCGGGATCGGGACCGTTCACTATAATCTTCGGAGCATTAACAGAAAGCCCCATTGTACTGCGAAAAGTCGCCCAATCGGAGGCGGCCGTTGATGGGTGGGTGCGGCCCGCTATTGCTACGCTTTGGCCGGCGCCGTCGACTCCCGAACTATAGAGCGTATTGAGGTCATAGATGATCGCAAAGTCTCCAGGCGACAGATAGTTAGCGGAACCGTAGTTGTAATCCGGTTCAACGGGGCGCGCCCCGGTATTCATCGTCTTGAGCCTGAAGTCATGGAGAGAGACGATGCCTGCAACCAAACCGGATAACGCTCGCGGTATGGATGGGTCTCTATCGTTTGCATGATGAAGGCTGCCGTTAACATAATAATCGTGAATCACGGTGTGAAAAGCGCGGTTCACGGCGGCCACTGAACCTGAAAAATTTATCCATTGGCGTCCTTTGGCAACTTCATCGACAACGAAGCCGCTGGAGACAAGCCAACCGGTTATCGCATCGATATCCTCAGTCGGAGGTCCAAAACGCGAGCCAAACTCCTCCGGGGTGAGCCAGTGGTGGAAAATAGCGGAACCGCGATGATGAAGTTCACCGAGGAACCTGTCAAGCTCAGCCCGCTCACCATCACTCATACGCAAAGTGAGTATTATCCGCTTAAGCCGGAGGGTCGGATCCGTCGCCCCCCAATCATATTCGGGGCGGGCAAGCGGATGCACGTTTCCACGCAGGACGGTGGTGTCGTCATTTGCAATGACAATGGTCGAGAGCGCCAAAGAAGGCGATGCAGAAAAGACGGCTGCAGAGCATATAAAGAAGACACACGCGACGAACCCCTTAAACAGTGCTTCCATCTATATCCTCCTCAGATGCGACCCGGTTGTCTTGATCCGGGGTTTTACATTTCACTTTCGCTGTGTCCTGAACGGAGCTTCGATAATCCCAAAATGCAGTCAGTTGCTTTGATTGGACCAACTCTAAAAGCCGAAAAT
>Ga0326728_10015956_pt1 | contig 15463 bp, 3 predicted proteins | sample MB3enrmetagenome_FD_207602 | JGI IMG/M metagenome (GOLD analysis project Ga0326728, IMG submission 207602) | Lab enriched peat soil microbial communities from McLean, Ithaca, NY, United States - MB31MN | ecosystem: Environmental > Terrestrial > Soil > Wetlands > Peat | place: USA: New York...
AAATTCAAGCCGGCCCTCAAAGACGGCAAGACCCCGGTGCCCGTGATCATCACCGTTGAGGTCGATTTCCACCTGTATTGAGGCGTTGGCTGCTGCGCGCGTGCTTCGTTGAGGTAGCGCCAGTCTCACCGGCTATAGCACCAGTCTCACCGGCTGTAGCACCAGTCTCCAGACCGGCTGAAGCGGGGGTCTCCAGACCGGGGTCCCCAAGAAACGGTTTTTGTTTCTTGGTGTGGGAGACCCCCGCAAGGGCAGGCCGTGGCTGAAACTGAGCCATCTCCCCTGCCGTCGAGACATCCGTGAGAAATGCGAGCCAGGAGCGGATTCCCTGGCTGCGCGAACGGATTCTCGCCCTTTGATCGGAATCGGCCGAAGCACCAACCGCCTTCCCTCGGAATGCCGATCGACAAACTCGGCGCGTCGCCATTTCCCCAGGGATCTGGAGTTCTGCCCTGACGCTTCGGCATCGCCTTTCCCCGTCAAGATCTGACCAGGACTTCCACGTCCATGCCGTCATTCATGCTCTGCGCACCAAAACAATCGCGCCGCTTGCGCGGCGCGATCGTGTTCAGCGTGGTTCCAGTTGTACGCTGGCCGGCTCTTACTGCACCGTCAGGTTAATGTAATACGGCAGAGAAACCTGGTTGTTCGAACCGGCGACCAGTTTGCCTTGTCCCCCGCTGGCTGTCGTGCAATTGCTGCTCGTGCTCTGCAACGGAACACACTGAGTGCCCACTTGCGACGCCGTGATAGTCACTGCGTAGGTTCCCGACGGAGTGGCAACTTGGGACAGGGGAGCGAGGTTGGTGGTGTTGCAGGCGCTCAGGGTAACCGCAAGCCCGCCACCAACGATCATCAGCACCATCATCAAGAGCCGGCGCGCTTTCTCGAACGCCTTGCGCCGGATGAAGAGCCCGATCATTCCCACGCCAAAAATCGATGCCAAAGTGACCGATGCAGCGGCAGCGTTTTGACCGGTGGTGTTGGTGCCAGTGGACACGTTGGTGTTGATGGTGAGCGTGACAACCCCGACACCGTTCGCGTTGCACCCGCCGTTTTCAGCCAGCGCCTCGAACGCCGCCGCACTGTCCGAATTCGTATCCAGGTTGGGCTGGGGGCAAATCTGCGCCGAATTGGGGGCGTTAGGCTGATAGGAGCTGATGCCTGAGGGGTAGGCAAACGTACATTCGGCGTGCGGCGGCAGATTGTCGCATGTCAGGGTCACCGGGAAATTGTAATTGTCCAATATCCCGCCTTTTCCCTGGAAGCCGTAGCCCAGCAGCGGCGCGAGGTAGAGTGTCAGGTTCGCCGTCGATCCCGCATGCACGGTCACGGAGGCCGCGGAGATAGGAACAGAAGGAGCCGCAGGGGCGGTGGGAGTGATGTTCACCAGGGGGCCAGCAAGGGCCTGGAAGAGAGTGGACACCGGGTCTGTAGCCCCATTGAAATTCGCATCGCCGCTATACACCGGTGTGATGTAGTGCGTCGACACGACGGGAGTGTAGGTTGTGAACTCCGGCATCTGCAGGCAACTGGTACCGAAGGTAGCCGTGGCGCCCGCGGTCGCGGAGCTGTAGTTGGTGTTGTTCACCACATATTGGGCTCCGGAGCCCAGGCTCTGTGGACACGCTATACCGGAGTAATTCGCCAGCAGGCAGATGGCCGCGCCTACCCCCGAAGCCGAGGTTCCGGTGGGGCAGGCCGCGGAATTATCGTTAAAGGTTATCGTGCCTGTGGGAATTCCGATCGCGGTATTGACAGTCACCGGCATGCTGTATGTCCAGTACAGTTGCGTACCGTCATAAGGCGACACGCTGCTCGGCGGGTTCCCTTCCTCAACGAACGGCAGATACGACGGCGGTTTGGAATCGGCGATAAAGCCCGCAATCGAGGACTTCGCCACGTTCGCAGTCGTGCTTCCCGTCGACTCGCCGTAGACGCGATCGCCCGTGTAACCGACAGTAAAGGTTTGGGGTCCTGCCAGGACTGGCGCCAGGGCGTTGTTGCCGGTGAACTGGGCCACTCCATCGATCAACGGCAACGCAGCCGTCACGGTAACTTGATTGATGGTTGGAGCGCACGGCGCGCTCGCGCATGTGCTGGGAACGACCACCGTCCAGGACGGATAGCTCACCTGGACCGTTCCAGTGGGAGTCACGCCGCCTTCGCTTGCCGAGGTCACGGTCACCGTCACGGGCGTACTGATCACCTGGGATCCGCTGCCCACGGTAATCTGCGTTTTTGAGCCAGCCAACCCCAGACCGGTGCCGGTTGTGTCGATGGTGATAGGAGCGTTGACGGCATTGCTCGCCGCCTGGACCCAGCCGGTCAGCGGACCCTGTTGTCCGGGACCCGGGTTGAAGGTGACGACTACCTGGCAGGTATCGCCGGCCGCGATGGGGCTATCCGCCACGCACGCGGGGCTTCCATCGGCGCCCGTGAAGTTCGTGACCGTCACTGAGTAGAGAACGAATGAGTAGCCGGTGTAGCCGGTAACCGTCAGCGGCCCGTTGCCAGCGTTCGTGACGATGCTGGTATTCGAAGTAGACGACGTGAGTGAACTGGGAGTGGGCAGGCTGAGGGTGCCGACGGTGCTGACAAGCGTAACACCGGGACCCGCAGCCGCGGTCAAGTACACGTTGCCCGACCGGTCAAGCGCTACGGACGAAGCATTGGTCACATCCGGGGCAATTGCGGTCCCGCTGCCGACAACCCCACCCACGACCGGATAACGCATGGTGCCGCTTGTCGAGGAAAGATAGACGGCGCCGGAAGGATCGACGGCCACACCGGTGACGCCTGTCAAACTGCTCAGGACGGACGTTGGCTTGCCAATGCCTCCCGCGAACTCAAAAAGAGTCTCGCTGTCGCTGTCGACGACGTATAGATTACCGTTGGAATCTACGGCCACGGCGGTCGGCTGGGACGGCGTGGACCCGGTGGTAAGGTAGGTTGTCGTCTGCGCCAGGGCGCCGGAGCTGGAGTCGCCAATCCCGGCCAGCCTCACCACGCGGCCATTGCTCGGGTCGGCGACATAGAGATCGCCCACCCCATCCGCAGCCAGGCGCAGGCCGGTAGTACCTAAGCCACTCACCAGAGTCACCTGGCTCGTTGCGTTCGACCCTGGCGCGAGGCCGGCGATCTCGCTCTGCCCAAAGGGTACCTCGTACACCCTGCCGGTGCCGCTATCGGCGATAAAAATATCGCCTGCGCCGTCAACCGCGACGCCGGTCGGAGTCGTCAAGCCGGTACCGACGGCGGAGGGAGTGGCGGAGGCTCCGGAACCCGCGGGATACATAAGAACCTTGCCCTGGCCAGGATCCGCGACATAGATGTTGCCCGCTGTGTCGATCGCGGCCTGCGTCGGCGTCTGCAGGGTCGAGCCAATCGCGGATTCCAGGCCCGAAGCCACCTGAGCGATTGCGCCCAGCCCTGTGCCATGCAGCAACATGCTCGCGACCGTGACATAATCCCAGCCTTGAACGGTCACCGATGTCGATCCATTGGCGGCGGTCGAGAGGCTGGTTTGAACTTCGAACTGCTTCGAGCTCAGCCCGGCGGCCAGAACGGAGAACTGCAGGCCGTTGAGCGCAGAAAGAGGGTCAGTGGGGCTATTGTCGATGAAAGTGACTAAATCACCCGCGGAGAAGGTGTTGGCTGCGGTGAGCGTGAGCAGGCCGCTAGCAACAACTGAATATTGGGTGGCAGCGATTGGCGAACCCGCGGGCACCTGTGTCTGCATCAGCAATCTGGCTGAGGAACTGCCCACCGCGGCCGGGGTAAAGTTCAAATTCTCGGTGCAGGAGGACAAGGCCGCGTAGGCCGAGCCCGTGGTGCAGGTTCCGCCGGTGATGGAGAATTCGGGCGTCGTCATCCCGGTTTCCACAATGATGAAATTCGCCGGGGTCACGCTGCTGTTAAAGTCGAATTCGACGGGCACGTTCGTGGCGGTCGTGGTGCCGACGCTTAACGCGCCGAATTCCGCGTAGCCGATCCCCACCTTGGCCACATCCGCCTGACCGTTGCTTTGTTTCTTGGTGGTCGGAACATACAAAATCTTGCGCGCCGGATCAACCGCAACCTCGCCCTGAGTAGGCAGGGTGGTCAGCAGCGATGCATCCGAGGGTGCCGGGGTTCCGGATGGGTTCGGAACCATGAAGACGCCTTCCGACCCGTCGCTGATGTACAGGTTGCCGGCCGCGTCTGTGACGACTCCCGTCACATTGGGCAGGTTGGGATCGACGCGAGTGAGGCAACTGGAGCCAGTGATGGTCCACGCCCCGGAGGACGGGGCGGTGGCGGGAACGGGGCAGTCGGAACTCAGGGCAGTTTCCCACTCGACTCCGGCGGCATTCGCAGTAGCAATGTCGGCAGCCTGGGCCGACGCGGGAATTTGATAAACGCCGGGCAAGTAAGCGCCGCCATTAGAGCCGCCGTTATTTGCATCTTCAACAAAGTAGATATTGCCCTCCGGATCCGCGGCGATCGAGATAGGGCGATTCGTCATGCCATAGAGGATGCCGGTGACGTTTGTGTCATCCCCATTGCCGTTCTGCGGGACAGAGGGATTACTCCAGGCGCCTGTGATGTTCATGCTGAAGATGTAGTTCCCGTTCTGATTGCCCACGATGATGTTGTCGGGATTCGTGCTGGTGTTGGCGTTGCCGATGGCGACACCCCACGGCTGGAAGTACCACGTTCCCTTGGGGAACCCGGGGCCGGGAAAGATACTGTACTGGGCCAATGTGGGCGGAGTGGTTCCGCATTCGGCAGCCGTATTATTGGTCGGTGTCAGCACCGACATCCCTGGCCAGGAATTCGTGGCCGCGTCGTAAAGGTAATCCTCTAAGCAGTTGTTCCAGTCGCCGCTAAAATAGATGTTGTTAGCCGGGTCGAAGAGCGCTACCGGGTTGTTATAACCGCCGAGGCCGCCAGGGGCGACGAGCGTGATCATGGCTCCGCCGTTGGCGGGGAACAGATAAGCCGCGCCATCGGCGTAGTCCACCACCAGCCAGTCGCCGTTCGAATCGATCGCCGTCTGCTCGATTTGGCCCCATCCCTTGGGATGGGTCAGACCGGCCGGAGCACTCGCGGTCACCGCCGGCGGAGCTTGACCTATGGCAATTCCTGTCAAGCAAAGACTAAGCAGCATCAGCGCAAATGCAATCCTGGCAAGGCGGCGCGGTGCGGTGAACGACGTGGTGGCCATGGCATTCCTCCCGAAAGTACTCGTATCGAATCTCCGCGAGCGGCTTCTCTTCTCGCGGCTCGAGGCTTGCTTTTTTCTTCTTCGCTCTCCGGGAGCCGCCTCCAGCTCCCGGAAAGCGCGAGTTTTTGCCCTGTCTTGGGCAGCCTTATTGAACCGTCAGTTGCAGCGTGTACGCCGGCGTGTTGGCCAGCGAGTTCTGCAACAAGCTCGCCGGATTGTAGCTGATGATCTTCACGTTATAGGTTCCAGTCGGCGTTTGCACCGGGGGCGCCTTCAACGGCGTTGAGTATCCCGCATTGGTGCAGGAGGTCACCGCCATGAATGCCCCGGAGAGCATGACCGCCAGGCAAACCATGGTGAGGTAACGGTTGACTCTCTTGCGGCCGGCGATCAGCCCCAGCAGGCCCGCTCCAAAGAGCCCGGCCAAGGCCCAGGGCGCCTGCCGCGAAAGCGATGCCGTACCGCTGTTGACCGGCACATTCGTGCTGATGGTGACCACGACGGTGGAGGGCGGCGTCGTATTGGGCTGCCCTACGCCTACGGTCCCCTGGCCGGTATTGGGATAGGCGAATGTGCATTCCGCGTACTGCGGCAAGGTGGCCGAGACGCACTCCAGGCTCGGGAATCCGTTGAATCCCACCAGCGGCTCCAGGCTGAGGGTCGCCTGAACGGGCGTTCCTGCCTTGGTGGTTACCGCCGCTGGGTTGGCCGTGATCTCGATGCTGGGAGAAATGACCTGGAAGGTCGGCAGCACGATGTCCTCGCGGCTGTAGTTCTGGTCGCCGTTGTACTGCGCGGTGATCGTGTAAGTGCCTATTGGAAGGTTGACCAGCGTGAAGTTGGCGAGGCCAGTGCCGCTCAGCGAATTCTGCAGTTGCGTCGGATCGACCGGCTGTCCGTTCACCAGGAAGCTCACGGAGCCTGTCGGCGTTCCCACACTCGAGGTCACCAAGGCGGTAAACCAATTGCTCGTCGTGTACTGGACAAAATCCGTGCCCAGGTAGGATTGCACCTTCGTCGGGTCCGGCGTGCAGTTTGTCGCCGTCCAGCTCAGGCAGCCCTCGCTGCCCGGAGGTCCGACGGTAAACGCCGGCGTCGCAGTACTAATCGTGAGGGTCGTTTTGACCGCGCTTCCCGCGAAACAGGAAGCACCAGTGCAGGGCGTAGGAAGCAGTTCGCCTTCGCCTCCATACGTCGCCAGGACGGGGTACGGTCCACCGGAGAGATTGGTCAAGCTGAATGTGGCCGTGGCCGTGTCGGCGGTACTGGAGGCGACCAGGGTTGCAGTTTGATTATCCTGGTTAACACCGCTGCCGGGAACCAGGAGCGTCACGCTGCCCGACGGCGTGCCCGCGGCTGAGGTAACCGTCACGGTGGCCGTCTGACACCCTGGATAGGTGGAACCGAAGCATCCCGAGCTGATGACCGGCGTGAAGCTCACTTGGATCTGTGTGGCAGGCCGAGGATCTGCGATGACAGTGGCCGAGAGCGCAAGACTGAGCCCTGAAGGCGTAGCAGGCACATTCTCGGCGTTGCTCTCGACGGTCAAGGTTGCGGTGTCGGCCGGGTTCGCAGCCGCGGCTAATATCTGCAAACCGAGATAGCACCAGTTTCCCGGCGAGACGCCGGTCGAGGAGCTGCAGGCGGGCGTGTTGAAATTGGCTGCCTGCAATATTGAGTAGTCGCTCGAGCCTGTGAAGGTGTCGCCGCCGTTGTTTGGAGAGAATGCCGCCAGCGTCAGAGGCGTATTGCCAAGGTTGTATAACCCCGCATCGACTTCGTCAGGCGAGCCTGGAGTAATCTCCGAGTAGGTGTTGTTAAAGTTAATCGTGCCGTTCATGCTCAGTTGCGCCAGGCCCGCGGTGGTGCTGGAGCCGTAATCGGCATAAGCGTTCTCCAACCCGTCCAACGCCACCCCGACGGGCGCTACACTGCCGGAGCCCAAGGTGCTCGCCATCAGAACCTCGCCGTTCACATCGAGGCCGGAGGACTGATAGGGTATCCAGTACAGGCCGCTGGCGCTCGTTACAAACACGGAGCCTGACGGGTCGATGGCTAGTCCCGTCACCCCAGTTGGCAGCTTGGTGGTGGCCGGACTACTCGCAATCCCGCCAAACGGCATCGTGATCTCCCACAAGTTGGTTCCGTCGGCCACCCACACGTTCCCGGAGTTGTCGGTAGCGATCGCCGTCGGCCCCGTGAAGTTGGCGCTGGTTCCCAGCGTTAAGAGAGACAGGCTTTGCCGCAAAAGCGCGGACTGCGGGTTCGGTATCTCGACCACCTGCGCCTTGGTCTGATCCGCGGCAAAAACATCGCCCATGCTGTCCACGGCCAGGCTCAACTGGCTCCCCAGGCCGCTGGCAAGCACGGTCCGCTCCGTCGTCTGCAGCTTGCCGTCGATATACGGAATCTCGTAGACGTAGCCGGAGTCGCCTATAAAGAGATCGCCTGCCCCATCGACAGCCACGCCCGTAGGCCCCGAAAGGCTGCCGCCCAGGGCCTTTATGCCCGAGGTCGCATCGGTGGTTCCGGCAGGATAGTATTCGATCGCCTTCAGGCCTTTATCCGCCACATACATGCCTCCCTGCGAATCGACCGCTACCTGCTCGGGCTCGCTCAAGCCCGAGGAGGCGATGGTCGATACCGTGGGGGTTGCCACACTGGAGATTGCCGCCCCTTGTCCGACGCCGCCCAGGAAGGCATTGCTCCCCGTGATGACGGCGCTGCCGGAGTTCAGCATCTGCACATCGCTCTCCACGGCTCCGGGCGCTGTGGTAGTGAGCTGCACAAAGAGAGAGCACCAACTGTAGTCCGTGGAGGGGTTGGTCGACGTTTCCTCGGTCGCACTGAAAGCAGGATAGGTTGTGCCTGCCGTGCAGGGCAGCACCGGAGTAGTCAAGCCCGTGTCCGGGGTCGGATTGGGGATGATCTTGAAATCGTTATTGCTCAGCCCGAAGCTAAAGCTGGCCGGGGTCGTGGCCGCGTTGAAGGTGTAATAGACCGTCGAATAGGGCGTCAACGTCGCAGTTGCCGAAGTGGCGCCGCTGGCGCCGCCGGAAAGAAGACTCGTGGAAACCGCGAATTGAGTGCTGCTCAGGGAGCTTTCCTGCACGAAAAAGCCGAGGCCGTTGAGCGGATAGAGGGGATCGCTCGAATTCGGCGCCGAGATCGTCACCACCTCGTCTTCCGTGAAGGAATTGTTCGCGGTCAGGATCAGCGTGCCGCCCGCTGCCGGCACCGAGTAGGCCGTAATTGCCACTGGGGTTGAGCCGCCCGCCGCCCCCGAGGCCAGGTTGGACGTCCCGGGCTTCCATATGACGATGGTCGATGCCAGGCACGTCGCCTCGACGGTCTGGGTAGTCGTGGCGTCGCAGGTCGGAGCCGCCGTTCCGGCAGGCGCCCAGTTCGAGCTGCCACCGGTCGCGATCCACAGGAATCCCCTGGGATCGACCAATGGCTCATGCGCTCCATTAACCGGCGAAACCATCACCGTATCGTCCCAGTTCAGGCTGGGACTCGTGGGGGTCCCCTCGTTGGGAATCATAAACACGCCGTCTACATATCCGGCGTAGCTGGCGTTATTGACGCTGCCAAAGTACAGGTTGCCTTGCGCGTCGAAAGTAATTCCTCCGATGCCGGTAAAGTTGGCCGACGACCCGGTCTTCCCGCTAATCGGCGGCGACAGAGTCGCCTCGGAGCCGCTTCCACTGGCCACAAGACCGGTTACGCCGGCGGGAACTTCGAGAATTCCCGGAACTCTCTCCTTCACCGGAGTGGGATAGATATTCTCGACAAAGTAGAGGTTTCCGGCATGGTCAACCGAGATGGAGGCAGCGAAATCCTGCAAATTGGTAATGACAGGTGTCAGGTTGCTGATGGCGCCTGTCGACACATTCACCGTGAGCTCATAGATCGCGTCGCCTCCGGCAGCGCCGGAGGTGCTGAAGAACATCGTATTGGTCGTGCAAGAACCGCTGCAGGGGACGATAAAAAGCTCCTGCGGGTTGAGCACCACGGAGTTGCCGCCCGACGTGATTGTAGGAGGGCCAAAGACGGTGGCGTTCTGGAAGTTCCAGGAGTTCGAGGCCGCAGTGTACGGCACGCGGCAGAATGTCGCGATGGAGCTATAGCGGTTGCCGACGTAAAGGTTGTTGGCGGAGTCGAGCGCGATGCCTGCGTTAAAGTAATCTCCCGCGGCATCCAGGCTCGCGCAGCTGTTTGCCCCTGAACTTTGCTGTCCCGGCCCCACAACCAACGAAGGCTCCGACGCGCCGGGCGCGAGCTGATAGAGTTTGCTCAGGGCTGAATCCAAGAACAGGATATTGCCGCTGGGCGCGATTCTCATCGAGTAGACCTGGCTCCATTGGCCCGTCGCGCCGTGATTGAAAGGGATGACCGAGCCGCTCAGTACCGGAGGCGGGTTCCCGGGCGTGATCGTAATCGGCAACTGAGCCATGGCCGCGCTCGCTGGCAGCAGACCGGCAATCAGAACCAGGCACGCGATCCGTGCGACGCGACGAAAAACGACAGAAGACTCGATGTTCATACCTTGCCTCCCCAACTTCACTCCAACCTGCCTTTACAAGCGGCTTGCCTGCCGGCCGTTTCCCACGGATTCGCCAGGCGCCGCCCTCTTATGAACCACTCGCTGGTTCTGCGCTCGGCAGCCTGCGGCGCCAACGCAGAGGCCTGCTCGGAAAAACCTTAGAACGAATACTTCGCCTCAACTTCCACCAGCCGGTTCCCGACCTTAATGTTCGCCACGCCGAAGTCGGGGTACACCAGCACATTGCTGGTGAGCGCCTGACCCACCGTTGCCTGCTGGAAACTCAGGTTCAGGTTGTTGGTGTTCTGCTGGTTAAAGCTAACCAATGGATGGTTGAACACATTGAAAGCCGCCATCCGCAGCTGCAGATTCTGCCCCCCGCGTACCGAGAAGTTCTTCAGCAACGTCACATCGTGGTCGAGGTACGCCGGTCCGTGCATGTAGGGCAGACGATACACCCCGTTGGTGGCCGGCTCCGGCAGCCCGAAGGCCAGTGGATTGATGAACTGATGGGTCTTCAGCCCGCTCTTTGGATTTCCGGGCAGCGTCGGCATCAATTCCACATCGGGCGTGCCCAGCCAGACCGTCGGATTCATATTCGTCGTGCACAGGTTGCCGCCGATTGTGGCCGGAACGTGCCAAACGTATTCGCAATTGACCGTCTGACCTTGACTGGGAAGGGACTGGTCTGGATACGGGACACCCACCGGCTGAACCCCGCCGTAGCCGAAACCGAAATTCTCGTTGAATTCCGACGCGATCGGGAATCCGCTGCTCACGGTCGAGATGCCCGAAACCTGCCATCCATTGATGAGCTCGGAGGCCAGCCATTCCGAGCCCTTGTAACGCTTCCCAAGGTCAAGCAAATAGTGGATGTTGAACGTCTGCGTGCGGTCGTACGGCACCGGATTGTAGTCGTTGCGCAGATGGACCGGATCGACGATGTTGTTGGCCCAGGTCGCCGCGGTGGCCAGGTTCTTGGCGAAGGTATAGTTGGCGCCAAAGGTCACCATGCCCGCCTGCTTGTTCCACTGCGCCTGCAAGCTGTTGTAGTTCGAATAGAAGTCATGCTTCAGCGCGTAGACGTGCTGGTAGAACGGGTAAGGACGGAAGAAGTCCTGCTCCTGGGTGTCAAACCCGCCAATGCCGCCCCCTCCGTAATTGGGATTTGTCACGGCCAGCATATTCAACCAGTCCGGATTCGAGTTGGCGAGGGGTAGTACTTGAAACAGACTGTCCGGAAAGGCCGTGCCAACCATGTACGGGTTGTTGTTTTTCGGGCAGCCGGACTCGATACCGCAAATAACGTTGATGTCCGACGCCTCGTTGTAGCTGCTGCCGTTATAGGAGCCGAGATTGACGTTGCGGCTGCCTACAAGGGCCACCTGCGCGAGCGAGTTCCAAGGCATGTGCTCGTCGACGGAGAAGCTATATTGGTAGTAAACCGGGCGAACCGTATCCGACGGCGTCAGCGTATAGGCGTTGATGTCGGGAGGATTGAGGGGAGACTCGCTGTCGATCTGACTGAAGGTCAAAGGTCCTACGAGCTGGCTGCTCTTGTAACCCTGGGCCGTGGCCGCTGCCAGGGCATAGGGATTGAACTGTTCCTCATTCCGGTAGATGCCCCAGCCGCCGCGTACGATCGTCTTCCCCTTGCCGAAGAGATCCCAGGATGCGCCCACGCGGGGAGTAAAGTAGATCGTCGGCGGCGCGTTCACAGAATTCGATACGCCCGACTTCTGCGAATACCAGGTGATGCCCGGCATGTTGGCGCTGGAACAGTCGCGCGTGTAGCCGCCGCACTCCGTGTTGTAGAGACTGTCGGAGAACGTCGCCAGGCCGTTGTTATGCTTGTCCGTCCACGGACCGAGGTGCTCGATGCGCGCTCCCAAAACGACCGACAGGCGATGAATCCTCCAGGTGTCGTTCACATAACCGGCCACGGTCATGTAACGCATGTCGACCAGGGGCGCGAAGTTGGTTTGATTAAAGGAGTCGGCGTAACCCTCGTACATCATGGCCGTGGGATTGTAGCAGCTTCCCAGGTAATTGACTCCCGAGTTGCGCAGCGTGCCCTCGATGCTGGGATTCTGGCAGCCGGCGTAGGGCGCGGTGTTCGTAGCGGAGTACTCGAAGTAGCCGTTGCCGGGGTTGTCTGAGAGCTGGCCTTGCGGATAAGCATTTGGATCCGCGACGCCGTTGTACGTCCCCGTCTCCCAGTAGGCGCCGAATTGCAGGAAGTGGCTCCTCAACTGCCAGCTCAAATCGTCCTGGACAATGGGGTCGACCTTCTTGGTATGGATCCGGTTGTTATAGAAGCCGCCCGGCATCGCTAAATCGGGATAGCCGGTCCCGTTATTGCCGGTGACTGCGGGAATCGAAAGGTCGCCGGTGTTCTTGTACATGCCCAGATAATCGAAGTTGTTGCCGATGCTGTAAGGGCAGGTTCCCGCTGCGCGCTCCGACACGTCGCTACAGTTGTAATAGCTCAAGTCGTAACGGTCCACTCCCCGAGGGTTGCCCATCTTGCCGGGCAGGCTCACGAAGGACATGGCGGCGGCAAAATCGTTGCTCATTGCAGAGCCGAGGGTGTGCGAGTAGCGGGCCGAGAGAACGCTCGATATATCGCCCGTGGTGATACCGCCGGGATAGGGTACGGCAGCCTGAGGGAAAGACTGGTTCAGAGCCACCGGATCCTGCGCGATCTGTTTTTGCAGCCCGTACACCAGGAACAGGCTGCTTTTCTCGTTGATGTTGTAATTCAGCGTGGCCTTGAATTGCTGTCCGTTCTGGGTCTCAATGACTTGTTGAATATAGTTGTAGCCAAAGGGATTGGTGAAGGGATCGGCATTGGGCAGCGGGAACCAGTTCACCAGCGCTTCGCCGGAGGAATTGGCATACGGCTGGGCATTGTTATTGGTCACTGCCGTTCCGTTGGGGAGAAAGTTGTCAGAGTCGCACATCGCCTGAATGGAGTTGGGATTGGCGGTGCCGTCGGGGCGTGTACCGCAAAGATCGGCGCTGAGCGACGCGGGGCTGAAATCCCCCTGCCGTTCCGACATGGTGGGCACCCAGCTCGAGATGGCCTCCTGATTGGCCTCAAAGCTCTGGTTGTAGTATTCGTACCCGGCAAAGAAGAACAGCTTGGGGTGGCTGCGGCTGAACAGCGGCAGCGGGCCGCTCAACTGAGCGCCGGGGTAGTAGTAGGACCCCGCCGGCCGCGACTGGCGCAGGTAGTTGTCGTACCAGTCGTTGGAGTTGAGATCCGTATTCCTGGCGGCGAAGTAGGCCTCGCCGTGAAATTTGGAGGCGCCCTGCTTGCTTTCCGCGCTGATCACCGCCGGCCCTTTGGAGTAAACGGCGCCGTAGGTGGAGTTGACGGCCTTCACCGTTTCCACCATCTCGATGTTGATCTGCTGCACCGAGCCCGAGTTGGTGGCAATATCGGTAAGCGAGACGCCATCCGTGACAATGGCGATGCCGGTTACGCCCGCGCCATTGGCGGAGAAAGCGCCCGTGGGGCCGCTCAGGCCCACCACCGCCGAATTGTATCCCGGCCGGTTGAACAGGCCCTGGTCGCCCGTGGACAGCGCGTAGCCAGGCAACATGCGGACCAGCTCGGTCGCATCGCGGCCCACCACGCTGAGCGTGTTCAACTCGTCGGAGTTGATGATGTCGCTTTGCTCGGCAGTATCCAGAGCGGCGATTCCGGTCTCGCTCTTGGCCTCGACCGTCACTTCGGCGGTGGCCGCGCCCACCTTCATCCGGATTTCATTATTAAAGCCGAGCTGATCGCCCGCGTGCACCTGAAAAGGCTGAGTCTTCCACGGCTCGAAGCCCGGGGCTGTCACCTCAAAGCTGTACGTCGCGGGAGTGAGGCCCGCGAACGCGAACGCTCCTGCGGCATTACTGGTGGTGGAGCTCTGGGCCCCATTCGCCAGGTTAGTCAAGACGACGACAGCTTTCGGAATGACGGCGCCGGTCGTATCTTCGACGACGCCAGTCACGTTGCCTGTTGCCTGCCCGTAAAGCGCCGATTGCGCTACCAAAAACAATGCTAGCGTTACCAGCAACGAGGCTGTTGGCCTTATCCGTGAAAAGAACCTCATGGTAGTTCCCCCGTCGGCTACGTTCCTTTGGTCCGATCTGCACCCGGTCCGCAGTCCTCACACAGTCCTTAAGATGCTTACTCAAGAGCGGTTGTACGGACGGTGTCCCCGTCGTCCGCCAGACGCCACGATTGTACCGTGAAACCCACACGGCGGTTGGCCAGCAGGCTGCACCCTCCGCATAAGCTCTTCATCCTTTGAGCGATAGAACACAGATTATGATTCTGCATTTGATGACAGTTTCTATTCTGCATTTGATGACACGCGATTCTCACTCTAGCGGCTCGATTCTGTCAAGAGAATTTTTCTGCACTCGTCGAAGAAAAATAATCTTGCGAAAATCGCGTTTTTGGGCTACAGATGCCCCTGCTTGGCCCGCGCGTTCTCGATTCGCGACACCAGCAAGCCCTTTCCCTGCGCTTGCTCGCTGCAATTGTATCCCGCTCCTCAATGTATGGCAGTGCTTCTCGGAGTTTGAGGGCTCCCTGCTTCGTATCAATTCCTCCGCCCGCTTTTCCGGCCCGCCGCGCATGAAACGCGATCGCCTTGCGGCGCCGGCCCAGCTCCGCTAACCCCGCCTTCGCCGCTGTTTCCTTCTAGTTCGGGATCACGAACAGCGTGATTGACTGCGCCGGGAAAGTGTAGCTCATCGTGCTTGTGGTTCCGCTCCCGGCGGGCGGAGTCACGCTCACAGCCGCCTGCTGGACAATCGCGGTCAGGTTGGCGTTCGAGTATTGATAAACCTGCGCGCTGGTGCCGCTGGCCGCGGTGAAGTTCTTGAGGTTGATGGTTGAGGTCAGGGAACCGTAAGTCTTGTTAATGACCATCACGGTGATAGCGTTATCGGAGCTTCGCTGGGCGCCGTAGACCGCGAGCTGGCTTTCGCCATCGCTGCCGGATGCCGCGCTGGTCGCGTCGAGATACGTGTTGCCGAACATCGCGTCGTTGCCGTCGTAGTTGCGGTACATCGCGAAGGCGTAGTTCACGGGGTTCTGCGCAACGGAGTCGATCTCGTTATTGGGTCCCGACGGCCACAGCGCGCCCATGCCCAGGCCCTCGCGCCCGAAGATGCCCAGAATGTCTGCCTCGACCACCGCGCCGTTGATCGCTTCCATGCCACCAAAGTTATACTCGTCGATGGCCGTTTGCGTGCCGGGGTAGTCGCTGTTCACCCACGATTCGAGCATCGGAATTAGCTCCGGCGCCTGCTGCGGCACGGTGCAACTCAAGGAACTCGGGTCTGTGGAGTAATTCGGCTGCGCGTAATTGTTACTGGAATCGGTGTAGGCCGGGTCCCAGAAGACGCGCGTCCCGTTCATGCGCGCTTCCTGCTCCTGGGTGTCGCCTGCCGTCGTCATGGCGACGGTGGTCCCGTTGGTGTTGTTGGGGGGCCACAGGGGCGCGAAGTAGCCGTGAATGTCTACATAATCGAGCAGCCGGATGTTGTACTGCTGCGAATAGCTCTTGAATTCCTGCAGGTAGTACTCGATCAACGGCACGCCGCCGTGCGCTGCGCGGTCGGTCGGGTTGCTCCACGGCTGGTAGCAGGGGCCGGTGTTCCAGCCTTGCTCGATGTCCTTCTTGGAATAGAAGTACGCC
>Ga0326728_10015958_pt1 | contig 15463 bp, 14 predicted proteins | sample MB3enrmetagenome_FD_207602 | JGI IMG/M metagenome (GOLD analysis project Ga0326728, IMG submission 207602) | Lab enriched peat soil microbial communities from McLean, Ithaca, NY, United States - MB31MN | ecosystem: Environmental > Terrestrial > Soil > Wetlands > Peat | place: USA: New York...
CGCAACCGGGACTTGATGTTCTGGGAGGAGCAGTTCCGCGAATTCAGCGATGAGCTGATCGTCACCACGGATGACGGCAGTTACGGGCGCAAGGGGTTCGTCTCGCATGCGCTGGCGGACGTGGTGGGCACGGAGAAGGACATCCGCGAGGTGGTGGCCATCGGGCCGCTTCCCATGATGAAGGCGTGCTGCGAGGTGACCCGGCCGCTGGGGATCTCGACCATTGTGAGCTTGAATTCGATCATGGTGGACGGGACGGGAATGTGCGGGTCGTGCCGCGTGACGGTGGGCGGGAAGATGAAGTTCGCGTGCGTGGACGGCGCGGATTTCGACGGGCACCTGGTGAATTTCGACGAGCTGGCGCTGCGGCAGAAACGCTTCGAGCACGAGGAGAAGGCGGCGCTGGAACGGTACCGGAGCGAATCGGCGAGGCTGGCGAGTTTGCAGATGCCGGCGGAATCGGACGGGCAGCCGGCCTCGACGTGCGAGTTGCCGGAGCCGGCTGCCGCGGCGCCGGGGCCGCTGGTCCCCAAGAACCTCAAGAGCATACCGCCGGAGCGCGCGCCCATGCCGGAACAGCCGCCGGAAGTGCGCCGGCACAACTTCAAAGAAGTGGCGCTGGGGCTGGACCTGGAAGCGGCCCTGCACGAGGCGGAGCGGTGCCTGCGGTGCAAGAAACCGCGCTGCATCCCGGGCTGCCCGGTGGGGATCGATATTCCGGGGTTTATCGCGGCCATCCAGCAGAAAGACATCAGGCGCTCGTACCAGATTCTGAAGAGCACGAACGCGTTGCCGGCGGTGTGCGGGCGGGTGTGCCCGCAGGAAACGCAATGCGAGATCACGTGCGTGGTGGGCGCCAAATACAAGCCGGTGGCGATCGGAAGGCTGGAGCGGTTCGTGGCCGATTGCGCCATGGGGCGCGGATGGGATGAGTTTCCGGAGCTGGATGCGGCGACGCAAAAGAAAGCGGCCATAGTGGGTTCCGGCCCGGCGGGGCTGGCGTGCGCCGGAGAACTGGCGCGGAACGGCGTCAAGGTGACCATCTTCGAGGCGCTGCACGTGGCGGGCGGGGTGCTGAAATACGGCATCCCGGAATTCCGGCTGCCGGACATCATCATCGACGCGGAAATCGAAAACCTCAAGAAGATGGGGGTCGAAATTCGGCTGGATACGGTGATCGGCAAGCTGTTCACGATTCCGCAGCTTCTGAACGGGATGGGCTACCAGACGGCATTCGTGGGGACAGGCGCGGGGTCGCCGAAGTTCGCGGAGATTCCGGGCGAGGCTTATAACGGGGTGTTCTCTGCCAACGAATTCCTGACGCGCGTGAACCTGATGCGCGGCTACCGGCAGCCGCTGTACGACACGCCGGTGGGCATGGGCAAGCGGGTAGCGGTGGTGGGGGCGGGCAACACGGCCATGGACGCCTGCCGGGTGTCGCTGCGCATGGGCGCGGAAGAGGTGACGTGCGTTTACCGGCGCACGCGGAGGGAATCGCCGGCGCGCATCGAGGAACTGGAGCACGCCATCGAGGAAGGCATCCAGTTCATGTGGCTGACGGCGCCGGTGGAGATAATGGGCGATTCCTCGGGGTGGGTGACGGGGATGCGCTGCCAGAAGATGGAGCTGGGCGAACCGGATGCTTCGGGACGGCGGCGGCCGGTGCCGGTCAAAGGCTCGGAATTCCCGCTCGAGGTGGATACCGTGGTCTACGCCCTGGGAACCACGGCCAACCCGATCATCGCGCAGACCACGCCGGGGCTGAAGATCAACAAGTGGGGTTACATCGAAATCGACGAGCGCACGGGGATGACGTCGGTGCCAGGGGTATTCGCGGGGGGTGACATTGTGACGGGGGCGGCCACGGTGATTCTGGCGATGGGCGCCGGCAAGCGCGCGGCGCGCGGCATGCTAGAGTACATGTCAGTTCCCACGGCGGGGAGCGTTTGATATGCCATCCACTTGTCCCAAGTGCCGCAGAGTTTTGGAAGAAGACGAGATCTGCTGCGCGCAGGTGCGCTATGCCTGGCGCTGCAAAAGCTGCTTCAAACTGACCACGGGGTTCGCCATTCCATATGGGAAGTGCTTCATGTGCGGCGGCGAGCTGGAGGTGATTCCGGGACGCGACCTGGGCGATTCGATGCGCTTCCGAGCCATACGGGACGCGGTGCAGTTCGAGCTGGACTCGTTCCACTTTTACAAGCTGGCGCGGGACAAGGCGCGGAAGCCGGAGCAGCGCGCGGTGCTGGAACGGCTGTACGAAGCCGAGCTGGACCATCTGCACGAGCTGGAGGAGAAGTACCACGCCCACCTGGATCGGGAGGTGGTGGAGCTTTCCGCCGACGAACAGAACCTGCTATCCAACTGGCTGTTCCGCGGCATACACTTGACGGAAGACTCGGGGATTGTGGAGCTATACCAGGCGGCGCTCGAGATGGAACGCCGCACGCGCGACCATTTCAAGAAGCTGGCGCGAGAGCTGCCGGCGGGCCTGGAAAGAGAGCTGTGCGAAGAGCTGGCGGCGGAGGAAGAGGAGCACGTGGCCATGCTGGAGACGGAGCTGGAGCAGATCGGCTAGTTACAGATCATAATGAAACATGGCCGAGGGCTTGCGTTTCGAGTGCCAGCCGGGATGCACGGAATGCTGCCGCCAGAAGGGTTTCGTATACCTGACCGAAGCGGACCTGGCGCGGGCCGCCGAATTCCTGGGAATGACCGCGGCGGCATTCGAACGCCAGTACGTGTACCGCACGCGAAACCGGATTCGGCTGCGAATGCCGCGCAATTCGCTGTGCCGGTTTCTGCGGGATGACGGTTGCTCGATCCATGCGGCCAAGCCAACGCAATGCCGCATCTTTCCATTCTGGCCGGAGCTGGTGGAGAGCCGGCGGGAATGGAAGAAGACCGCGCGCTGGTGTCCGGGAATGGGGAAGGGGCCGCTGATTGGGATTGAGAATGCGAGGGAAGGGGCGAGGGAGATGAGGGAAGCGTATCCGGGGATGTATTTGGAGGGGGTAAACTAGATCGTGATGACAGTCGGGATAGTTTCCGAGATAGCGCCGGGCGAGCGCCGGGTGGCCATGGTCCCGGGCGCAATTGCCGTTCTCAATAAGACTGGCACCCAGTTCCTGATGGAAGCCGGAGCGGGCCTGCGCGCCGGATTCCCGGATGCCGAGTACGCCGAAAAGGGCGTGCGCATTGTCAACAGCCGCGCCGAAGTGTTCCAGGCGGCGGACGTGGTGGTCGAGGTGCGCTCGCCGGGCGCCAACCCGGAGACCGGCGCAGAGGACCTGGCGCTGCTGCGGCGGGGGCAGACGCTGATCGGGTTCGGCGAGCCGCTGACGGCGCTGGACGCGGCGCGGTCGCTGGCCGAGCGCGGGGTGAGCTTCCTGGCCATGGAGCTGATGCCGCGGATTACGCGCGCGCAAAGCATGGACGCGCTCTCCTCCATGGCCACCGTGGCGGGGTACAAGGCCGTGCTGCTGGCGGCGGATGCCCTGCCGCGCATGTTCCCCATGCTCATGACCGCGGCGGGAACGATTGCCCCGGCGCGGGTGCTGGTGATTGGCGCTGGCGTGGCTGGGCTTCAGGCCATCGCCACCGCCAAGAGGCTGGGAGCGGTGGTCAGCGGCTACGACATCCGCGCGGCGGTGAAGGAGCAGGTGGAGAGCCTGGGCGCGCGGTTCGTGGTGCTCGAAATGGAAGCCGGCGCGGCTGAAGATAAGGGCGGGTACGCGAAAGCCATGGGCGAGGAGTTTTACCGCCGCCAGCGGGAACTGATGGGCGGCGTGCTGGCCGGCGAGAACGTGGTCATCACCACGGCGGCGGTGCCGGGAAAGAAAGCGCCCATCCTGATTACGCGCGAGATGGTGGAGCGCATGGCGCCGGGATCGGTGATCATGGACATCGCCGCCGAGCGCGGCGGAAATTGCGAATTGACGCGGCCGGGCGAAGTGGTGGAAGCGGGCGGCGTCCAGGTCTTCGGCCCGGTGAACCTGCCTTCCACCATCCCCTACCACGCCAGCCAGATGTATGCGAAGAACATCGCGACGTTTTTGAAATATCTCATTAAAGACGGGCAGCTCACGCTCGACCGGGCGGATGAAATCGTCGGCGAAACGCTGGTGACGCACGGGGGAGAAGTGGTCCATCCACGGGTGCGGGAAGCCATGGGACTGGCCGCGCCGCAGACCGTCTGACAGGAGCTTTGATGTCCACCGATCTCGAGAATACACTGTATATCTTCATGCTGGCGACGTTCCTCGGGCTGGAGGTGATCCGCAAGGTTTCGCCGCTGCTGCACACGCCCCTGATGTCGCTCACCAACGCCATTTCGGCGGTCTCGGTGGTAGGCGCGATTATGATTACCGGCGCGCAGGGGGCAACCACCCTGAGCAAGGTGCTGGGGTTCATCGCCATCACCGCCGCGGTGACCAATATCGTCAGCGGGTACCTCATCACCGACCGCATGCTCAAGATGTTCAAGAAGCCGGGAGGGAAGAAATAATGGCCCACCTGGTGAGTTACGTCTACATCCTTTCGGCCGCGCTTTTTATCCTCTCGCTGAAGTGGATGAACTCGCCGGTCACCGCGCGGCACAGCGTCATCGCGGGCGAAATCGGCATGCTGCTGGCCATCGTCGGCACCCTGCTGGCCTTCAAGGTGTTCAACTGGGAGTGGATCCTGGCGGCGTTCTTTATCGGGACCGCGGCCGGCGTACCCATCGCGTATATCATGCCCATGACCGCGGTGCCGCAGCGGACCGCGATGTCGCACGCCTGCGGGGCGCTGGCCGCCGCGCTGGTGGGAACGGCGGAATTTTACAGGGCTAACCAGTTCCACGAGATTCTGCCCACGTTTGTGATGGTGCCGCTCATGCTCGAAACGCTGCTCGGGTTCCTCACCTTCACCGGCAGCCTGATGGCCATGGGCAAGTTGCAGGAGGTGCTGCCCCAGCGCCCCATCACGTACCGCGGCCAGAACCTCACCAACTTCACGCTGTTTACGATCGCGGCGGGACTCGCGGTGTGGCTCATCGTCAACCCGACGGAGACCTGGATCTTCCCCATCTTCGCCGGCCTGGCGCTGGTGTTCGGCGTGCTGCTGATTATTCCCATCGGCGGCGCGGATATGCCGACGGTGATCGCGCTCCTGAACTCGTACGCGGGGCTTTCGGCCTGCGCCATGGGTTTTGTGCTGGGCAACAAGCTGCTGGTGATTGCCGGCGCACTGGACGGCTCGTCGGGCCTGATCCTTTCGATCATCATGTGCAAGGCCATGAACCGCTCATTCAGCAACGTGCTGTTCGGGGCGTTCGGGCAGCTCCAGGTGGCCCACGGGCACGCCGAAAAGCGCCCTGTGCGCAGCGCCAGCCCGGAAGAGGCGGCGTCGATTCTGGAGGCTGCCTCGAGCGTGATCATCGTGCCGGGATATGGCCTGGCGGTGGCGCAGGCGCAGCACAAGATTCGCGAGCTTTACGACTCGCTGATGCGCCGCGGCGTGGACGTGAAATTCGCCATCCATCCGGTGGCGGGGCGCATGCCGGGGCACATGAACGTGCTGCTGGCGGAGGCCGACATCCCCTACGACCGGCTGTACGAGATGGACGACATCAACTCCGAATTCGCGCAATGCGATGTGGCGCTGGTGATCGGCGCCAACGACGTGACCAACCCGGCGGCGCGCAACGATAAATCCAGCCCGATTTACGGCATGCCCATCCTGGACGTGGACAAGGCGCACACGGTGATGGTGATCAAGCGCTCCATGAGCCCGGGCTTCGCGGGCATCGACAACGAGCTGTACTACATGGACAAGACGCTGATGCTGTTCGGCGACGCCAAGGCGTTTGTGAGCGAGATTCTGAAGGAACTACCGGCGCGGGCGGCGGCGTAACGGGACGCTACACGCTGGCCAGGGCGGCGTCGAGATCGGCCAGCAGGTCCTGGGCGTCTTCAATGCCCACGGAAATGCGGATGAGGTCGGGGGTGATTCCCATCTGCTCCAGCACCTCGGCGGGGACGGAGGCGTGGGTCATGGTCACGGGGTGCTCGATGAGCGACTCCACGCCGCCCAGCGACTCGGCAACCGTGAAGAGGCGAACGTTCTCGAGCATGCGGAACACCGCGTCTTGACCGCCCTTCAGGCGGAATGAGAAGGTGCCTCCGCAGCCGCGCATCTGCTTGCGGGCGAGCGCGTGCTGCGGGTGCGTCTCCAACCCGGGGTGGAGCACCGCTGCCACTTTCGGATGGCCGCTCAGCCAGCGCGCGATCTGGAGAGCATTGCGGTGGTGCTCCTCCATGCGCACGGCCAGGGTCTTGATGCCGCGCAGGACGAGGAAACAATCCTGCGGGCCGGCGCAGGTTCCCATGGCGTTTTGCAGGAACCCGATCTTTTCGGCCAACGCCGAATCTTTGACGACGGCTGCGCCTCCCACCACGTCGGAATGGCCGTTGATGTACTTGGTGGTGGAATGGACCACGATGTCCACGCCCAAATCCAGCGGGCGCTGGAAATAGGGGGTCAGGAACGTGTTGTCGCAAATGGCAATGGCGCCGTGCCGGTGAGCCATGGCGGCCACGGACTCCAGATCCACAAGGTTCATGAGCGGATTGGTGGGCGATTCGATCCACACCGCTTTGACGTCTTCGGTGAAGGCCGCTTCCGACAGCGCGGCGTCGCGGAGATCCACGTAACGGGCGGCGATGCGCTTGCCGCGGAGGACGCGTTCGAAGAGGCGGTGCGTGCCACCGTAGAGGTCGTTGTGAACCAGGACGGTGTCGCCCGCCTCGAACATCATGAGCACGGTAGTTTCGGCGGCCATGCCGGTAGCGAAGGCGAAGCCGGCCGTGCCGCCCTCGAGCGAGGCGAGACAGGTCTCCAGGACCTTGCGGGTGGGGTTGCCGCTTCGGGAATAATCGAAGGGACCGGGTTGATTGACCGCTCGAAAGGCGAAAGTAGAGGTCTGATAGATGGGCGTCATCACGGCGCCCAGATGTTCGTGGGGATTATTCCCCGAGTGAATAGCAAGGGTTCGAAATTTCATGCAATGCCTAATTCTAAAGGAAGAGATCCGCCGAAACGTGAAAGAACTCAGCCAGCTTGCGGATGTGCGCTTTGCTGGGCTCGCGCTTGCCAGCCAGCACATCGGACGCAACGCTCCGGGACCCGAAGATCGGCAGCAGGTCGGCCTGACGAAGGCCGCGATGCTCCATCAGGAACGCAATCATTTTGTGCGGCGGAACCTTCGGGAGTTCGAATTGGTCATCGTAGTCCTTGACGAGGCGTTCGAGCAGCGTGAGCAGGGTCAACTCCTCGGGAGATAGCGCCTCCTTTTCCGCGCGACGGTCGAGTTGCTCCATCTCCTCGACGTAGTGATCGAACTCCTCCCTGGTCTCAATGACCTTGGGTAGGGCTTTTGCCAGAAGCCTCCCGTATCGGATCGGGCTGATTTCGGCTATGGCCATTTGGTTTCCCAGTCCTTTCTGTCGTATTCCTTGTGGCTCAGCAGCGCCTTGATGTACAACTTACGCCGGGAAAACGCCGGATAGACGATCAGGCGGTAGCGATTATGCCGGATGTTGAACACTAGCAACGATTCGACCAGATCGGCGTCGGGGAAGTCCTTCCGGACGGCGCCGAAGCTATCCCAGTCGGCGCTTCTTGCGGTCTGATACCAGACCAGCGCTTCCTCCTGAACGTCCTTCGACTTGTCCTGGATTAGGTCCAGCAAGCCCGGCTTGCTGATCACGTTCACAAAGACATGTTAGCATAATGCGAACGAGCCGGAGTGGGGCACCGAAGGCGGAGTTCGTTATAGCGCGGCTTCCAGCCTGCGCAATTTCCTGATAAGAGATGCGTTGAAGGATTTGAAATCCTCCGCCAGATGCGCCCTCCTATGGCAGTTTGGACAGACCCCGATGACCTTGCGAGGATGATCCGGCCCGTCATCGGCCAAGCGGGTTGTATGATGGGTCTCCAGAAACGGCTGGCCGTCGACACGACGGAAGGGCGCGGGAGCGCCGCAACCCTCACAACGCCCGGCCGGCGTTCAACCGCACACCGTACTCGCGTAAGGTAACGCCCCATCGATCCGGGTAATGCTGCGAGAGGTAGGCAATGGACGCCGCGAGGACCTCGCAATAGCTTTGCTTTGCGTCCCTTGACGTCCCCTCGAAAATGGAATCAACCATCTGGCGAGCAGCGACCGGATCGGATCTTTGCTGGGCGGTGGGTCTGGGCATTGCAGCCGACGGTGGCGTTGTAGCGCCCGATGCGTCTGACCTCAAGGTGCAGCGAGGAACAAAACGCATGTTTTCGGCGGCGCGCTCGACAGGCGGCGAAAATCGAGCCTGCGCTTACACGATCCCCTCGAACAGCACAGAGCTCAGATACCGTTCCCCGGAATCGGGCAGAATCGCCACGATGGTCTTCCCTTTGAATTCGGGCGCTCGGGCCAAGCGGACGGCCACGGCCACCGCGGCGCCGCACGAAATGCCGGAGAGAATGCCCTCTTCTTTGGCCAGACGGCGGGCGAACTCGATGGATTCCTCGTTGCTGACGGTCTCGACGCGGTCCACTACGCTGAGATCGAGGGTGCCGGGGATGAAGCCGGCGCCGAGTCCCTGAATCTTGTGCGGGCCGGGCTTGAGCGGCTCTCCCTTGAGGGTCTGGGTGATGACGGGGCTGGTTTCCGGCTCCACTCCTACCGAAAGGATGGCCTTCCCACGAACCTTCTTGATGTAGCGCGAGACGCCCGAGATGGTGCCGCCGGTCCCAATGCCGGAGACCAGCACGTCGATCTGGCCGGCGGTGTCGTCCCAGATCTCCGGACCGGTGGTCTCGAAGTGGATCTGCGGATTGGCAGGGTTCTCGAACTGCTGGAGCAGAACGTAGTGGGCGGGATCCGAGCGGTGGATCTCGGCCGCTTTGGCGATCGCGCCCTTGATGCCCAGCGGGCCTTCCGTAAGCACCAGTTTGGCGCCGAACGCCGCCAGAACCTTGCGCCGCTCGAGTGACATGGTCTCGGGCATGGTGAGGGTGATGGGATAGCCCTTGGCCGCCGCCACGAAGGCCAGTGCGATCCCGGTATTGCCGCTGGTGGGCTCGACCAGTTCCTGGCCGGGCTTGAGCGCGCCGCGCTTCTCGGCATCCCAAACCATGGCCGCGCCGATGCGGCACTTGACGGAGTAGGCCGGGTTGCGGCCTTCGATTTTGGCGAACACGGTGGCGCCGTTACCGTTGACCACGCGGTTCAGTTTGACCAGCGGGGTGCGTCCGATGCTCAGTGAATTGTCGTCGAATTTCATGCGATTGATACCTCCTGTGAAATCTGTAGTGCCTGGTCGATATCGGCCTTGATATCTTCGATGTCCTCGATGCCGACGGAGACGCGGATGTATTCCGGAGTCACGCCGGTCGCGAACTGGTCCTCCTCCGAGAGCTGTGAATGGGTGGTGGAAGCGGGGTGGATCACCAGCGTTTTCGCGTCGCCGACGTTGGCCAGGTGGCTGGCCAGCTTCACCGAGTTGATGAACTTGATGCCGGCCTGCTTGCCTCCCCGCACGCCGAATCCAAGAATGGCGCCCGCGCCCTTGGGCAGGTACTTCTTGGCGGCCTGGTAGTGGGAGTGGCTGCGAAGCCCGGGATAATTCACCCAATCCACGGCCGGGTGCGCCTCCAGCCACTCGGCCAGCGCCTGGGCGTTTTCGACGTGCCTCTCCAGGCGCACGTGCAGCGTTTCGATTCCCAGCAGGAACAGGAACGCTGCGAAAGGGCTCATCGAGCCGCCCGTGTCGCGCAGCCAGTGCGTGCGGATGTGAATGATGTAGGCGAGATTGCCGATGGGGGCCAGGGCTTCGGTGAAGATCACGCCGTGGTAAGCATCGTCCGGAGCGGTGAACTCCGGCCACTTGGCGGCATTCGCGGCCCACTGGAAGTTGCCGCTATCCACGATGGCGCCGCCAATGTGAACGCCATGGCCGCCCAGGAACTTGGTGGTGGAGTAGACTGCGATATCGATGCCGTGCTCGAAGGGCCGGAACAGCGCCGGCGTCAGCACGGTGTTGTCGATAATGACGGGAAGGCCGTGCCGGTGGGCGATATCGGCGATCTTGCGGAAGTCCGGGACATCGTTTTTGGGATTGCCCACGGATTCCAAATAAACCAGCCGGGTGTTCTCGTCGGCCAGCTTGCCGATCTCTTCCGGATGGTCGGGGTCGAAGAACCGAACTTCGATTCCCAGCTTCTTGAAGGTCTGGGTGAAAAGCGTCCACGTTCCGCCATACAGGCTGGTGGCCGAGATAAAGTTCTGGCCAGCGTGCGTGATGGTCAGAATGGCGGCGGTGATGGCGGCCTGCCCGGAGGCGAAAGCCAGTCCGCCGATGCCGCCGTCGAGCGCCGCCAGGCGCTTCTCAAGCACGTCGTTGGTGGGGTTCATCAGCCGCGAGTAAATGTTGCCGAATTCCTTCAGTGCGAAGAGGTTCGCGGCGCTTTCGGTGTCCTTGAACACGTAGCTCGAAGTGGCATAGATGGGAACCGCCCGGGCCGTCGTGGCCGGGTCGGGCTGCTGGCCGGCATGCAGAGCAAGCGTGCCGAGACCTGGTTTGCGTTCTTGAGTTGGCATGAAGTGTCCTTAGATTCCGTATGGAATACCCAAAGCGAATTGGTGGCGCGCCTGCAAGTTGACGCCCGGCAGGATCCAGCCCGCGGCCTGCGCCACGCCCAAGTCGACGTTCAGCTTCGACCGCTCGGGCAGGGGCACAATGCGCGCCGCGTACGTGATGGTGGTGGGGACGATGGCGCCGGGAAGGTTCTGCACCTGGCGCGGCTGCTGCGCGAATTCCGAGCCGAAAATCAACTGGCTTTTGGCGGCCACCAGGTAGAAATCGGCGTTATTGTAGTCGCGGTTGGCCAGGACGCCGCTGACGTGGCGATCCTCGGTCCGCGCCACGAAGCCCGCCGAGATGGCCGGCAGCCAGTTGTTTTTACCGGCGTTTTCCCGAACCACATTGACCTTGCCATGGACGATGTTGAAGCCGCCATCCCAGAGCGGGCTGAGGCCGGTGGTGTCCCCCGCCTGGTGAAAGGTCCGGGTATACCCGAACTCGACGCGCCCGAACAGGCCCTCCGTTACCGACGCCGTGTGGAACCCGCCCAGCACGTCGCCCGCATCCAGGTAGTGATAAGCCACGATGGGCTTGCCCACATTGTTATTGGGCGACGCGGCGGTATAGGCCAGCGGAGTGACAAACACGCCGGTTTGTCCTTCCCAGTTGAGGCTCTGCGCCGAGGAAACTCCCAGCCAAGCGAGTGAGAGAACCAGAATGCGCATCCCGTTGTTTCGATTGCGATTGAAATGATAAGTCATGATCTTGTTTCCTTTCTATGAATTACGTGAATTTGAAGCAGAAAGCCGCGGCCGCTGTCAACAACAACAGCAGCGCCGTGAACGGATGGACATGAAGTCGGTGATCGTCAAACTACCCATACTCTATGGAGTATAGGGCAATTGTTTCGAGAATGCAAGCCTTTCGATGCGCAGTGTTAGACTTTTTACTGGATGCCTAAAGCGACGCATTTGGAGTGCAGCCTGTGCCACAACAGGCTGGACGCAGGGGTGGTTGCCAACCTATGCACCTGCGGGGGTCCGCTGCTGGTGCGGTATGACTTGGAAAAGATTCGCCATCGGTGGAGGAGGCGGGAGGTGGCCAACGGGCCATCGAGCATGTGGCGCTATGCGCCGCTTCTGCCGCCGGCCACGGAATCCATCGTCACGCTGGGCGAGGGCTGGACGCCCCTGATCCGCACCGAGCGGCTGGGAGCGCGCATCGGCGCCGGGGAGCTGTGGGTGAAGGACGAAGGGCTGAATCCGACGGCCTCGTTTAAGGCGCGCGGGCTATCCTGCGCGGTATCCATGTGCGTGGAGTTGGGCATCCGGAAAGTCGCCATTCCTTCCGCCGGCAATGCGGCCAGCGCCATGGCGGCCTACGCGGCGGCGGCGGGCATCGAGGCCCACATATTCATGCCGCGCGATGTGCCGCAGGCCAATTACCTGGAGTGCATGGCGTATGGCGCGCAGGTGACGCTGGTGGATGGGCTGATCAGCGATTGCGGGCGCATGGTGGCGGAGCGCGGGCCGGCGGAAGGCTGGTTCGACGTGAGCACGCTCAAGGAGCCGTACCGCATCGAAGGCAAGAAGACCATGGGGTACGAAGTCGCCGAGCAGATGGATTGGGAGTTGCCGGACGCGATTTTCTATCCCACGGGCGGCGGGGTGGGCCTGATCGGTATGTGGAAGGCGTTCGAGGAAATGGAGAAGCTGGGCTGGATCGGCGGGCGGCGGCCCAAGATGATCGCGGTGCAGGCGGAAGGCTGCCAGCCGGTGGTGCGGGCTTTTGAAGAGAACGAGCCGCGCAGCCGGTTTTACGAGAACGCGAGCACGGTGGCCGCGGGGCTGCGGGTGCCCAAGCCTCTGGGTGATTTCCTGGTGCTACAGGCGGTGCGCCAGAGCGGCGGCACGGCCATCGCGGTGAGCGACGAGGCGCTGCTCGAAGCCGGCGTGCGGCTGGCCGCGGAGGAGGGCATTTACGCTGCGCCCGAAGGAGCGGCGTGCGTGGCGGCGCTCCAAAAACTGCTGGTGTCCGGTTTTTTGAAAAGCACCGATCGGATCGTGCTCTACAATACCGGCTCCGGCTTGAAGTATCCGGAGGCTTATTCGGCGCGGTTTCCGCGATGAAGGACCTGGCATTGAGCGCGCTCGACGCGGTGGCGCGACGGGGCGTCACCTACGCCGACGCGCGCGCCATCGAGATCCGCGAGCGCGAGATCACCACCAAGAACGGCAAGGCCGGCCATGTCTCGAGCTCCGAATCCATGGGGATGGGGATTCGGGTGCTGGCATTCGGCGGTTGGGGGTTCGCCGCCACCGACGATCTCAGCCGGAGCGGCATCGAATCCGCCGCCGCCCTGGCGCTCGAGATCGCGCGCGCGGGGTGCCCTCTGGGCCCGGCGGCGCGGAAACGGGAAGTCACTCTGGCTCCGGAGCAGAAGTACGAAGCCACCTGGGTGTCGCCGTTCCAGATCGATCCATTCTCCATTCCCGTGGACCGGAACCTGGGGGTTTTGCTGGCGGTGGATGCGGAATTGCGCCGTGTTCAGGGGGTCAGCCTGGCGGAAGCCTCGATGCACTTCGAGCGGCGGCGGCAGGTTTTCGCGTCAACGCTGGGGAGTCTCATCGACCAGACCCGCTGCGTGACGGGCGCCGGCTTTGCGGCCCTCAGCTACAAGGACGGCGAGCTCCAGCGGCGGTCTTATCCCAATTCGTTCGGCGGGCAGTACCAGTTGAAGGGGTACGAGCTGGTGGAAGAGCTGCGCCTGCTTGAAAACGCGCCGCGCGTGGCCGAAGAGGCGGTGGCGCTGCACTCCGCCGACCAGTGTCCCGAGGGCGAATTCGACCTGGTTCTGGACAGCTCGCAGCTTGGTTTGCAGATCCACGAATCCATCGGCCACCCCATCGAGCTGGATCGCGTGCTGGGGAGCGAGGCCAACTACGCCGGCATGAGCTTTCTCACGCTGGACCAGCTCGGCCGGCTGCGCTACGGCTCGGAAATCGTCAACGTGGTGTGCGATGCGCGCGCTGAGCACGGGCCGGGCCTGGGCACGTTCGCGTTCGACGACGAGGGCGTGCCCGCTCAAGCCACCGACATCATCCGCGCCGGGCGTTTCGTGGGCTATATGACCTCTCGGGAGACCGCTGCGGCGGTCGGCCAGGCGCGCTCGAACGGGTGCATGCGCGCGGATGGCTGGGCGCGGCTGCCGCTCATCCGCATGACCAATGTCAGCCTGCTCGCGGGCGAGCAGTCGCTCGATGAGGTGTTCGACGCGGATCACGCGATTTACATGGAGACCAACCGGAGCTGGTCCATCGACGACAAGCGCTACCACTTTCAGTTTGGGTGCGAAATCGGCTGGGAGATGCGCCACGGCAAGCGCGTGCGCATGCTCAAGAACCCCAGTTACAGCGGCATTTCGACCGAATTCTGGAATGCCTGCGCGGCCATCGCCGGGGTCCGTCACTGGACGCTGTGGGGGGTGCCGAACTGCGGCAAGGGGCAGCCTGAGCAGGTGATGGGCACGGGGCATGGCGCCAGCCCGGCGCGGTTCCGCAAGATCCGGATCGGGAGCGCTTATGCGGGATAATGCGGAAGCCGCGGAAGCCATCTTCGGGCAGGTGGTGGATGCGGCGCGGGCGCTGGGCGTCAGCGAAATCGAAGCCGTCATTGCGGGCTCCGACGAAGCGCTGACGCGGTTTGCCAACAACACCATTCATCAGAACGTGGCCGAGCGCACCACGCAACTTTCGGTGCGGCCGGTGATGGATGGGCGCACGGCGCGCGCTTCCACCAACCGGCTGAGCCGCGACGCCATCCGCGAGGTGGTGGCGGAGGCCATCGCCCTCGCCAAGCTGACGGAGCCCGATTCGGAGCTGCCGCCGCTCGCGGGACCGGCGGAATACCAGGGCGTCGAGCGGTGGTTCGAAGCCACGGCGCGCACCACGCCGGAAGAGCGGGCGCGGGCGGTAGCGGAGGCCATCGGCGCGGTGGAGGCGGCCGGGCAGACCGCGGCGGGCATTTACTCCACCGGCGAATCGGTGCTCGCGCTGCTGAATTCGCGCGGCGTTTGGGCGCGGCACAGCGAGACCATGGCCCGGTTCTCGATCACCGCCATGGCGGCAGATAGCTCGGGGTGGGCCAAGGCGAGCGCCTGCGATCGCGCTACCCTCAACCCACTGGCACTGGCACGGACGGCTGCGCGCAAGGCCACGGAATCGACGGCCCCGCGCGATCTGCCGCCGGGCCGCTATACCGTGATTCTGGAGCCGGCCGCGGTGCTCGACCTGACCGGCCAGATGTTTCCCGACTTCAGCGCCACGGCCATCCGCGACGGGCGCAGTTTTCTGGCGGATCGCATGGGCAAGCAGATTTTCGGAGAGAACATCACGATTCACGATGACGCCGGCCACGCGTTGCAATCGGGCGCGCCGTTCGACGGCGAGGGCGTGCCGCGAAAACGGCTCACGCTGGTGGAGCGCGGCGTGGTGCGGGAGGTGGCTTGGAGCCGGCAGGCGGCGGCGCTGGCGGGGTGCCTTCTGGGCCCGGCGCCCACGGGCCACGGCTTCCCGCTGCCCAATGAATTCGGCGAAGCGCCCATCAACATCGTGATTGCCGGCGGCGAAACTTCCCTGGAGGAGATGAAGGCATCCACCGATCACGGCATTCTGGTTACGCGGCTGTGGTACATCCGCGAGGTGGACCCGTACGAAAAAATCTTCACCGGCATGACGCGCGACGGCACCTTCCTGATTGAAGGCGGACGGGTGACTACGGGGGTGCGCAATTTCCGCTTCAACCAGGGTCTGATGGAAATGCTCTCGAAGGTGGAGGCGCTGTCGGCGCCGGTGCGG